>Ga0172375_10008134_pt1 | contig 14169 bp, 20 predicted proteins | sample LakKiv1m_FD_114537 | JGI IMG/M metagenome (GOLD analysis project Ga0172375, IMG submission 114537) | Freshwater microbial communities from Kabuno Bay, South-Kivu, Congo - kab_092012_11.1m | ecosystem: Environmental > Aquatic > Freshwater > Lake | place: Democratic Republic of the Congo...
ACCGTAAAATAAGATTCGACAGAGGTAGATGAAAATTGCATTGTGAATCCTTGAAAATCCTCACAATTTTTAGCAATATTTTCTAGAACCGTAAGTGTAGATCCGTGTTCTGCCAGTAGTTCTCTCTTTTCTATTGATTTCAGTTTATTTTCAATGAAGCAGAGTTTTATCAAAGATTTGGTTGAGGTTTATTTTTCTCATCTGTCATTTCATCCAGTTTATTCAGTTCATTTAGTAATTTTTCATAGCAGTCGGGGCAGAGGTGTTTATGCAGTATGGCGTAAGAATGTATTTTTACCGGATTTTTCTTACATTCTTCACAGACGGGTATAGGTTTGGTTTCCATTATGGTTATTATACAATATTAATCATTTTTTGATGTAGGTTTTTGGGATAAGAAAAAAGAAAGAGACGATATGAAAAAGTTGATAATTATGATATTGGGTATTTATTTATTGGGCATTAATGGGTGTATTACTGAAAATTTATCTGTTAGTAATGATGAGCGGCCGCCTTTAATGAATGACACGCCGTTTACCAATTTTGTGCCATCTAATACGCCGAATTAATGTTCGAACTGGCAGGTTTCAGGAACAATAACCATGGCATCTATTATTTGGCGTCGGAATAATTCCCAAGGTAGTAATGCGAATCCATAGAGCCCCCATTCACCTTCTCCCCAAGAATTCTGAATATAAATTCCATCTAAATTATAACCGCAAAAAATTATTGCATGTCCTCCGATTGTTATGGCCTTGTCTCCCAGATTAATAATTCTTCCTGTGGCTTTTTCAACAGTATTCCATTCATTAGTAATCATTAATCCGCCGACGCATGAGCCATATTGATGTATTGCGAATTGTATATCCAGTTCTGTTGGTAATACTCTTTTGACGGTTCCTTTAATGAGGCCTGCGTTAATGGCTCCTTGTCCTGCGCAGCTGAGAACCGTGCCATTTACTGTGGGTTGGCCGTCGAGTTTTTTTGCCTCGTAATAAATTCTGTCTCCATCGATCTGTTCCGGGAAATGTTTGGTTCTCCAGTTAAACATTTCTATAAATCCTGCCGTTGAATATCCTGCACAGTGAGGCGAATTTCCCTGATTACTGCTTCTCAAACACATATCCCGGTTGTCGATTTTTCTAGGGGCTACGAAATTAGGGGATGCTGAGTATGTTTCAGATGTTATTAGTGGGCGGGTATCTTTGAGCAGATATCCGGCTTCAAAGTTTGTTTTTTTATATTTGCTGAGCCATGTGAACATAATTATCTCCTTATTTCAGCCAGTTTTTTATTTTGCTATACCAGTTGGGCTTTTGAATTTGCATCCATTGGTTATCTCTTAAGACGTAATAATCATCGTCTTGGGTTATTTTTACCGGATCTACATTTACTATTAATTTACAATCGTGGCATACTCCGGCCGCCCAAATAACCACCAAGCCTGAGTATTCGTCTATTTGCATTTTTATATCCGTCAGTTTTTTGTTACAGTCAGGGCAATAACCTTCTACTTGATCTATTATTGTTCCACATTTGGTTTTATAGGGCAGGGTTTCGGATTTAAGGGCTATATATTCTTGGGTTGTAAATCTCATGTTGTTTATTTCTTTTTTGTTATTAATCAATCCTTTGTTACATGCTCGAGCTGCTGGTTGAACTGGACGTAGAGATGCTGGTACTTGAGCTGCTTGAAGACACTTGTTCCTGTAATTCTAGTCTTCTGAAGCCTATCCCGAAATTTCCCGAATGATTGTTTAAAATATCTATGGTGTAATATTGATATGGAGTAGTATTGTGGTTAAAAACTATTTCTGTATGCGGATCTGAGGCGTTGTTGTTTGAATGGATTATAAATCTGCCTTCCCATAATTTAGTCATTCCCTCATATGTTCCGTAGGCGGTTTCTGGTTTATTATTAGAGCCCCACAAAGAACCTTCATAGGCGCCATCGTATCTTGAGCCTGCCTGTGTGGAAGTTCCGAAAACCGTAGGAGATTTACTGTCGTGGTAATTTTCGTAATAGACTCTGTTAATGACATATTGCGATCCTAAATCTGCCCATATTCTCTGTCTATGTTTCTGGTTTTTATAGGATATCCATGAATTTTCCAAGGCCTCATTGATCAGGGATTTTGTCTGGTCAAAGGCGTAATATCCGTAATAATATCTTAATGTATAGCGCGTCAGGTTTTCACTGCTCGAGCTTGATTCTCCTGATGAACTTTCTGACATAATGGTATAAGCAGGGGTTCTCATTGATGAAACCCCTACATTATTGATATCTAAAACCGGCGATCTGGTTACATATGTCATATTGTTTATTTCTCAAGGGCGATGATATTATCCTTGAAAAATGTAGGAAGCTGTTATTAAATTAAAGAAGTAGATTAAGATGAACTGGTATAAAAAAGCAAAATTGGTCAATAAAAAATCTCCTGATGATGAGGGCGATATAACTGTTTGTTGCATGTATTGTCATCGTTGGGCTACACATCCGGTTAACGAAGATGTTCCTAGGGAAGAATATGAATGGAAAATTCCGAAAGATTTGGACGAAGAAGAAGATTACATGGCCAGAAAAACCTTGGAAAATAATGATGTGAGCAGTTCTATTTGTCCTGTTTGTTTTAGAATACTTAAGGAAAATCGCAACATTAAACCGTCTCAGGTCGGGGAATTATCCTTGGCCTCATAATATATCAAAATTTTCTTTTTCTTTTTCCAGATCCCCGATGCATCCTTCTATCATTTCTTTATTTTTTAAGAAGATATTCCTAACAGAGACAAATGATTTCATATTATGTATCATGGTTTCTTTGCTGATTTGCTTCTTATTGTAGTAGTCAAGGACGGAATTGTCGTGATTGTTTAAAATATAATCTATGCCTGATATCGTATAATTATAAAAATCTATGAGTTTATTAAGCCATTCTTTTACCGAATATCTGTCGAGGAAATAACTGGCGGCTTTATTGCATAGATCGTCTGATGTGTCTATTTTTTTAAGTATGGCGAAAATGCTGAAATACACGAATATTTTGGCAATTGGATTTTTAATTTTTTTAAGGTAGGGCTGAAAATATTTATCGGCGTCATTTAGTATATTGCGGTATTCTTTGTTGATATCTATGGCTTCTAATTTTTCAATGATATCCGTCTCTTCTTTTGTAACGCCTTCTCTCATGTTAATATTATACATTTTTTAGAGGAATTATTCCTAATGAATTCGTATAATATAGGTTATGAAAAAGATTGCTAATGAATTTGAAGGCCAACCAAAATTTAATCCTGATTTTGATATTAGGAAATCTGTGAAAAATGATGACGATGCTGTTGGTTTCGTTGCTCAGGTTATCATGGAATTTCCTGAATCTCTCCCTGATTTTCTAGGAATGCCCAAAGGCGAGTTGTTTACCAAGATTAGTAAAAATCTTAGGGAAATATTAAAGAACGCTCCTCCCGAAGTATTACAGGATTTGGAAATAAGAGAGAAAGAAAAAGAGAAGCAAAAAGAAAAAAGTTTTGACGAATTGATAGGCAGGTTAAAAAAACTCATTTCAATGTTTGGCGGCAATCCTCTCTTTCTGAAAAGCTTCGTGCCTCCTATTTTGGGTTTTAAGGGACAAGGAGAATTGTTGAAAAGACTTTATGATTATGTTCCCATGGTTGTTAAGGGGATAAGTACTGAAATGGAAAAAGAACTGACAGAAGATAACAAATGGGAAAAACAACAGGCTATGGACAGGATACTTGATCAATATAACGCTGGCAAAATCAACGAACAGCAAATGCAGAACATGATGAGGGAATTTGCAGGGTATAAGCCTATTTTAGTTAAAACTGCCAGTGGAGTTGAAATACAATGGGAAAAGACACCTCTGAAAGTCATTAAAACTGCTTCTGGAAAATACAAAATATCTAAGGAAACATGGGAAAATATTGGGAAATCAGCTGGTTGGCTCAAAAAATTGTAACATTTAAGCAGGTTAAGAACATTAAGATTATGAATAGAACAATAACGTATGTAACTAATAAAAAGGAGATGTGATATGAAGAAGTCTATTATAGCGTTGCTTGCAAGTACATTGTGCGTGGGTACAGTGTTAGCCGGTGATGGTAGTGACGAAGCCGGTTTTGTTGCTCCCCCGGAAATAAAGCTCCCTCCGCCTCCGCCTCGTAGCTCTGCCTCTGCCGAAACCTATATTCCCGGCGGATGCACGACTCCTATGGCAAGAACAGAAGCCAAGAAGCCACCGAAGCCTCCGGCGCTGATCACGAAGCTGAAGGACTAAGTTTGGTTAGATGATAATTTGCACAGGGAAGGTATTTTTGCCTTCCCTGTGTGCTGTTAAAATATAAAGGAAGACGGCACTTATAATACGAATTATTATCTATGAACTGGTATAGCAAAACATTTCTTAAAACCCTTAAGACCAGTAAAGTTGCTCGAGAAACCGTTGAGTATACTTATAATGGCGTAAATTTCATAGGCAATATATATGGTAGATATCATCACGCTACCCATATTGATCCCGCCGAAAATCCCGAAGCGGAAATTGTTGGGGCGGAAATAGAAGATCCTCAAGAAATGATGGAAATATTTTATGATGCCGATTATGATGCTGATAATGATGTTCCAGTCGAAAAAAGGATTAGCGACCATATTACGGAAGATGTTAATTTAAGAGTGCTTCATTTTGGTGCCAATGAAGAACCGTTTATGATAAAATGGAATGGTTTAACTCTTGTCATTAATGTTCCTTTAAGGTTACAGCAAGCAGGCACTTATATTACTAATTGGACGGTTACTAATGCCAGAATAGATAACCTTAATAGATTTTTGGGTAGCTTGCCGGGAAAAATAACCAAACGCATCCAAGAGGGTATGTTGGAGGATTATGTTGAAGGTAGAGCCGATTAGAGGTATAATTAAATTGTGAACTGGTATAAAAAATTCATTCTTTCTGAAAAAGTCCAAAACGATGATAGTGAGTTTAGTTGGATTCGCGTTAATGCTCCTAAAAAGATTAAAGATATCCATACTAACGTTAAAAAAGAAATAGACGAAAAAGACCTGTATGTGGTAGATCAGGGCGGAGATGATTGGAGTTACGGTTTCGAAGACATGCCCCATCTTACTGTTAAATTCGGACTTGAGTTTGATGAGCCCGATCAGGTTATTGAGTCTTTAAAGGGCGAAAAAGGAGGCAATGTCGAATTAGATAATGTTGAAATTTTTGATAATGAAAAATATGATGTGCTGGTTGTTAAATGTAAAAGTAAGGCGCTAAATAAACTACATCAAAAACTTACTAAGGATCTTGAGATAGAAGATAAATTCCCTGATTATAAGCCTCATATTACTATAGCATATTTTTTAAAAGGTAAGGCTAAAAAATATAAGGCGATGGCGGCCAGAGCGTTTACTTATTACCTGTTGGATTTCGATTTTAACGAAGTAATTTTTGAAGACAGAAACGATAAAGAAACTGTAATTAAGTTGGATTAGTATTTCGCCTGCAAATCCCACGGACCCCAATGACCAGTATCTAATATCTTTCTTCTCATTTGTTCTATGTTATATCTGAATGTTTTATCAGGTTCTATGTTGCCAATTGAGTAATATATCATTTTTGGTATTTTAAGGTTTCTTCCGTTAGAGTTATCAATAATCATGTCGCCATCTTCTATCCACGCATGACCATAACGGATTCCTGAAATTTGTTTTTGGCCAGATACTTCCCCGTGAACAAGAATTAAGTTGGGATTGTTTCTTGCGTTATCCATTAAATAGTGTCCGGCCACATAATAACAATCTCCTCCCTGACTTGATTTAGGAATGTCTTTACGATATTTTTGTTTAGCGGATTTTTTATACCAGTTCATATTAAGTATTTCTTAGTCGTCAATAAAAAACCCTTGAAGGATTAATGTTGCAAATTGCGAATAATATTATATGAACTGGTATAAAATAGCATCTAAAGAATACGAAAAGATAAAAGACGGCGAATATTATTTATCTGATTGGCCGAAACAAACACCTGCTCCTGATAATTATGTGGCCAGCGATAAATGGATACCTGTAGAATCAAGTTTTATTACTCACGTTTCTTATTATGCTCCGCTCAAGATATTAGAATTCAAATTTAGAAACGGCCAAAGATACAGCTATAGTGGTGTTCCAAAGAAAGTTTTTATGCAGTTTATGAAGGCACATTCTAAGGGCGATTTCTTCAATAGAATAATTAAGCAAAGATATAGCCAAAACTAAACAAAAAATTCGCCTATAAAACCTTCCCACTTTCGAAACTTATTTGGATTTTTTCTTTCTTTTTGGTTTGGCTGCTATTGTGGTGTCTGCTGATCTTGCGTACATATTTTGCATTGGTCCTTTTGGATCCTGAAGAAACGCATCTTTTTGTTTTTGGGTATCCTGTGCGTCAAAGAAATCAGCAGAAAGGGATGCATCTACGGATCTTTTCCTGTAATTAGTCATACTATCTGTTAAAGAACAATACATCATTTGAGTTCCGGCAGCAGAGGCATCATAGGTTAAAGAATATCCGGCTCTTACACCAATATTGGAGCCTGCCTGTATTGCGTCCTGATTTGCGCCGATAAAAACAAATTCCCATTTCTGTTCTTCCCTGTGGTTATTGATCATCTGCATTATTTGTTCTCTGTTAAATTCTCTGCTTGCATTTTCTTCGCCATCGGTAATAATGACAAAAATAACCTTTTCTGGCCTTGCTTCTTCTGCCATTTCACTGATTTTGCTTTCGACATTATTGATTGTTCTGCCGATAGCGTCTAATAAAGCAGTAGAACCTTCCGGCGAGTAATTATAGCTATTTAATTCCACATCGTTTGTAAGTGCCACCATGTCGAAAATAGGATCATAATTGCCGTTAAACTTTACTAATGTGAGCGTGACTTCTCCTTCCACTTCTCTTTGGGTTTTAAGGAACCGATTAAAACCACCAATAGTATCGTTCACTAAGCATCCCATACTGCCTGATTTATCGAGACAAACTGATATATGTGTATAATTTTTTTTCATAATATCTCCTTAATTACCAACTGGAATTTCTTTTAAAAAACCTTCTTTGTGCCCTTCTATATTTATTTCTCCTTTGTTTAGTATTTCCGTAGCTTCTTTTTCACTGCAATAACTAATACAGATTATTGATTCTGGTTTATCGTGCCAAAAATCTAATTTCTCCGGATCATCATAAACAGACTGGCCGATTTTTGATCCTGCTGCCACCTCTAACTTTTTTGTTTGAACTGTATTTTTACATTGTCTGGCTAATCCCGATGATAATATGTTGATGGATTTTGCAGTGTTAGTATATGTTCCGGAATTTATAGTTGGATCGCCTGAATTTACAGTTGAATTAGAGCATAAATATGACGTAGTAACTCCTCCTCCTGTTTTGGGCGCACCAGCACTTGTATTTGTATTATATGGTTTAGAAGGATTCCAATCTACATCCCAATCCGCCATAATTAAATCGGGGGACATAATAGTTTGAATTGGATAAAAAAATTGTTGATTATTATATGTTATTCCTCTGTTTAATTCATTATCTATTTTAGGTTTCTTTTCCTTCGACACAAAGAAACTTAATCCAATAGCATATACCTTGTCCTTGCCAATAATGTTAGATGCTACTCCTTTCATTTTTTCGGCTGTTAGGATATATTGCCTTACTATTCCTTCTACAGTTCTAAAACCATCCAGCCAAAACATTCCTCTAGGAGTTGCTGTAGTGGAAATATAATTTTGTTTAGGCCATTTGTAGTCACATTTAGAGCAATATCTGTCCGGTCCAAATTTAATATCATGTTTGGGACATTTTTCTATGTATTGTTCTAGCTGGGCATCTTTACATGGCATACCGGTAATAGGATTAATACCCTGAACCGATATGACAATAGCTATGTGATGAGTATGATTTTCGTTTTCATTAAAATCTAACCACATTCCTTTACCCTCTAATACTGGCACAAAGAAGCTTTTAACTATACCTTCGCTTCTGAGCCAGTCTTTAGGGCAGGCAGGATATTTATCAACTAAGTAGGGCATACGTTTGGCGTAAGGCGGCAGAGCAAAAGTATTATCTCCGCTAAGAGCATTAGGCATATTAAATCCAACTGTAAAACCGTTATTACGCATTAGATAATTACCTATGCTTCCATCAAAATTTGTATTATTTCTCATTTTCATATTCCTTATAAGAGGGGAGACCGTTATTGGCGATCTCCCCTGTAATTAATTAGAACCTTCTGTTATTTCCGATATTGAATGGATTTTGTTTTTGATCGTTAGCAGATTCCATTGTGAGTATAAGTTTTGGGAGTTCATTCTTACAAGCCAATTCCCTATATTCAAGATCGGCTTCGGGATACATTTTTCTTAGTGAAGTTAGTCCCTTTATTGATGCCTTGTTTTCTTGGGTTCTTGCTAATTTCATAAGTTCTTGTACTTCAAACCTATCATTAACATCTATATCTGTTCTATCAACTATAATACGGCAGAATTGTCTCACTTCTAACCCTATATCGCTCCAATTAACTCTATTTACTGTCGAACGGCCTCTTTTAAGCGCCTTACCTTTAAACAGTGGATCTTCTTCAATCATCTGGTTAGGAACTTGGCCAACCGCATATATCCTGACCAGAACGCCATCTGATTCTATCGTTTCTTCTTCCTCATATCCTTGCTCAAGATCGGCGATATAATTAGCTGTCACTTCAATATCTATGACTTTGGAATCTGGTTTAAAGACAATAACCTTCTTGTCTCCAAACCTTTTCTTTAGTGCGACAGTTATTGGATGATTGGGCTGTTCGGGATGATAGGACATAAGAAGTTCTGAGGGTTCAACATCCTCAAGTTTCATTCTGATTCCGTATTTGAGCTTAAGGGCGGCCAATTCGGGATCTATTGAATCCGTTTTATTGCTTCCCTTAGGACCTCTTAAATATTTCATTCCTAGCCTTACTTTAGCTATAGGAATTTGACCGAACAAGGCATTATCACAAAATACTGCCCTGATGTCACCAAATGGAGTGATGGTATCATCAGATAACATTTCCAATCCGGCTGGCTCTTTATCAACTCCTAACGTTTTTAGTCCTTCTTCTACCTTTTGAGTAGGAAGACCCATGAAAGTTGCCGCAGATTGAATGCGGGACTCCCAAGAATCAGACGTTGAGGTTTGTGTTGCGGGATTTGACTGACCGACTGCGCTGACTGGTGTAGTAGACATTTTTCTATCTCCTTCTTACACACTCTCTCCTAATACCGTTAGGGACGGAAACGATACTTAATGTATCGTTCAAATGTATTATACAGAAAGGATAAAAAAATTGTCAACAGAAAAAATAAATATTTTTAAAAAGTTAATTTTACTGTTTTCGAGGCGTTTTCGGTTTTTCCTACTTGATATTTTCAAAAAGTTTTTCTTACTCAAAAATGTCGAAAAAAAGTTTTTCTTACTTTTAGGGAAGGTATAAAGTCAGTTTTATTTACTTAAAAACGACCGCCCAAATCAGTTTTTTTTACTTGCTTTTTTCGTTACTATTATTTATAACCCGTTGATATTATTGCAATTACAAATATCGTCGTTTTTTCCTATTATAAGATCTAATAAGATCTATAAGCTAATAATCTTCTATTATAAGTAACTTTAAGAATACTTATTAGGAAAATTAGGAAAATTCGAAAATTAAGACAATTACGCAGGAGGAACTTCTGGTACTGTTTCGGCTATCATAGAAGGATAGGTAGCTAACTGCAATAACATATCTGTGGATCGTTGCCCTCTTCCTTTGACTTGGGCAAACCACTTGGAATTTTTAAGTTCATTTGACGCTCTTTCGAAATCATTTTTTTCTATTGCGTCTTTGAATTTCTTAAACTGATTAATTCCACCTTCCCCCATATTGTATGCTATGTCTACCAGTATCAGTTTTATTTCTTTGGGTAATTGATTATAATTGTTAATGAATTTTTTTGCGACATCTTGTGCTAAATCGGCGTCATATTCAAATAGCCGTTTAATTTGTTCTTTTGTAAGTAGTTGTTTGCCGCTTCTAACCGCATTATAATTAAGTCCCATTCCTTTAATCAGTTTTTTTGCCATTGGTCTATCTAAATTGAAGCCGACTCCTATAGCCATATTCTTTTTGGAAGGATCTAGGTATGCTTTTTGATTTAGTATGGGATTTCCTTGTTTATCCTTGTAGCATTCGTTATTGGCTATAAAACCAAAAATGTCATCCATGCTTAAGTCGGCAATTTCTTTTTCTGGTTGTTTATATTGTTTTTTTATTTTATCCATCATATTTTTGTCCTGAAGAACTTTTGTTATTATTACCGGATTAACTTTGGTCTTTTTTGATGCTGCTTCTACCGTTGAACCTGACATAATCATAAGGATTGCGGCTACTAATCCGGTTGCTATGTTTTCTTTCCACCCTGCTTCTTTTAGTAATTCTTGGGAAATTGCATATTTAATATACCAATCGCTTGCGGCCATAAGGTCTTCGAATCCCTTATAGTATTTTATTGTTTCTTTTTTAGGATAGAAATGGTCGCTGATAATTTGAGCATCCGACTGATTCATACTTAGCATTCTAAAATATTCTTCGGGCAATTCTAATATTTTGTCCCGATAAGATGGATTTTGTAATGCTTCATGTACTATTCTTCCGTATACAGGAGTTTGTTTGATAATATTTATATTCGGAGATGTTTTCAGTATATCAATTAGTTCAGGGATAATGTCTAATGATATGTTTAAAAGTACATCTAAAATGTTGTTGCCCGCATAATTAGATTTAAAAACCTGTAGTTCCCATTCCGGTTTTGCTGTCATTTTCTTTTTAATTATTTCCCATATCCAGTTACTATAGGTATTATATTTTGCGGTTCCTAAAGAATCCATAATTCCCGGTATTATTGCGATTGGCTCAAGGTTGAAGAAATCTTCTGTGTAAATCAGTTTTGCTATTTCGGGTCCGGGATTAGTGTTGTTCTTGAAATTATTATAGAGAGCAGGATTTTGCCCTTTTAGTTGCCCCGATATACTCATTATTATTTTTGCGATTTCTGGTGCAAGGTTGTATTTACTTATTTCTGTTACGAATTGATCTTGGTTAAATCTGCTTAATCTGAGTCCCAATAAATACCCCGAACCTAAATTATTCCAAGATTCTCCTTCCCGAAGATCTTTTATAATTGCCTGAAGTACCGGATTTTGCATACCTGTGATTTTAGTATCATAAAGTTTCAACACAGATATAAGGTTGTCAACGAGAAGTTTTGGAGCATTTGCATTTAATAATATCATTGATGCCATTCTCGGATTAGACAAGGCAGCTGCATTTAATTGTGCAAGAGTTCCCGGTTCCATTTCTGTTTCTAGATAATAAAAAATATTGTCAACTATATTTAGAGAAGCTGACTCTTGTGGTTTTTCTGCTACTGTTTTGACCATTAGTTTCAGAATTTCGGGATTATTAATATATTGCGGGTTTTGGGATGCAGGAATAAATGCCTTTAGATATTTTTTATTATACGCTTGGTTAAGGATGGCCATTGCTTTTTCAGGAGGAGGAGAAGCGGATAATGCCTCTAACATTTCTTCATTATCCATTCTTGTTATTGACGCGGATATTTTTATAATTTTCACAGGATAAACCAATTAAATTAATGAAATAATACATAGATATATTTCTGTTTTGATATAGAAATAACCTTTATGATGTGGTGAATTATTTTTGATTTTGTATAATATAGAGGACGTTAATAATGTAGCAATGCCAACGAGGTGATTTATGGAAGAGTTTGTTACCGAAATGCAAAGTAATATTAAAACCATTCCTGAAGATAAGAAAAGATACAACAGGTTTCGTGAACTGTTGACTAGAATCGTTGTGTCCTCTCCGGCAGAAGTAAAAATAGTTGATAAATGTGATGATGAAGGCGATATTGTTTTTGAAGTTCCCATGAAATCTATTGGTATTACTTATGATATTTTAATTAACTATAGAGAGGAAATATCATCGGAATTTGTTGCTAATTTTGTCGGCGAACTTCTGGTTAGGGAAAACATCGAAAAATTCACCAAGATTATGATGGAATTAAAAGACAGTTATATAGAAAAAGTCAATAAATACATACATAGAAAATTTGGCATGAGAATTTATAAGGACAGATTCATTTTAAGATTTCATTCCAGTCTGGTGCAATCTATTTTAACAGAAGATTTTAAAAAGACAATGATTTAACATGGAAGAGGAATCCAAACCGTTAGTATATGTTCCCGATGGTGCCAAGATTAATTTTAAGAACGATGAAATGTCTCCGCCAAAGGTAAAATATGAGGAAAGAAAAGTTGCATTTTTAAGAGATGAAGTAAAGAAGCAGATTACGAAAAAAGACGTTCCATGAATTTGCCCGATTTTAAAATAGATGCATTAGAAATACCTGATGTCAGAATAAAATCTATCCGCTTTCAAAATTTTAAGGCGTTTGATGACTCTACTTTTGATTTTACTGATGGCGAAAAAATTAAGCCGTTTATTTGTTTTCACGGTCCAAATGGCTGCGGAAAGACATCGGTACTTGATACAATTACCCTTATTTTTTCGAGATTAGATGGGCGTGAAGAAGAACATCTAAAAGCTCTTCTAGGCAAGTCAGTCAGGCATATTGAAGGCGAACAAAAAGCAATTTATAACGATGATGATTTTCTGGTTACATCACAAATCCACAGTTCCATAGGTGATTACGAGATCCAAATAAACAAAACAGGCTTTATAAAGGATCACCCCGCTAAAATTAAAAACATTGTTTATAGGTTGTGTTATTACGCCAGATTTGATCAGGAATTACATCAGTTTCAATTAAACAGGAAACAATGGCCTCTTTTTAAGGAACTATTTGAGGCTGTAACCGGTTTTGAAATTAAAGAGAAAGAAGGCATATTTAATGAAAGCTCTGATCCGATTCAGGCAGAAATACTAAGTAAATATGTTTTGGGATTTTGGATACATAAACCCGATGAAATAATCAGTCATAAAGAATGCAGTGCTGGCGAAAGAAAAATCATTAAATCTTTTTCCACGCTTCTAAATAAAGAATATATGCCATCAATTGTTTGTATAGATAACGCCGAAATGCATGTGGAATCGGGCAGACATATTAATCTGATGGAATCAATGAAGAAGTGTTTTCCTGCCAGTCAGATTTTTGCAAGTACCCATAGTTATCAGATATCCAGAAATTTTGGCGACAGAACCCAATTATATGATTTGAGATTATTAAAGGCATCTGATCTGGTAAAAAAAGAACCATGGAGACTTTATATTATTGATGAAATTAAAGATGGCCTGTCTAAACTCAAAAGCATACCTGTTCGTTCCAAAGAAATTAATGACGAAATTACGATGGGAAGTCTTCTTGTTACGCAGATTTTAGATCAAAATAATGACAATTTAATAAAACAGGCCAAAAAATTTTTACAAAAAGTATCCGTTTTATATACCGAAGATTTAGTTTCTTATTATTCTTCGGAAAAAACAAAGGGATATAAAATCTGTTGAGCGAAGTATTATTGCCGGAGTCAAAATATGAAGATATATTCTCGTGAAGAAGCTCTTAAACAGTCTATCGAATATTTTGGGGGAGATGAATTAGCAGCAGAAGTTTTTGTTACCAAGTATGCAATGAGGGACGAAAAACTTGAACTTAAAGAATCTAACCCCGAACAAATGCACCATCGGTTAGCTAAAGAATTTGCAAGAATAGAAAACAAGTATCCCAACCCTATGTCTGAAGAAGAAATTTTTGGATTATTCGACAAATTTCGTTACGTGGTTCCTCAGGGCAGTCCAATGTTCGGTATAGGCAACCCAAATCAAAAAATAAGTTTATCTAATTGTTTTGTCATTGATGTGGCTGATAGTTATGGCGGTATTTGTCGGGCAGATGAAAGAATAGCACAGATTAGTAAAAGAAGAGGAGGAGTTGGTTTAGATATTTCTCCTATACGTCCAAAAGGTTTACCTACAAAAAATAGTGCTCTTACTACCGATGGAATAGTGGTTTTTATGGAAAGATTTTCAAATACATCGAGGGAAGTTGCACAGCAG
>Ga0172375_10008135_pt1 | contig 14169 bp, 10 predicted proteins | sample LakKiv1m_FD_114537 | JGI IMG/M metagenome (GOLD analysis project Ga0172375, IMG submission 114537) | Freshwater microbial communities from Kabuno Bay, South-Kivu, Congo - kab_092012_11.1m | ecosystem: Environmental > Aquatic > Freshwater > Lake | place: Democratic Republic of the Congo...
GCCGGCCCGATGTGGCGGGCCGGCGGCCACGAGGTGCGGCGAGGAGAGGTTGCGCTACCCCCTCCAGCGATACCGCTGCTGCCGATTGGGCCTGATTTTGTAAGTGACGCATTTGCGTGTGTTAGGGGGGGGGCAGACGACTTTCGGTTTTTCTTGACTTCGGCTGGGGCGGACTAGTATATAGACGTTATCTGGAGATAGTGGACGATGGACAGCCGATGTCATCAGCCAGGCAGCATTCCCAAGCTGAGGACTCCTACAGACCGGACGCCTAAGCCGGTCTACATCCATAGTCCGTGCGCTCGCATCACTCTCACTCGAAAACCTGGCCACGTTCTGGCGGCAGTGCAGCCCAGTCACGCGGCGCACCGTTCGTGCCAGAACGTGGCAAGCAAACCCAACGGCAGCACCTGAAACTCCCGGCCAGGAATAATCAGGTTCAGAGATGAACTCTGTGCTGCCCACGGAGATTATACGCCGGGGGAAAAGGCGCGCAAGTGCGCGCATCTGAGCAAAGCACAAACCACAAGGAGGAATCCCATACTCAGAACAACTCTCTGCTGCGTGCTAATCGCAGCAACAGCGGTCATGGCCTGGGACGAGTTGGCCCCGGTGGCCTACCCGGCCGAGGTTCAAGAAGGCAGCGCCATCACTTACGGCGGCGGCAAGGTCTGGGGTATCTTCCCGGACCCATCAGACTCCCTTTGGTCCTACTTCGAGTGCTACGACCCGAATGCCCAGGGTGGTCCTGACTGGGAGTACCTGAGTCAGGAGTTCTTCATCACGAACTCGGCCATCACCTACCAGTGGCAGTACGGGGGTGAGGTTCTTGTCGTAGGGAACGAGTTTGGAGAAGAGGGTGAATCGTATATCTACTGCTACGATGTTGCGGACTCGAGTTGGGACGAGGATGAGATAAGTGAGTTCAATCTGGGACCAGGCGCGAGCGTCGCTTTTCGTCCCGCGCCCGGCTACTACGGAACATATGTAGCTGGCTGGATGTACTGCCTCGTCGGAGGCGGCGACGAGTTCTGGTGCTATTCGCTGCCCGGGCCCGGGGACGTGACTGTGGATGGAATATGTCCGGGCGAGACTTCACTAATCGCCGACAACACGCCAACCTTCATCTGGTCGCCGGTGCAGGGCGCGCAGAAGTACAAGCTCACGATATCACGGTTTCCGAACATGTCGTTCCCAGTGCTTGTGGATTCCCTGGATGGAACCACGTACGACGTGACCCAGGCACTTGACAACAGCGTCTATTACTGGCAGAGCGCTTCACGGCAGGGCTACACTTGGACCACGAGTACCGTACACAGCTTCACGCTTGAGGGCGGCTGGACGCAACGGGCCTCCCTCCCAGTGGACGCGACTTACGGTGCGTCGCTGGCGTACGAGAAGGACTTCTATTCCGGCGGGGAATGCATGGTGGCGCTGGCTGGCGGCAGCTATCAGTACCTCAGCATCTACCACATCAACACCGACTCCTGGGACGATTCAATCACGACTCCGAAGGCCCAAGATGTCGGAAGCGCCATCGTCACCCACGAAGCGGCGACCTCCACGCCACCCGATTGGCAAGGACCTTGGGCGGAGTTCGGTGAAGGCCATGACGATCTCTACTACCACACGAATGACAAGCCTGGTTGGTACGACTACAACGAGTTGCCGCAGTATCTGGGCGCGGGCGCCTCGATGGCGTACGGCATTGAGTCCGGTACTCACTATCTCTACCTTATCGTCGGGGAGGACGCGAATGGCCCAAGGAATAGCTTCTGGCGACAGGAACTGCCAACGTCCGGAGGCGGCGGACAGGCCCATTCCACGCGGTTGACTTCGCTGACAGCCCGGCCTTTGTGCGTCGCTGAGGGAATCACCGTCGAATACCAGTTGAGTATTCCTGCCCGAGTCAGGGCGTCCGTCTTTGACGCCGTTGGCAGGCAGGTCAGCACGCTCGATGCTGGCTCGCAGCAACCCGGAACGCACCAGCTTAGCTGGAGTCGGGACAACGAAGGCCGCAGACTGAGCGCTGGCACCTACTTCGTGTTACTTGACGCGGGCGCGGAACAGGCGAGACTCAAGGCAGTAGTGAGATAGGCAGTACAACGGAGGGGCGGCCAGAAACCGCCCCTCCGAGATTGGAGTCGCAATGAGGAAACTGTTTCTGCTGTGCATTCCTGTCCTTCTCTTCGGACAAATAGAGATCGACACGATTGTTCGGCTTCCCTCCCTCGTTGTCAATGGCTACTACATCCCCGAGTTCGACAAGCTGTATACCTTTGGCTGGTACGAACAAGACGTGGTTGATTGCTCCACTTACCAGTTGAGAACCCGGATTCCGCACCCCCTTTCCCAAACTTGGGGCAACTACTCATGGAACCGGCCCAGACAGAAGCTGTACATAGGGCCGAATGTCGGCGCCGACAGCGTCACTGTTCTCGATGTGGTCGCGGATACGGTCATGAGATTCGTACCAAGAGTCGGTGATGCCGGTGTCTACGTGGGGTCAACCGACCGATTTTACCGACCCCTGGCTCACATTGGTCTCGTTGGGATAGACTGTGCTACTGACACTGTAGTATCCACGATCCCTGTACCGGAGTCCGGATATGGGTTCAGGCACCCCTCCTGGGATTCGGTCCACAACAAACTCTATGTTTCCATAAGCCGCTGGGGCTATCCGGACAAGATCACAGTATACGACTGCGCCACTGACTCGCTACTTACGATCATCGATGTGCCCAGCCGTCCGAACGTAATGAACTTCAACTGCAAGTTGCACAAGGCTTACTATACTCCCGACGACATGAACGGTCCCGCCGGGGTGGTAGACATCGAACGCGACTCAGTTGTCAGGCTGTTCCCGTTCGGCTCGCTCGGACCCTGGAACAGCGTGGCGCTAGACACAATTGACCAGAAGGCATACTTCATGGGGGGGGTACAGGATTCCTCGCCGGCGCTCTACGTCGTTGATTGCAGCACTGACTCCGTCATTAAGAAACTGACTTTTCCTCACAAACCCTGGCCCGTGGACTTCGCGTGCTGGGTGCCGTGGAGCAACCGTCTGTATCTTACCTATAGGCAGGCGTCGGCCTACGCGGACCTCGGCATGTACGTGGTCGACTGCAACACGGACTCCATCATCGTGTCGAATCTCGTCCTGGGCTACTACCCGCCCTTTGACTTCCAAATTGACCCAATCCGCGAGCGCGTCTTCGCCATTGGCTGTGAGAGCACCTCCGTTCACGTCCTCCGCGATGTCGAGGGAGGAGTCGCCGATGCCCCGGTCACTGGTTCCAGGCCGCGTGCGTCATTGGTCCTCCGCGAACTGAACGGCGCGTTCGAAGTGGGATATGAGCTGGAAGCGCCGCACCGGGTGGCGGCCGCGGTGTTCGACCCGTGCGGCCGTCGTATCAAGGTGCTGGCATCAGAACGTCAAATCCCCGGCCGGCACGTCCTCAGGTGGGACGGAACCGACGGGGTTGGAGTCAAGGTCGCCCGCGGCGCATACTTCATACTGCTAGACATGGGCGGGGTACATGCTAGGCTCAAAGCGGTTGTCAGATAAGCTGAGACTTCGGAGGGGCGGGATTCCCGCCCCTCCGAGGTAGGAGTCGTGGCTGTGAAGAAGTTTCTGCTTGTGCTCGCCCCCATGCTCTTGCTGGCGCAGGTGGAGGTAGATACCGTACTCCGTCTGCCTTCCTTCGTCATGAATGGTCTCTTCGTCCCGGAGCTCAACAAGCTCTACCTTGTCGGCTGCTATGAACACGACCTGCTGGACTGCTCTACCTATCAGGTGCGAGCCCGGATTCCGAGGTCCTATGACAACAGCTATGGCTACATCTTTTGGAACTGGAGTAGGCAGAAACTGTACGTTGGCTTCAACCCTGCTCCCGATAGCCTAGTGGCCATCGACATGGGCGCTGACTCTCTGGTGGCCACGATTCCCCGGAGCGGCTCGGCCAGCGCCTTCGTGGCAACAAGCGACAGACTCTACCGAGGCGTTGACCACAACCTCGTCGCGATGGACTGCGCCACCGACACCGTCGTACGAGTCATACCTCCGCCGGAGCCCACGTACGTGTTCAGCCACCCGACCTGGGATTCAGTGAGCAACAAACTGTACGTTTCTCTCGGTTCTTGGGAACTTCAGTCCAAGATTGCGGTGTATGACTGCGTGAGCGACTCTCTCCTTTCGTTGATCGATGTACCAGGCACCGGTGGCGCGGCCGGTCGCATGCACATCGATCCGACATACCGTAAGGGGTATTTCGCATCTGCCAACCCCTGGGCCGCCTACGCGGGAGTGATCGACGTCGAGGCGGACACGCTGATCAAGTTCTTTCCTATCAACACGAGCTCGTTCTATGATCAGGTGGCGGTAGACACGATAGACCACAAGGTATACATAGCCGGGCGGGACACGAACTCCGGAACTACCGCGGCGGCACTGTTTGTCGTAGACTGCGCAATCGACTCTATTGTCAAGAGACTGACATTCCCTCTCACTCCGTGGCCTATTGACTTCATTCGCTGGGTTCCCTGGAGCAATCGCGTGTATATGACCAGAACAGCCGCATCCGCGCACCAGAACACTGGCATGATCGTTGTCGACTGCCGCACCGACTCCGTCATCGAGCCGAACCTTGTCTTGGGCTACTGGCCGCCGTATGACTTCCAGATTGACCCGATCCGGGAGCGGGTCTTTGCCATCGGTTGCGAGAGCACGTCGGTCCACATCCTGCGCGACGTGGAAGGCGGCGTTACCGAGGACCCAGCGGCAGAGCCGAGGCCAGCCGCGACGGCGCGGCCCTGTCCATCGTCGAGCGGAGTGCTGGTTGAGTACGAGTTGACAGCACCGGCCCATGTACGAGCTAAGTTGCATGACGCAGTCGGAAGACAGGTCGGAGCGCTCGATGCCGGCGAGCAGGCTCCCGGAACGCATCGGCTGCGTTGGGACCGCGACGCCGATGGTCGCAGGTTGAGCGCCGGCGCTTACTTCGTGCTCCTTGACATGGGTATGGAGAAAGCTAGGCTCAAGGCGATGATTCGGTAGGTTCGCAATTCGGAGGGGCGGGGCATCCGCCCCTCCGAGATTGGAGTACGATGGCCGTCAGGAAATGCCCTCTGTTTCTGCTGTTCATTGCCGCAGTTGCCCTTGCATCGTTCGGGCCGAACGTCCGCGTTGACCATCAGAACCTGCCTACGCACATTCTCTGCTATCCCGCGATTGCCGTCGGCCCGGGCGCGCCGTCGAGTCCGCCGCTCTACGTCGTGTTCCAGGACGATTCATGCAGCATGGGCGTTCGCGCCGACATCTGGTTCCAGAAGTCCACCGACGGCGGCAGAACCTGGTTGGCCGAGGACCTGCTGATTAGGCGCGGAAACCGCTACGCGTGCTATCCTGACATCACGACTGATTCCGACGGCGATGTCTTCATCATCTATCTTGACACCGACGGGGCGAGCACCGACCAAGTCTTCTGCGTGCGCTCAAGCGACGGCGGGACTACGTGGTCCGCGCCGGCCAAGGTTGATGACAGCCTGGACGCATCAATCGGCAGCGCCACGATTGCCGCAGACTCAGCCGGTAACCTGCTTTGCGCCTGGAACGACAAGCGTACGGGAAGCCTCCACATCTGGTCTGCTGTCTCCACCGACCATGGAGCGACGTGGCAGCAGAACGTACAAGTGGACGACGACACTACGGACCATGACTGCTACCAACCGGACGTCTTTGTGCAACCGGGAACCAACCATTACCTGGTGGCCGCCGAGGCCTCCCGTTGGTTCGGAGGCCACATCATACCTTGCGTCTTCCTGTATCGTTCGACCGACTGCGGCCAGACCTTCCAGCCCGGAGTCCAGCTCGACACGTTCAACTCCGCCGCCTGGACGCCTCACGTCGTCGCCGACCGCGACCACATCATCTGCGACTACTTCGGCGAAGACTACTTCATTTCGCCGTTGTTCGCCGAGGCCCGCACGTTCTACACAGGGCCCGACACCTGGGGCGCACCATCATCCGTCACCGACCTCGACACCTTCCACAGATTGTACTTCAGCGGCGCACTTGCTCTCTCCAGCGACGGCGGCGTGCACACGGCGTTGATTATCACTGACACGATTGACTGGTGCTACCACGTATACTACACGTCGTCGTCGGACCATGGCGTCTCTTGGTCAGACCTCGAACTCGTTGATGAGGACACGACCCTCAGCAGCGGCTACCCGGACATCGGCGCCGACTCAGCCGGTCACGCCTACGTGGTCTGGCCGCATGGGGAGAACGGGCAGCACCGGATCTGGTTCGCGACCAACAACCCACTAGCCATCGCCGAACAGCCGCCGCAGCCAATCGGCGTGCAGCCATCCGCGACCGTTGTCCGCGAATTCCTGTTGCTCCCGGCAGCCACAAGCCGCAAGCCTCAAGCCGCAGGCTCCTTGCTAGACATCGGTGGCAGGCAGGTCATGGTCTTGAAGCCGGGAGCGAACGACGTGCGAGGACTTGCGCCGGGGGTGTACTTCGTCAGAGGACCGATGACCGAAGACGGGAGACAGGCTGCCGCCATCCGGAAGATTGTGGTCGCGCGGTAGCGCGCGAGGAGAAGTAGGCAGCAGACAGTATACAGCATACAGGTCAGGGCGGACGCAAGCCCGTCCCTTGTTCGTCGGCGTCAGGGCGTCGGGCTGAAGGGCGTTGATGGTCAGGAAGATACGTCTCACCTTGCGCCTTCACGGAGCGGTGTTCGGGATGGGAAACGGAAACGCGAGTTCTGACCCAAGGGTGTAGCGAAATCCGCTGACATCCAGATGGTTCTCGCCCCGTAACTGACGCCAAGACAAGACGTAGTGCGTTGGCCTCAGTACTAGCGTCGGCAGCTAACAGGGGTATACCCGGGGTGCACCCCCGGACTATTCCCGGGATTGCCCCTGCTGTCCTTGCCGAACGCCTCGGCCGCGGTCTCGGTTCGACCCTGCCGGGTGTTTGACCGGCGTCCACCCGAGCATTCCCTCCCGCAGGCAGCCGGTGCTGTCTTTCCCAGATTGCTCTGGCGGCCAGCAGCCGGGTCAAGGCGGAACAGGCAGGATGGATGAGTATCGGGGCGGCAGTGACTGCCGTCCAGACAGCCGACTAGGCAACCCGCCGGACTGCTCTCCAGACAGTGGAGAAGACTGCCTGCCGCGCTGCTCGGTAGATTGCTTTCCGAGCTATCTTCCGGGCGCTTTCGTCGACAGCTTGCTGAACTACCTGCGGAACGGTCTTCCCCGGAGCTCTCCCGGTAGCTCGCCGAGTTCCTCTCCAAATGGTCTTCCGAATGGCTCACCGAATGGCAGCCCAAGAGGCTCTCCAGGTTCCTCTCCGGATTGCCTGCGGGGGAACCGTCCGAGCTGCTTTCCGGGCAGCTCGGAGAACAGCTCGCAGAGTAGCCTGGGGGACGGGATAGGGGAGATTCACCAATGCCCAATAACTAGTTGCTGATGACCAAGTTAGGAGGTTGGACTGCCGGATATGGATGGGACATATAGTAAACTGGTATGATGTGGAGCGCCTCGAACCGGTCGTCGGATTCTACCCTACTGGCTTAGGTGTCAAGCAGTGCGTTACTGCCTCGCTTTCTGTTGCTGAAGGCTAGTGCCAGTGGGACGACTCCACGTCTTGGGCTCGCATCCGGCACAGGCGATTCCAGAGCCTCCCTTGTTGCGGGACCTCTTACGGCGCTTCATTCGGATCAACGAGCAGTGGAGGATCATTGTCCTAAACATCGAGGCCTCCCGATACGGGATCCTTGGTTAATATGTTCGTGACTCCCCCACTGGCAATCTCTTCTGTTCTCAAGCCGCGCGTAGCGTCGGCTTCGGTGCCTCGACGCTGAAGCAGCGGCCGTCCCGTACCAGCGCATACATGATTCACACGAGCCGGCAGGAGAGCGCCACCAGTGCTTTCGGTTTGGGCGTCCCACGGTCTACCAGCCGTGCGTAGTACGGATACAGCGGCATCCCCGGCTGGACGTGGTGGAGCGCGATGAAGTACAGTATCTGCCGCAACAAGGGCCGACCACGCCGCGAGATGTGCCGCGCGCCCTTGTGCATTCCCGAGCTCACCTCGAAGAGATTCAAGCCGGCCAGCTTCAGAATCGCTTCGGCATTCACATAGCGGCGTATCCCACCGGTCTCACCGAGAATCACCGCGGCCGAGACCGGTCCGACCGCGTCGATGCTCAACAGATACTGACTTTCGTCGATTCGCGCCACGACCTCCGACATCCGAGCCTCAATCTGCCCGACCCGCTTGTCCAGTGCATTCAGGGCCGCCAGCGTGTCGCGCAGCGCCAGCACTAGCGCCGATTCTCCTTCGTTAATCCCGACCGTTACCGCCGCCCGCTCCTTCAGTAGCAGGAGCTTGTCCTCGCGCAGCCGTATCCCACCGCCCCGGCGGACCTGACGGGCCATTTGGGCTACGGTGTGCTTTCTGATGTCCGTCGGTGTCGGGAAGTAGTAGAGCACTCGGCGCGCCACACGGGTAGCAATATCGCGGAAGACGCGTGAGAATTCAGGAAACACCTGGCTCACTTCGAGGTGCAAACGGCTGAGATAGGTGGTACGCTCGACCACGAGCCGCGCCCGGAGCGTCGCCAACTGCCGCAGCTCAGCGAAGTCGCCCCGCGGCATAACAAAGGACAGGTACTTGCCCTGAGCCACCAGGTCGGCAATCAGCAGGGCATCTTTGCCGTCGGTCTTGCCCGGGCTATTGTCCAACATCTCCTTGCTGCGGTGAACGTGGAGTGGATTGACCTGTACGACTCGGTAACCACGCCCCTCCAGCCAGAAGGCCAGATTTTCCCAATAGACGCCGGTAGACTCGAGTCCTACCACAGTATCAGTGCATCCCGCTTGCCGCTGCCATCGGACCATGTGCTCACGGAGTATACGGAATCCATCGGCATCGGTCGTTACCGACAGCGGATGCGTGAATGACCCATCGGGAAAGCGCGCCCGCGCCACGTGCATGAACTTACCGATGTCGACTCCGACCACCAGCGTGTCGGGTTTGATTGCCGCACGCTTCTCGATTAAGTTGTCTCCGGCCATAGCTGTCTCCTTTCTCGCGATTAGTGCCTATTGTTATCAGCACCATGAGAAAGCGAGACAGCTTCTCTGTCAACACTGCCTTAAGGCTATAGAAATGTGGGGACGCTGCCCTGATTTACTTGACCAGATATCATGGCGCGGTAGCATCGTGTGATGCCCAGAATGGCTCGAGCTGTCGTGCCCGGGATTCCGCATCACGTGACCCAACGCGGCGACCGCCGCGAACCAGTCTTCCTCGCCAAGGCCGACTACCGCCGCTATCTTGATCTGCTGAAGGAGTACTCCTCTCAACGCGGCCTGGGAATTGTGGCCTACTGCCTGATGCTGAACCATGTTCACCTGGTTGTGCTGCCAGGGGACGAGGTGTCGTTGTCATCCGTGTTGAAGCCGGTCCATGCCAGGTACGCGCAGTATGTCAACTGGGCGCACGGACTCAGGGGACGGCGATGGCAGGGTCGCTACTTCTCGTGTCCAATGGACGATGAACACGCAGCGTGGGCCATCCGCTACGTCGAGACCAACCCAGTGAGGGCGGGACTGGCTCCGCGCGCCGAGGAGTATCGGTGGAGCAGTGCCGCAGCGCACGCCGGATTGAGGCGAGACGACGTCCTGTCCGTGGACGCGCACAGGTATGCCGACGTCGAAGACTGGCTGGCGTGGCTGCAGGAGGCGTGTGACGAGCCGTCAGCGCATCTGCTTCGGTGTCACACAAGGACCGGTCGTCCGCTTGGTGACGAGAGGTTTGTCGCACAACTGGAGATGAAGACGGGACGCGCACTCAAGCCCAAGCGAGCCGGTAGACCATCGAAGAAGACCCATGAAAGGTGAAACTAGAATATGGTCAGCGTCCCCAGATTAATGGTGCTGTGCGCGGTGGCGGCGGTTGCGGTGGCCGGGCCGAGCGTGATGGTGAGCGTGCGGGATGGCGAGACACAGCGGCCTTTGGCCGGGGTGATGGTCATGAGCGAGGGGAGCGACATCATGGCGGTGACCGATGCGGCCGGGCAGAGCATGGTCGTGTCCTTGCCCAAACGGGGCGGTCATCTGCTCGTTTCGCGGGCGGGCTACTTCGGACTGCGGCAGGCATGGAAGCCGCCCGCCAAGCCGGTTTCGGACGTGGAAGAAATCGAGCTGTCGCTTTTTCCGGACCGGCCGCGTGTGGTCGTGGGCCGAGTCCTTGATGCCGGGACGAAACTGGCGATTCCGGAAGTGCTGGTGTCAGTTGCCGGTGTGGAGCTGGCGGAGACGACTCGGGCCGATGGTGGGTTCAAGTTCAGCCGGTTTCCGCCCGGGCCCCAGACTCTGGAGGCTTCGTTTCCCGGCTATCCGCGGAAGTCCGTCGCCATACAGGTGGAAGGTGGGGAGACGAGCAGCGTGGATTTGCACCTGCTCGACACGACCAACGTCGGCAGGCTGGACGGGACCGTGTATGATGCCCGCACCGGCGCGCCCGTGCGCGATGCGCAGGTAGTAGTCGAGGGAACCGGCTGCGTCACGATGACCGATTCGGCCGGGCGCTATGCAATCGAGAACGTACCGGTCGGCTTGAACAAGGTGCTGGTCAGCGGTGCCGGCTACCTCAAGGCCTACACCGTTGTCAGGCTGGTGAAGGACTGGTCAGTGACTGCCGACCTGTACCTCCGGGATGCCCTGCCGCAGCCGGCACGCCGGAAGTAGCCGCCGGCTGGCGAACGAGTCACTCTATCCGTAGGCGCCCATGTAGTGCAGCAGCACCGATATGAATAGGACGCCGAACGCGGCGACTGCAACCGCGAGTATGGCAAGCGTGTAGCATCCGACAAGATTGCCCGTCACCAACCTGTTCCTGCGTTTGGCCAGTTCCTGGAAGCCGATGACGCCCAGAGCCGCTGCAGCGAGGAAGAAGACCGCTCCCGCTATCATCATTCCCGCTTGTCCGGGTACTATGTGGTAGAGGCGGCTGATGCAGGATGCGACCGCGGCTACGAAGCCGACTGCCAGGACGAGCACTGCCACCCATTTCAATCGGTCCGGATGCGCGGCAGCAGCTCGTGCCTCCGCGCTGTGCCCGTTGCAGAGCAGGATGAGCCGGTCGCGGAGTTGGTGCATTTCGGCGTCTCGTTCGCGCAGGAGCGAGCGGCTCTCAGGCGTGTCTCCTCCGTTCCTCATCCGCAGTTCGAGTTCGTCATGCACTGCCAGCACCTGTTCGTAGCGGGACCTGAGTTCCTTGATTTCGGCGATGCGTGCTTCCGCGCCCACGGCCGCCGGGGCTACGTCCTCCGCCTTCCACCCGTCGTCCATACGCTTGACCAGCCGATAGAAGTGTCCCTCGGCGGTGACGAAGACGGTTCCGGGCTGAATCCAAGTGCCGGGAATCCAGGACCAGGGCTCGGGTTTTGAATACGGGAAAGCCATCAGCGACTGCGGCGCGGGAGCAGGGCCGGAAGGTTGCTTACCCAAGCGATTCAGCATAGGCAACGGTCGGCCGAAGTCAAACGAAGTCAGAATGCAGTGGTGTCCGGAACGTAGGGCTGAGGGGGTCAACAGACGACGATGGATGTGGTGCGGCCCGGCGCGTGGTCAGAGGGCGAAGAGGTCAAGGGTCACGGCCACGAGCCAGTGGAGGATGGCGCCGGGGATGAAGCTGCGGTTGCGCAGAGCGAGGACCCCGAGCGCGATACCGGCGATGATGGAACCGATGGCCTCGGGGCCGGGCTTGCCCACGTGCATCACCGCGAACGGGATAGTCTGGATGGCAACGGCCGCGGCTCCGCCAACCCGGCGCTCGAACGCGAACAGCAGATAGCCGCGGCAGAGAAACTCCCATGCAAACATGCCGAATGCCCGGATGCCGAACCCGAGCAAGAGGTTACCGGCGCCGAGACGCTCGAAGGCGAAGAAGGGATAGGCGCGCTGGAAGCCGGCCTGGCGCGAGGCAAAGTACACGAGCGGCAGCATTACGAGATAGAGCAATCCGATGTCCCGGAGCCAGCGCGCCGGCTTCTTCAGATTGAACCCGACAGCGGCCGGCGACATGCGCAGCAGCAGAAGCGACAAGAGCGGCAGTACGAGGTAGAATACGCTCCGCCAGAGCACGGTCACGGCGCCGGGCCATCCCGGGCCCGGGGTCGGGAACCGCGGTCTGGCGTACTGCGGAAGCAGCGCCGCCAGCGCGAAGACCGCGGCCGCGAGCAGCAGGTCGGGGCCGCTAGCGAGGTTCTGACGCGTGTCTCGCCAGAGACCGCGGAGATAGTCCACGCCTGAAGATAGGTGCGGTCCCGCTGGTGGTCAAGTCGGGCATTCGGGTGCCGGGACAGCCGCGCGCCACTTCGCGCGTTGACTTGTTCGGGCATGGGCCTAAGCTATCAGCCGTGACTAGAAGTTCAGCAGTTGCGCTCGCCTGCCTGCTCGTGCTCGCCGCGTGTTCGAACAGCCACGCGCCGCTCGTTCCCTCGCTGCTCGTCCCGACCCTGGCCCAGCGCGGTGACACGATCCGCGGCCTCGTCTCCTCGTACGACAAAGACAACGATTCGCTCTACTTCTCCATTGACTGGGGGGACGGAAGTGAGCTCGTCTGGGTCGGTCCGGCAGCGCCCGCCGAAGACTATGAGGTCCACCACGCCTACGCCGACACCGGCGTGTTCAGCGTAGCCGCCAAAGCCAGGGACGCGACCCACGAGACCGGGTGGTCGGACACGTCCTTCATTCACGTCGGCGAATTCGGACCGTTCGTTCCCCACCGGCCGGCCGGTCCCGACACGGTGTCGGTTGGAGATTCGGTCACCTACATCACCGCCGCCGGCCACCCGCTTCAGCGGAAGGTTTCCATCCAGTTTGACTGGGGAGATACGCTCGGCGATTGGGGGGAGTTCATCCCCGCCGACCAGTTCTACTACGTCCGGCATGCCTTTGCCAGCGCCGGGACGGTGCTTGTGCGGGCGCGGGCCCGCGACGCGCTCGACCAGGTCTCGGACTGGTCCAAACCCGAAACGGTGACCGTCGTCTCGCGATGAGGTCCGCCTCATCCGCCATCGGTCCGATCCGTCCGATAGGTTCTATTCCCGCTGTTCTCCCGGAGGCTACATGAAGAAATCCATGCTGTTCGTGCTGGCGCTGGCCGCGGCCGCGCCGCTCCTCGCAACCAGCTATCTTGATATCGTCGAGATGAAGGTGAAAGTGCACGCGACGCGCGAGCAGATAGTGCGCATCGCGCCGGACGTGCTCGAGTTCTACGCCGGCGGCGACGGCTGGTTCGTCGGCGCGATGACTCAGCCGACCTATGAGGAACTCGTGCGCGAGGGGTTCGACATCGATGTCCTGGTGCCGGACGTGCGGGCCGCGGCGATGCAGGACGTGGCCGCTTTCCACACCTACGAGCAGATTCGCGACACGCTGGCGATAATCGCCCAGAACCACCCGGACATCTGCCGGCTCGACACCATCGGCCACTCCTACAACGGGAACCTGCTCCTGGCCCTGAAGATATCCGACAACGTCAACGTGATGGAAGGCGAGCCCCGCATCAGCTTTGACTGCGCGATTCACGGCAATGAGAACAACGGCTGTGAGATCGGTCTCTACGCAATCATCCAGCTCGTCAGCGGCTACAACGTGGACCCCGACATCACCCGCTGGGTAAACGAGCGGGAAATCTGGATAGTGCCGATGGACAACCCGGACGGCCTTATCTCGCGCACGCGCTACAACGGCAACGGCGTGGACTGCAACCGGAACTACGGGCTGGCCTGGGACTTCGGGGCGGGCGGCGGCGCCGGGCCGTTCTCCGAGCCGGAAACCCAGTGCTACTACTTCCTCGGCGAGGAGCACCCGATGGGGGAGTGGTCCCAGTATCACTCCGGAGCCGAAGACGCGATGTGGTGCTGGGGCTACACCACCAAGGCGGCGATGGACTCGATTGTCACTGCCTACGAGATGAACCGCTACGGCAGTATCTGCAACTATGCTGCCGGCCAGATTTCGCGGATTCTCTATTCGGTGTCGGGAGGCTCGACCGACTGGTACCAAGGCGCGCGCGGCGCCCTCGGCTACGCGGTCGAGGTCTGCGACGGACAACCCAGCCCGGTCGGCGAAATCGAC
>Ga0172375_10008137_pt1 | contig 14167 bp, 18 predicted proteins | sample LakKiv1m_FD_114537 | JGI IMG/M metagenome (GOLD analysis project Ga0172375, IMG submission 114537) | Freshwater microbial communities from Kabuno Bay, South-Kivu, Congo - kab_092012_11.1m | ecosystem: Environmental > Aquatic > Freshwater > Lake | place: Democratic Republic of the Congo...
AGTTTTAACAGCATGGCAGAAGACAGGAAAGTTATATTCAAATACATACCGGACAAGCGCAATGAGGAAGAATTTATGAATAGTATATCCAGTATTGCCGGCGTTGAAGGCGTGGCTTTTTCCGGAATGAAACTGCAAGGAACCGATAAAAAAAATAAGCCGTCAGCAGTTCCGGAAGGTATGCCGCCAACCTCGTATTTGCCGCCTTCTCCGGCGGCCGGCGGTCCCGGGGAAAAATCTGAATTAATGATGCCCGTCAGTCCGTCCAGTTATCTGATAACCAATGATTTGGGTTTAAGTATGGGAGTAGTGGGCAGTTATGAAAAAATCAAATCTTTTCTGGCTAAAGTGGCTAATTTCAAACGTTTCAATACCTTGAATTCTCTGGATATCGGCAGGGCAGACTCCGCTGACAATAAGAACCCATCCATGCTCCAAGCCAGTTTAAGCCTGACTTTCAATTATTTTGACCGAAATATGTCGGCAAGCGCCATAAATGAAGCTACTTTTTCCGGTCAGCCTTTTGATTTGAACATCATTGAAAACATCAAAAATAAATTGAGTACCGATATTGTTCCGGTCACAGTCGGGCAGACCGGCAAAACCAATCCTTTTCTGCCGTAAATATAAATATGGACAAAACCACTGACTCACAACAGAACCGGGTATCGGAAATTAACCAGAAAGCCCAGAAATTAGGTGTTGCCTATTTGGAAGAAGCGCCTCTAAAAATAAACAAAGAAGTTTTAGATTTAATTTCTCGGGAGATTGCCCAGCAGTTTAAGGTAATTGCTTTTGAAAAAATAGATAATGTCATAAAAGTTGCCGCTGTAAATCCCAAGGATGTCAATGTTCTTAATACCTTGAGGTTTTTATCCGAGCAAAGGGGTCTGGAAATTGAGGAGTTTTTGGTTTCAGAAGAAGTTTTTGGTCAGTTTATGAAATTTTATAGCAATCCAGACAGCGCTGAGCAAATAATGTCTGAAGCTTCACGCTCTATAAAAGATAGTTCAATTGAAAATCAAGTTGCCGGCGGACTATTTGGCTCAGATAGTGTCAGCAAACAACAAAAAGTGGAGGAAGTTCTCAAGGATAAGCCAATTGCCAAATTAGTGGAAGTAATTATCAGCCACGCGATTGAAGGCAAGGCCAGCGACATCCATATTGAACCAATGTTTAAGGATTACCGGGCAAGATTCCGGGTAGATGGAATTTTACACGTTAGTCTAACGATTCCCAGAGAAATAGGTCCGGCAGTCATATCCAGGATAAAGATCCTTTCAAATTTACGGATAGAGGAAAAAAGAAAACCGCAGGACGGACGGTTCCGCATTAATTTTAATGGTCACGCGGTTGATTTCCGTGTTTCCACCCTGCCGGTTATTGAAGGCGAAAAAGTAGTAATGCGGATTTTGGACAAGGAAGAAGGTCTGGCTCAGATAGAATTGCTGGGACTTTTGGGACTGGCGGCTGACAATATCAAGAAAGCTATCCAGGAAACTTACGGGATGATACTTTTAACCGGGCCGACCGGTTCCGGCAAATCCACCACTTCCTACGCGATGCTTAAAATCCTCAACCAGGAAGAGCGGAATATCGTGACGCTGGAAGATCCGATTGAATACAATATTGAAGGCCTTAACCAAAGTCAGATCAAGCCGGAAATCGGCTATACCTTCGCTAATGGGCTGCGTACGATTTTGCGCCAGGACCCGAATGTGATTATGGTCGGCGAAATCCGCGATTCGGAAACCGCCGAATTGGCGGTGCACGCGGCGCTCACCGGGCATTTGCTTTTTTCCACTTTGCATACCAATACGGCCATCGGCGCTATGCCCCGGCTGATTGATATGGGCATTGAACCGTTTCTTCTGTCATCGGCGCTGCGTCTGGTAGTTGCCCAGCGGCTAGTAAGGAAAATTTGCGAAGGCTGCAAGGAAGAAAAAACCGTACCGGAAAAAGTCCGCGGGCGGATAATGGAGATTATTAAAAATATTTCCGAAAAAGAAACCGCCCAATATGGCTTAGATCTGAAAAATGGTGTAAAATTTTATCATGGCAAAGGCTGTGACGCCTGTAATGGAACCGGACTTAAGGGGCGCATCGCTATCTATGAAGTCGTGCCGATAAATGAGGAAATAAAATCAATTATCGTGGAGAAAAATTCCAACGAAAAGCTGATAGAACAGGAGAGGGACAAAATGGGTATAATAACCATTGAACAGGACGGCGTACTTAAAGCGCTTTCCGGCATAACTACTCTGGAAGAAGTGGAAAGGGTAACGGAAGCCAATATTACTTTAGAGGAGGAGAATTTTTAAATATTAAATTTACCTGGTTAGATTCCGCCAAGGCGGAACCGCTATGGGGTAAAAAAATGGAAGCACAACAAAATGGGAGAAAAAAAGTTTTGATTGTGGAGGACGATTCATTTGTGATGGATATCTACCAAACCAAACTGTCAGACGCCGGATTTGCAACCCTGGAGGCGGTCAATGGGTCTGAAGCCCTGAAGATTCTGGAAAAAGAAATACCGGACCTGATTCTCTTGGACATTTTAATGCCGGTGATGGATGGAATTGAAGTTCTGAAAAATATCAAAAATAACGATAAGTTTAAAAATATACCGGTGATTCTGCTGACCAATCTTAGCCAGCAGGACGAAGTTAATCGCGGGCTGGAATTGGGCGCCAAAGATTATTTGATTAAATCCCATTTTACGCCGTCGGAAGTTCTGGAGAAAGTAAAGAACTATTTAAAATAAAAAAGATGAGCAACACAAACGCCGATCAAAGGATAAAAAACCTTTTAAAATTAATGGCGCAACAGGAGGCCTCTGATTTGCATATCGGCGTCGGCCGCTATCCGACGCTGCGCCTGGACGGTAAACTAGTGCCCCTTTCCAAGGAAAGCTTGCTTACCCCGGAAGACACTAAGGCTATGGGGGAAGTTGTGATGTCCGAAGAAGCCAAGAAAAAACTGCTGGAATTCGGCCAGGTGGACTTTTCCTATAATCTGGAAGACAAAGTCCGCTTCCGGACCAATGCCTATTTCCAGCGCGGCTATTTGAGCCTGGCTTTCCGTCTAGTGCCAAAAAAGATCAAAAACCTCCAGGAATTGAACGTGCCGGAAATACTTTACGATTTTACCAAATATAACCAGGGTTTTTTCCTGCTGGTCGGACCGGTCGGGCAGGGCAAAACTACGACGCTGGCGGCGATGATAAACCATATCAATCAGACCCAGGAGAAACATATTATTACCATTGAGGATCCGATTGAATATTATTATGAACAGGAAAAGTGCCTGATTGACCAGCGGGAAGTTTACCAGGACAGCAAGTCTTTTCAAATGGCGCTCAGGGCGATTTTTCGGGAAGATGCCAATGTGGTGCTGATCGGAGAAATGAGGGATTTGGAAACAATTTCTACGGCGTTGACGGCGGCGGAAACCGGACATCTGATTTTAGCTACCTTGCATACCAATGATTCGCCGCAGACGATTGACCGGATTATTGACGTCTTTCCGGCCAACCAGCAAAACCAGGTGCGGATGCAGCTGGCCGCCACGCTTTTGGGCGTAGTTTCCCAGCGGCTGATCAATAAAATCGGCGGCGGCCGCATTCCGGCTATGGAAATGATGATCAAGAATCACGCGGTGGAAAACCTGATCCGGGAAGGCAAGACCCACCAGCTGGACACAGTTATGGAAACCAGTTCCGACCAGGGGATGATTACGATGGACAAATACCTGTCCGAACTGGTGAAAAAAGGCGTAGTATCTTTGGAAAGCGCTTTGCCGTATGCCAAGGATCAGAAGAATTTCAAATCATTCCTTGATTAATTTTATGGCGGTTATGGTTTATAAAAAATACAAATAAAAACTTAAAATAATTTTTATGAAATTTGCATTTAAAGCCAAAAACCAGGAAGGCGTCCTGAAAAACGGGATCGTGGAAGCGGCCAATAGCAGCGTGGCTATGGATACGATCCAGAAAAACGGATTGTATCTGATGTCGCTGCAGCCGGAAAGGGAGAAAGGCGACATTGCCAAAACTTTTCTCAAATATTACGAAAGGGTTACGAAAAAAGAGCTGGTTATTTTTTTCCGCCAGCTGGCAATTTTGATTGAAGCCAGAGTGCCGCTGGTGGCAACCTTGGAATCCATCGGCGAACAGACCCGCAATGCCTATTTTAGAAGGGTCATCCAGGAAATCACGACAGACATTGAGGAAGGCCTGCCGTTTTCCAACGCGATTGAAAAACACCGGGATGTATTTTCCAATCTGGCGGTCAATATCATCCGGGCCGGAGAAACTTCCGGCAATTTAAAGCGGTCAGTGGAATATGTGGCGGACAATATTGAAAAAAATTACACCCTGACATCGCGCATCAGGTCAGCCCTGATTTATCCGGGTATAATTTTGGTGGTATTTTTCATAATCGGCTTTTTGGTGGTTTCCTTTATTTTGCCCAAACTTACGCTGATGATTAAAGAAATCAGCGCGGATATTCCCTGGTATACCAAAATGGTCATTTGGGTGGGTGATTTTATGCAGGCTTATTGGTGGGCGGTAGCGATCATTATCCTTGCTTTTGTTGGCGGCCTGGTTTATTATATCCGGACCGATGATGGAAAGAAAGAATTTGACCGGATAAAAATAAGATTACCGATTGTGGGCGACATTTTCCGCTATATCTATATCGCCCGTTTTGCCGAAAACCTTTCGGTGCTTCTGGCCGGCGGCATTCCGATTATCCGCTCATTGACAGTGGTGAGCGCAGTCATTAACAATAGTGTTTATGAAGAAATACTTTTGAAAACAGCCGAGGAAGTCAAAGTCGGCGGCAACATCAGCAATGTCCTTTCGCGCAGCCCATTGATTCCGCCGATGGTTTCCCAAATGGTCAGGATCGGCGAGGAATCGGGACAGCTGGAGACGGTGCTTATCCATGTCTCGCGGTTCTATACCCAGGAAACCGAGATTATGACCAAAAACCTGTCAACCATCATTGAGCCGGTTTTGATGATAATCATCGGCATTGCCGTCGGTTTTATGGCCTTTTCGGTCTTGATGCCAATCTACAACATAGCCGGGCAGATGCAATAAAATTTTGTGATATAAATAAATTAGTGTATAATAAAAACATGTGGAAAGAAAAAGGCTTTACCCTCATAGAGCTCCTGGTAGTCATCGCAATTATCGGTATTTTGGCTTCCATTGTGCTGGTGAGTATAAACAGTGCCAGGCAGAAGGCCAAACGGGCTTCTGCCATTTCTACCTTAAAAAGCGTAATGGGGGAGCTGACGCTTTGCGCGGATGACAATGGCGAAGCGGTAACTGGAGATGCTCCAGCAACAGATGGACCAATATGTTGTAGTGATGGGGACCCTGCTTATTGTTCAGTTACACCGGATGATTTATTGGATAGCCACACTGTCGTTTGGCCGGACATTGAAACTAAAACTGGTTATGCTTATGGCGCATCGTCGGGGGATTTGACTACGAATGCTGATTATACTTATATGGCAATCAGTCCGGATGACACTAATCCAATCAATTGTAGCTTTTCAACCAAAGCTTGTGAATGAGACATAAATAAAACAACTGACTTTTTTCGATAAAAAATAAACATAAATAATCCCGTAAATCCGGCCATTCACAAATGGCAGGACGCGGGACAAAATAGAAAGGCAGGTGAAATATGAAAAAATTTAAAGGTTTTACTTTGATTGAGTTGTTGGTCGTTATCGCTATTATTGGTATTTTAGCGTCCATTGTATTGGTAAGTTTAAATAGCGCACGAGTAAAAGCCAGGGCTGCAGCTATGAAGTCAACAATTGCCAGCTTGCAACCGGGCATATTGGTATGCTGTGATACAGGGATGACTACTATGAACACCCTCGTGGCTTATAATTCTTATGGAACAACTGATATTTGTTCAACAGCCTCTGGTGCTTTTTGGCCAACACCTTCCCAATTACAACTCTCGGCCGCGCCAACAGTTACAGGTACTGGAGCGGGTAGTTGCCCAAGAAACGGAAACTTTTCTGTTGTGATAACCCCGGGAGCTGGTACTTCTCCTTCAACTGCTTGTGATCGTGCGTGGACCATTGGGCCAACTGGCGTTACAATTCCTACAGGTTGTTAAATTTTCAAATTTTTATGCTTGCCAATTTGCATATGCATTGGCAAGCATATAAAGTTTTTAATGTGAACCTGAAACTTAAACACACTTTTATAGCTATTTTTGGCCTGGCGTTGCTCATCTCAACGCTTTTTGTTTCTGGAAAAGTCAACAACGCAGAAGAATTAAAAAGTGTTAAATTTGGGGCACCATTAAAATTTATCGGTCAAGATCTTTCTCAAAGCGGCATTTTTTGGTTTCCGGATTATCCCAAGCCTAAAATCAGCCGAGAGATGAACTTCAACTGGTTTTCCCTGAAAAATTTTCTAGCCTCATTTCTGGTTTTTTTTATTTCCCTGGAAATTATAATTTATACCTTAGAATGGGCAGACTTCAAAATCCGCCAGCTTATTTTTAAAAATAAAAATTAAGGTTAAATCTCGACTGTTGGATAGCAGCTTTTTATACAGGGCTGTTTTTTTATTATCTATTTTGTGCTAAAATAGCAATAGGAAATTCCCAATACCTAATTTCTAATATCCAATAAAAAAATCAATGTCCAAGATTTATGATTTGGAAGAAAGAACTGCTAAATTCGGAGAAGAAATAATAGAGTTTTCCAAAATAATTCCAAAAAATATAATAAACAATCCACTCCTGAGCCAGTTAGTACGTTCAGGAACAAGCGTAGGAGCTAATTACTGCGAGGCTGATTGCGCCGAATCCAGAAAAGATTTTGAACATAAATTAGGCATTTGCAAAAAAGAAGCTAAGGAAACTAAACATTGGCTAAGAATGCTTGCTAAAGCAGCTTCGGAGTTAAGCCAAAAAGCCAAAATACTTTGGAAAGAATCCAATGAATTGCAGCTAATTTTTATATCAATAATAAAAAAGTCCAAATCCAATGGTATCCTGAAAAATTAAAAATTTGTTATTTTGTTGGAAATTGGATATCGGAAATTAAAAAAATTATATGATAGTTATTTTCTTCCTCCTCGGTCTCATTATCGGCAGCTTTTTGAATGTCGTGGTTTATCGTCTTAATGTGGCGGAAACGCTTTTGGGGCGCTCCTATTGCCCGCATTGCAAAAACCAGATCCGCTGGTATGACAATATCCCGCTTTTGAGCTTTATCCTTTTAAACTTCCGCTGCCGTAACTGCCGGGCTAAGATTTCCTGGCAGTATCCGCTGGTGGAATTTTTCACGGGAATCGTTTTCGCGCTGGTCGGCAGCCGTTTTTTTGACCCGATTGATATGTCCAGCTGGGTCATAACTTTATATTATCTGGGCGCCTGCTCAATGCTGGTGGCCATTTTCGTCTATGATGCCCTGTATTTGGAAATTCCCAGCCTGGTTTTGTGGCCGGCAATCGGCTGGTCGGTGGCGTTCAATCTTTACTTTGATTGGGTAGATAGGGGAAATTGGGTGATTCTGGGAAATTGGGGAATTTTAAATTTACATACTTTTTCGGGAGTTTTGGCGGCGGCGGTCGGATTTTTGTTCTTTTTCGTGCTGGTGGCCGTATCGCGGGAGAAATGGATGGGCTGGGGAGACGCCCTGTTGGCGATACTTTTGGGCCTGATTTTGGGCTAGATACTTGTTTTTTAATTTTAGTTGTGTTATAATATACATATGAGTATATTAAAGAACAACCAAAATAAGGAAAAATTTCAAAAAAGCTCATATTTATGGCGCTTTTCACAATTGGCGAAAATGGGAGAGATAATCTTCCATATTGATGATTTAGCTCTGATTTGAGGCATTAAAAACAGGAAAAATCTCAATATAACCTTAAAACGATATACCGATAAAGGGCTGATTTTCAGGATTTATCGGGGGTTTTATTCTTTAAAGCCGGTGGAGGAAATTGATCCGGTATTTTTGGGCGTGCGGACCGTGCGCGTTTTTTGCTACTTAAGCGCGGAAACTGTCTTGGCGGAAAATGGGCTTATCCAGCAGGAAATTCCGGCCATAACTTTGATCGGCAACCAGTCGGAAAAATTTTCAATCGGAGAACAAGATTTTTATCTGCGGAAACTGGCCGATAAATTTTTATACAATCCGGCTGGAATTTACAAAGAAAACGGAATTAAAAAAGCGACGGCAGAAAGGGCGGTCGTATTGTCTGCACTGCGAAATTGGAATTTAGCTAAAATCAATGAGTCATGCAATTTCAGCCGGTTGCCCGGCTTAATTGGAAATTTTTCCAAGCCTTAAATATGTTGAAATAAGGCTTTTTTTATGCTATAATTAAATTATGGAAACACTTAAAAAACAAAGCCTTTTTTGGGATGTTGACTTGGAAAGTCTTGACCCGCAAAAGCATAAAAAATTCATCGTCAAAAGGATATTGGAAAGGGGTGACTTGGAAGATTTCCTTTGGGCCAAGGTTTTTTACGGCCTGGAAACTATCAGGCAAGTTTTTCAAAAATACGCCGATCGGCTGGATGCCAAATCCAGGGTTTTTTGGGCAATTAATCTGGATCTGAAATGATATGCAAATAGAAACAATCAACAAAGAAACGCGGTTAATATTGAAAAGGATCGCCAAATTGCCAATATTGGCAAATTTTTATCTAGCCGGCGGCACGGCGTTGGCCATGCATTTGGGGCACAGAGAATCAATCGATTTGGATTTTTTTTCCGCGGAAAAATTTTCAGCCGCCAAATTAAAAGAAATTCTAGCCGGGGCGGGGGAATTAAAAATTGATTACGAAGACGGGGATACATTAAGCGGAACGTTAGACGGGGTAAAATTAAGTTTTTTCCACTACGCTTATCCGCAACTGTTTCCCTTGGCAGATTTCCAAGGAGTTAAAATTGCCGACGAAAGAGATGTTGCGGCAATGAAAATTGATGTAATTTCTGCTCGGGGAAGCAAAAAAGACTTTATTGATTTATATTTTCTTTTGCAAAAATACAGTCTGGCAGAGCTGGTTGATTTTTTTGAAAAAAAATATAGCCAGGTAAAATATAACAAACTCCACATTTTGAAAAGCTTGGTTTTTTTTGAAAATGCCGAAGATGATCCGATGCCGATGATGGTGATCGGTGCCGATTGGAATGAAATTAAAATAAAAATAGAAAATGAAACTAAAAAATTAATTCAAATATAAAAATAAATTTTATGCTAATCATCTTTTTTCTCTTTGGCCTCATTATCGGCAGCTTCCTCAATGTTGTGGTTTATCGGCTTAATCTGGCTGAATCGCTTTTGGGGCGCTCTTATTGCCCACACTGCAAGAACCAGATCCGCTGGTATGACAATATACCGCTTTTGAGCTTCATTCTGCTCAAGTTCCGCTGTCGCAGCTGCAAAAAGAAAATTTCCTGGCAATATCCGCTGGTGGAATTTTTCACGGGAGTCATTTTCGCGCTGATCGGCAGCCGGTTTTTTGATCCAGCTGATATGTCCGGCTGGGTAGCCACTTTTTACTATCTGGGTATCTGCTCAATGCTGATTGTCATTTTCGTCTACGATGCCCTGTATCTGGAAATTCCTAGTTTGGTGTTGTGGCCGGCGATTGGCTGGGCGGTGGCGTTTAATCTTTATTTTGATTGGGCAAGTTTGGGAGGTTTAAAAGGCCAAGAGGGCTTGGGAATTGCAGGAGGTTTAGGAATTGGAGGGGGTTTAGGTTTGTTGAATATGCATATTTTTTCCGGAGTTTTGGCGGCGGTGGCCGGGTTTTTGTTCTTTTTCACGCTGGTGGCCGTATCCCGCGAAAGGTGGATGGGCTGGGGAGATGCGCTCTTGACCATCCTTTTGGGCCTGGTCTTGGGCTGGCCGCAGATCCTCCTGGCGCTGTTTCTGGCTTTTGCTACCGGGGCGTTTTATGGTATAATACTCATAGTCCTCAAGAAGAAAAAACTGAAAAGCCAGCTGCCGTTCGCGCCTTTTCTGGTGCTGGGAACGTTAGTTTCAATTTTCTGGGCCGCGCCGATCGTCAAATGGTATCTGGGGATATTTATTTTTTGAGTCTGTCAAGACATACGGTATCTCACGACCATAGCGACCAAAACCCGCCTAAGGCGGACAGGGATACTAGATGTCCAAAAAAAAATTAAAACAATGCCAAATAAAAAACAATTTTTCCAAAAATACAAAGCCTTTACTTTGATGGAGCTGATCGTAACCATCTCAATTATTTTGATCATCACCTCTATTTCCTGGGCGACGCTCAATAATTCCAGCAAGAGCAGTGATGTGAATAATGTGTGCAATCAAGTGGCGGCTAAAATCAACAAAGCCAGGAATTACGCATTGACGGGGAAGATTGCCTATGAAAACGATCCGGCTCATGCTACTTTTGTTCCTCTGTATAGCGTTGCCAGAATCAGGGATAAGGACGATGATAGTTTTGGGCCGATTGATTTTACTACGGTTAATATAAGGGCTCAAAAAACAAATGATAGTGTCGACTATAATTATTGTGATGGAAATGGAGACGGAGATTCGACAGTGGGCGACTGCGAAAGAACCCCATTTACCAATGGTTCTATTTCCGCTAGTTCACAACATACCTCTTTTTGTTACACAATTCCAGATGGAAAGATGTCTATATCCTCAGATAACCAATGTCCTGGTAGCTCATCATCTGAAAAGAGAATAAATATAATATCCGGTTCAGCAACCGCGACGCTGGTCGTCAACCCTTCCGCGGCTTATTGTGAATAACGGGAACCAATAACTCGCAACCTGAAACCTGTCTGCCTGCCGGTAGGCTGGAAACCCGCGACTTTTAAAATAAAAATGAAAAATTTGGATAAAAAAAATCAAAAAATTAGGGGGTTTACCCCCTTGCACAGAGACTGTTCTGTATTCAACAGGGGTAGCAATCCATTAAAGATTCAAAAAAAAAGCAACCTGGTTTTTTTCAGTGGCAAAGCCTGTGCGAGGGGGTTCACGATGATTGAAGCGGTTTTTGCCATTTTTATCATCGGGTCTACGCTGATGACATTTTTCGCGGTGATGGCGGCGATGATGCGCTCGGAAATGGATGCCCGCGACACAATTGTGGCTACCAATCTGGCGCAAGAAGGCATTGAGATGGCCAGGAATTATAGGGATAACAATTGGAAGAATGGGGAGTTGGCATTTTGCAATGATAGCGATAATTCAAAAAATCCATGTAGCAATGTCGATGTAACTGGAAACTTCCCCCTAAATAAAAGTTGTGCCCCATCAGCATCTTGCTACAATGATATCGATCCAGCGACATCGCCTTTCCCAGTTTATGACGATGATTTGAGAAATAAATTTGAAAGGAAAATATTGATAACTGGTAATGACGGAACAAAAAAAATTGTTACTAGCACCGTTACAATAAAAAGAACCGGAAAAACAGTAATAATTACCGACACTCTTTACCCCTGGGCGGACGCCGAATAAAATAAAAAATATGCGTATTTTTTTTCAGCAGAAAAGCAATAGTTTTAAAGGTCTAACCTTTATAGAAGTCCTGATTTCCGTTTTCATTATGGGCCTTTTAGTGCTGTCCTCTACCGGCGCGGCGGCCATATACCTAAGAAACAAAAGCCAGTTGCAAAGAACCCAGCAGGCCATGGAAGAACTGAATCTGATCGCCAATGATATCGCTAAGACGATTCGGATGAGCAATTGCGATGAGGTTGATGATGGTGCCGGTGGAACAACCAAGTGTATTTTGGATAATAATGGCAATAACTTAAATATTTGTCCGACAAATGTTAATAGTAAAGCTTGTAATGCTACAATCAGATCTAATGAAAACGAACAACTGATCCAATATCATTTCCATAACGGTCATAGTGGTGGAAGTTATAGCGAATGGCAATTAGTTAGAATAATTTCTGATGCGGACGGAAATAATGAAGTGCCTACGATTATAGCCGATAATGTCGCCGGTCGGATTTTTACCAAAGAAGCTATAGGGGAAAATTATAATATACCCTTGGTTATTATCCAGTTATGGAAAGTGGGCAAAGATGGTCAGGTGGTTGATCAGACTTTGGTGGAAACAGCCGTTTCCCAAAGAGGCAATTATTATATTGAATAAATTTTTTGGACATCGGATGTCCAAAACGGGATTTATGAAGCAAGAAAAAGAAAAAAACAAAAAAGGTTCAATGCTCATCGCAGTGGTGATAATTTTCGCCATCATTGCCGGCATCGCGGTGGCCATTATTTTCCGTACCACCCAGGGCGCGCAGATCTCGGTCGGAACCAGAAAATCAACGCAGTCTTACCAGACGGCTGACCAATACGCGGAATCTGTCATAGACGGCTTCAAAAGGCTGGATGTTGGAGATACGGCATATTTCGGAGCTTTAATATATGGATTGAGTTGTGGCGGTGGGTTGTGTATTCCTGAAAATATCACTCTCGACCAGGAGCATCATTGTAATTTTCTTGCCGCAAATTTTAGTCCTATCAAAAGCAGTTCGTGCTATACATCGGCAACCGGCGATGAATCGTCAAGGATAGGCGTTGGGTCTTCCGCGCCGGTATCCGAAATTAAAGCAGTTAAATTAGTGGCCCAAGAAGGGGACGTGAAAAGGTCGGTTTTTGTGCCTCTGCCGGCGAGAAGAGTAAATACGGATGTGGAATTTGATGCTTTTCGCTGTGATACTGTTCCTGTCGGCGCGGATGCATGTAATAATGCTGACTCTAATACTTACGGTAGGGTTATATGGAAAACTCCTTCAAATGTTGACGATTATGATGGAGTAATGATTATTAAATGCAAGAAAAATGCTACATGCGAAGGTGATTTATCCGATCTTGATTGTGCTTGGGAAGAAGTCGTTCAAAATAATGTTAATTGCGAGATAGATAATGATACAGGAAACTCTAACAATTATTGTGAATTTTTTTTAGAAGCTGGATTCGGACAAGATATTTATATAACCATGAAAGTCAAAAACAAAAAGAACTTTGAGCTTGATTCGCTATATTTGGATATTGGTGGCACTGTGCCTATAAATATACATAATTAGCCTCTGCCCAAATCTCCCCAAGGTTGAACCTTAGCAGGGATTTCAACAGGGGCTTATAGAGAAAACGGAAGTAAAATTCCGTTTTTTTTGTTTTGTTCCCAAAGGTTTCCCGAAGGTTTTCCCGAAGGTTGAGCCTTCGGGAGATTTTTGTTATAATTGAATTATGAGAAAAGTTGAATTTGCCAATGGTGAATTTTACCATATTTATAATAGGGGCGTGGATAAAAGGAAGATTTTTGAAAGCCATGCCGATTATGAAAGATTTTTTTTATCCATTGCCCTACTTAATGATGAAAAAGAGGGCTGGCTAGAAGTATGGCGAAACCTACCTAAAAAAGAAAAAATAATTAATGATTTCCGAAGGCTTAACCTTCGGAAACCCCTTGTTGAAATTTTAGCTTATTGTTTCAATCCCAATCATTATCATTTTATAATTAGACAATTGGAGAAAAAAGGGATAGAAAAATTTATGCACCGTTTGGGTACTGCCTATACGATGTTTTTTAATAAGAAAAATAAAAGATCCGGGTCTTTGTTTCAGGGAAGTTTCAAGGCAATTTACATAGATACTAATGAATACTTATTGTATCTTTCGGCTTATGTGAATAAAAATAATTTTATTCATGGATATAATAATGCCAATTGGCGGTATTCAAGCTTGGTAGAATACAAAAAAGAAAATAAAGTAAATATTTGTAATCCATATCCCGTCCTGGGTCAATTTATAGATATTGATGAATATTTAAAATTCGTGGATAAAAATTCATTGTATCTAAAGGATAAAAAAGAAGAGCAGCGCTACTTATTAGAATAAAAAAGAAGACTTACCGGAGGCTTAGCCTTCGGAAAAAGCCTTCGAAAAGATTGTAATTGTGGATAAAGCGATGAAAAATAAAATTGAAATAAGGATTGCAAAATTATCCGATGAAATAAACAAGCTCCGCTATGAATACCATGTTTTGGACAAGCCGGACGCGACCGACGAGGTTTATGATTCCCTGATGGCGGAACTCCGGTCTCTGGAGGCTCAATTTCCGGAACTTAAAAAACCGGATTCGCCGAC
>Ga0172375_10008140_pt1 | contig 14165 bp, 18 predicted proteins | sample LakKiv1m_FD_114537 | JGI IMG/M metagenome (GOLD analysis project Ga0172375, IMG submission 114537) | Freshwater microbial communities from Kabuno Bay, South-Kivu, Congo - kab_092012_11.1m | ecosystem: Environmental > Aquatic > Freshwater > Lake | place: Democratic Republic of the Congo...
CAAAATGATATTTTATTTTGAAAACCTTATGGGATGATCTTACTAAAGCCATTCTAAGGCTATGTTCTACTTATTTATAGCTTTATCCCCACAGCAAGCTGTGGTGGTATTAACGAGAATAAAAATAGAATTAAAATAATAAAGTTTAACAATATCATATAAAGAGTATAATTTTATAACATTTAAATGTTTTTATCAAGTAAATCGCTAGTTGAATAAACTGTTATAACCTCTTGATTCTTGAGCAACTTATTATTACTCCAAATACCACAATTAAGCTTCAAAGCTAATGCAAAATAAAATATGTCGTTTTCATCCGGACATATTTCTTCAGCATTAGTAATATAATCACTAAAATCATTTTCTTTTATAAAAGTAATTCTTTTTATTATAAGATTATAAGCATTTAAAATTTCTTGGTCTGATCTTCTAGTTTTTTCCAAGATTAATAATAAATATTTATTAAATTCCTTTAATAAAAAATCTGGTGCAAAGAGTTCTAATGAATTCCTTAATATCAATTCGTCTGTTCTTCCTTTTACAATTAATGCTGAAAATAAGATATTAGCATCTATTACTATCTTCATTTTTTCTTCTTGACATAAAAGTTTTGTTTAACTCTCTGCCAAGTTTTACTGCATCTTCTTCACTAAAATTGCTTTTTTCTTTAAATTTCTTGAGAAATAAGAGTTCTCTTATCTTGTTATTTATAGATTGTCTAACAACAGCACTCCAGTTAATTTCAACAAACTGTTCCATTTCCTTTTTTAAATCGTCTGGCAAAGACAAGGTTATATTTACCATTTTGTGTTAATATGTATATACACAGATAATATGTGTAAGTATTTAAATGTTCTTACTCTAACATTCCGCAAGAAGCCTGTATATCTCTACCCCTTGCAATTCTTATAAAGCACTTATATCCTGCTTTAATAATTGCAAGTTTAAATTTTTCCATTATTTTATCTTCACTTTTTTTAAGACCCTCAATATTGTTAAATTCAACTAGATTAAATAAAATTCTTTTATGCCATTTATAACTTAACAACTTCTTTAAATCTTTCTCAGAATCATTTACATTCTTAATCAAGGTATATGCAATCATAACTCCAAATCTCTTTTTGTGGTTTTTACAAAAGCTATTAACAAATTTAATAATCTTACTAATTGAAACTGTATTTGGAATTAACTTTTTCCTTATAGAATCGAAAGGAGAATGTAATGAAATAGCTAAATTAAATTTTACTTTTGATAATTTATTCAAATTTTTTAAAGCAGAAGTAGAAATAGTTATTCTATATCTAGAAATAGAAAATTTATTATGAATTTCTTCTGCAGCTTCAATTACATTCTCTAAGTTTAACAAAGGCTCGCCCATCCCCATAAAAACAATGCTCTGTGGTCTTTTACCAATAATTTCTTGAGCTATTTTAACTTGTTCAACTATTTCTCGTATAGTTAAATTTCTCTTAAATTTTATTTTCCCGCTGTAACAAAACTTACAACCCACACAACAACCGATTTGACAAGAAACACAAACAGTATTTTTTCCGTCTTTAGTTGGGATCACGACAGCAGAATATCCTTCATTAAATATGATTCTTATTGTTCCATCCTTCGAATTATCTATTTTATATTTCATAATAAAAACAGTAAAGAATTTTATTTAAATGTTCCTTAATTCCATTCAGGCAACATCTTTCTAATTTGAGTCTCAACTTCACTTGTTGAAATAAAATCATCTTGTTTTCCAAAAGTTGTTGAGCATACCCCATTCAAACACCCGCCTTCTTTCTTTTTAGGCATCCCATACATTGTTGTCTTTTTCCAAAATCCAGATTTACTTGCTACAACTATTGAAGGAACACTGTCTAATGGAATCTCATACATTGCTGCATCTGCTAATTCCTTCTCTCCAGTTGAGTCTAAGTTATGTACTCTAAAATCTATTTTTTCAACTGCATTCATCCCCTCTATTGTCTTTGTTGTACTTTCTTTTAATTTATGACAATTAGGGCAATCAGTTTTTCCAAATTGAATTAAGGTTAACTTATGAATTCCATTTGGCTTGTAAAGCCAGTCCATTCCTCTTCCGGTTTCACCTGCATAATTCTCTTCTGCTTTTTTTCTCGCCTTATAAACTTCTATTTGAGAACCATTCCAATGACTCAATCTACTATAATAACCCACAATTCTTGTTACAGCAAAAAGTGTTTTTTTATTTAATGTATCTATTGCTGCATTTATGCATTCTCGATTAGAACATAAATCTTTATCTCCCATCATAACATTTCCGCAAGCGTCACATTCAGTATAGGTTGGAGAAAATACTAATTGAGAACATCTAGTATCTTCTAATGTTTTTTTTACTAAATGTAATATTGCATCTTTAGAAGGTCTCTTTTCCCCGATATATGCATGAACAATTGCACCTGATTCAATCATTTCATGAAACTTACTTTGTCCAACAATTCTATCAACTAAACTAACATCTGCATCTGGAGCAAAATGAATGGAATTGGTGTAATAAGGATCTTTGTCTGTTCCTTTAATTATTCCCCTAGCTTCTTTAAAGTTTTGCAAATCTAATTTTGCAAATCTTCTAGTTGTTGATTCTCCAGGTGTTTCTTCTAAAGTAAACTTTAGTCCTTCTCTTGCTCTAAATTCATAAATCTTCTTATACATATGAGCAATAATCTGCAATCCCAATCTATAAGACTCTTCTGATTCATGTAATTGCCTTCCTGTTAAAATTTGAACAGCCTCATTTAATCCAATTACTCCGATAATATAAGTTGATTTTTTTAGGTCAATATACGGAAAACCATCATCACTTAGTCTTCCTAAATTTCTCATGGGGCTTCCCTCTGAATCAAGTAATTGTTGTATAAATGCTGCTTTTTGTTTATGTGCTCTTAATGCAAATTCCATAGATTTATCTATTTCTTTTAAAGTATTTTCAAATGTTCTTCCCTTTAATGCTGCTTGTCCAATACTAATTGTAACATTTTGAAAGCCGCAGAATCTCAATCTTTCTGGATATTTTAGCATTGAACTATCTGTAACCTTTTCTTTTAATCTGCAACACTGAGCTAAGACTGCTCCGGATCCGCGATCAAACATAAAATAAACACTTCCATTTTCAGCAGAAATTTGCGAAGCATAATTTAATAGTTCTAATTGTTCTGGATTTTCAAAACATTCTTTATCAATATGTAAATCACATTTAGGGAAGTGAAATGGTCTTCCGTGCTTATCCCCTTTTCTCCATACAGTTAATAATGCTTTTGCAAAATTTTGAGAAGTTCTTTCAAAATCTCCATATGTCAAAATTTTGCCTTTTTCTAATTGTGTTGAATCAGCATCTCCATTTTTAAAATCACTTGCATCAAACGGATTATTATATCTTGGAACTTGATCAACTAATTCAATTTCTCCATTTTCGTGTTGTATCATATATTTTCCTTTTGGTCCAACAGCTGGGACATTCCTAAAATAATGAGGAACATTTAAATGAATATTAAAATCAATAAATAATGTTTGACCCCCCCTAGAAAATGCATTCTGTGATGAAGCAAAAATCAAATTTTGGGCTATTTGTTCTGTTTCTTTTTCAGAAAGCTCTTTCAATATTGTTTTTTTCCAAATTACTTCATATTCTTTTATTGAACCTTGTTCTATTAATTTTTGAAGTTGTACTTCTTCTAGTTCCATTTCTATGTTCCCTGTTCTAATTTTTATTGCTTTCACAGGTCTATTTATTAAAGGAGCATAAATTATATTTAAAAATCCAAATCCTAATGCGCCTGCATAATGTGCTTGTAAAGAGGCTAAAAATGTCTGTACATGCTGATTTAATACTGCAGCAGAATTTGGAGGATTTGATTTTGATTCTAAATTTGCTAATAATTTATTTAAACCATATTTTTTAATATATTCTAAAGAATGTGAAGAACAATAAACTCTTGTTGGATATCCTAAATCATGTAAATGAATAGCTCCTTTCATATGAGCTTCTGCGATATCAGGAGAAAATACTTTTTCTAATGCATATTGTTTTTGTACTCTTTCTGCAATTTCTAAGTTAACTGCTTCTGGATTATTTGAAGCAATATTACTATTTTCATGGCTTCTTTGAAATATTATTTCATCTAAATCAGAAGAAGGAACACCCAAAACAGCTTGTTTTTTTCTCTGAACCTCTAAACCACCTTGTCTTAAAACTAAATCAACTACAGAACGTATATCCGTCGTTGTTAATTTTCTGACTCCTCTTTGATACATATCAATAATTATATTTTCAACTATTTTTGCTATCTCTGTGGCTAGTTCTCTAGAAAGTCCTGCTTCATCTTCTAATTGTTTCACAATTCTCTCTCTATCCCAGGTACCAATAACTTCTTTTGACTCTGACTCAATCAATAAAGCAGCGTCTGTTGAATTTTTACTAGAAGTATTAGTTGCAATTGCCAAAACATTTCTTACTTCTGATCTCTTCTCCTTATAGTTTTGATAAGCTTTAGCTACATTTGTATAATCCAACTTTGAAGCAGATTCAATTATAATTGACTCTACTTCTTGTATTGTAGGGTACTTTGCATCTCCGAATTGTTGATTTAATTTGTCTAAGACATTTGAGCTAATTGCTTCTGTTATTTGTTCATCATTATCAAAATAAACAGATCTAACTGCTTTAGAAATAGCATTTCTAACTTTATACATATCAAATCTATCTATTTTACCATCTCTTTTTTTTATGAATTTTACCATATTTTGTTTTTTGTTTTTTCTCCTTTTTATATCTATGTTACCACTTTTCTCTAACAAGTGGTTTTTCTTCAGTTACACTCCCTTCAAGGCGTTTTTAAAGCCTTGAAAATCCTTTCGTGATTTTCAATGGCTATCAAGAATGTTGTTATACATTTTTTAACACATTCTTGAAGTCGTCTATATCTGCGAACTCTCTATAAACAGACGCGAATCTTATGTAAGCTACCTTATCCACTTTTTTTAGCTTATCCATAACAATTTGCCCTATTTTTTCTGTTGTTATTTCTTTGTCTTTAGCTGTTCTAAATATTTTTGCTTCTATTTCATTAATTATCTTTTCTACTTCCTCTGCATTGATTTTTCTTTTTTCAAAAGCTTTTATTATTCCGCTTTTTAACTTCTCTCTACTGAATTGCTCCCTTCTTCCATCTTTTTTTATCACACCAAGTTCTAATTCTACCCTTTCATATGTTGTAAAACGTTCTCCACATTTCAAACATTCTCTTCTTCTCCTTGTTATGCCTTCTGAATCTCTTTTATCATTAACTTTTGTTTCAGTATTGTTACAATATGGGCATAGCATTTGATTAAGCGAACTTTTTTACTGATTTACTCCTTTTTCGTAAATACAACATCTTGTGTGTATTTTTACTCTAAACCACAAGATATTGTGTTTCTAATCAATTTATAAAAAAGCTAGTATTTAAATCTTTCTGCAATTTTTGATTTTATTTTGTTTACTATAGTTAACTTTTCAATTTTCCATTTACTTTTGTAGAGTGATAAATCATATTAAGACAATCTTAAATTTAATTTTTCATATAATCTCGATACCAAATATCTATGAATTACATTAGCATCTTGGTTTGCATCTATCACTTCAATCCTATCTGATTCTAATCTAGCAATTTTTAAGTAACCTTCTCTCACTTTTATATGAAAAGACAATGATTCTGTTTCAAATCTGTCTGGACTTTCTGATTCCTTTGGTCTTCTTCCTGCTCTCTCAAGTCCAATCTCTGCAGGAATATCTAATAAAAAGGTCAGATCAGGAGTACAATTTTCTACGACAAATTCATTTAATGCTCTTACTCGATCTATATCTAATCCCCCTACATAACCTTGATAAACCGATGTTGAATCAGCAAACCTATCACATAAAACAAAGTTTCTATTTCCTTGAGATAAAAAAGGTGCTATAACTCTCTCCACTAATTGCACTCTTGCTGCATCAAAAATTAATGTCTCAACTCTAGGGGATGTTTTTTCTGGAGCAAATTTTACAAGCCTTCTTAATTCTTCTCCTACCTGTGTTCCTCCTGGATGTCTTGTTGCTAAGACATTATAACCTATAGACCTTAGATATTCTGTCAACAATGTTTGTTGTGTTGTCTTTCCAGATCCTTCTCCCCCTTCAAAAGTAATAAAATAACCTTTGTCTCTTTTCATGAATCAATTATTAAAATATAAGTTTATAAAGAATATTCTAATAGAGTATATAACTACCTTTTTAAGCACATGAACATATTGCAAGCATTGCACATCTCGTTTCTTGAAGCTTCTCCACAGATTTTACAATGTTTAACTTCTCCAGAACCTCTTTTTTCCCTTAATTTTGGAATTATTTTTTGAAAATTTTTAACTATTCTTAACTTGTTCTTATCACTTATTCCAGAAAGCCATGCCCTAGTTTCTACTCTATATGTTCCTATTGCACATGGGCATCTATCATAAAGAATATCGAACTGCATCTTCTTTGCATATTCTCTTATTTTATTCTCTGCTATAAAAAACAAGGGCTTGATTCTCTGAGAAAACTCTTTTGTTCTTATACCTGTTGCAGGTGTTGAATTCATTCCAAGATATATATTCCCTTTTAGAAAGTTCATTAAAACTGTTTGACACTCATCATCTAAATTATGTCCTGTAACAATTTTATCTGCTTTAAGTTTTTTGGCTTCCTTATTTAATATCCATCTTTTAATAACACCACAAACAGTGCAACCTGTTAAATTCTTCTTTTCTTTAACAACTTGCTTAATAAAACATATTCCATGCCCAAATTCTTTTTTTAGATCAACAATATGGAGTTTAATTCCTAACTCTTCACAAAGACATCGCATATTCACTCTATGTTTATCACTCCAATTTCCTAGATGCAAATCTATCATTAAACCTTCCACATTATATCTTAACTTTTTTAGCATATAAAGAATAGAAGTAGAATCTTTTCCTCCTGAAAGAGCAACAACTATCTTATCGTTTTTCTCAATTAAATGATGCTCTTCAATTGTTTCTTTAACTTTCTCTTCAATTTCATCTAAATTTGAATTTAATTTGTCTAAATATAGTTTTCCCATAATTTTATTCTGATTTTTATATTATTAAAACTAACTAAAATGTATATTAAAAGATAATAATGCTTATAAATAAGATTTTTATTAAAATAAAATGCCAACGCAAGTATCAATAGAGAGGTACAGATCCTCAACAAGGATAAGAGAGTTAGACAAAAAACAAATTTTGGGTTATTGCATTGAAGATCCTCAACAAGTTCTTGCTCAAGTTTTCCTTGATTTTCATGTTACTTCTTATAATAACTGGGGTTTATTTAGTGGTTCATTAGTAGAAGAAAAAGATCCCTTAACCGGACTAAGCATTTGTGAATATATTCCTGAAACAAGAAAGGTTTTAGGTTTAACGAGACCCCAAGTAACAGGAAGATTATCAGAAATACTTGCACTTAGAAAATTGCAAGATGCAAGAAGAGTTAGAGAATTAGAAAGAGGCGAAGTTGAAAGGATTATTAGTTGTTCTGAGGAAATTCTAAGACAATATAAGGCTGCCCCTTCACCTATTATCCCTTCAGCGAAAAGAGTTGCAAGAAAAGAAGAAGCAAGATTAAGCCAAATTCCTGAATTATTTAGACAATTTTTGTAGTCTATTACTCAATCCCACAAATACTTATAAATCCTCTTTTTCTTAAACAAACATGCAAGATTATAATTCACTTGTTGAAAAGATAGCTCGCCTATCTAACTTAACAAAAGAGGATATTGAAAGAAGAATAGAAGCAAAAAAAGCAAAACTTTCTGGTTTAATATCAAAAGAAGGGGCTGCTCAAATAGTTGCTGCAGAATTAAATGTAAGCTTTGAAAACGAAACATTAAAAGTCTCTGAAATAGCTCCAGGTATGAAGAAAGTTAATATAATCGGCAAGATAGTAACCTTATTCCCTGTAAGAGAGTTTAACAAAAATAACAAACAAGGTAAAGTTGCAAATTTAATTATTGCAGATGAAACAGGTTCTGTAAAAGTAGTTTTATGGGACACGAATCATATATCTTTAATTGAGACTTCATATCTTTCCATAGGAGACAGTATTGAAATAAAAAATGCTGCAATGCGTGAAAATGAAATTCATTTGTCTGGTTTTTCTGAATTAAAGAAATCAGAAGCTATATTTGATAAAGTTAAAACAGAAAGAACTACGACAGAAAAAACACTTTCAGATATAGCAGAAAATCAATCAATAAAAGTTCGTGCTCTAATAGTACAACTTTATCCTCCAAGGTTTTTTAATGTTTGTCCTGAATGCAATAAAAAGCTATTACAAACAGAAGACGGATTTATATGCAAAGAACATAATAAGGTCCTTCCAAAAGAACGTGCTTTGTTAAATATAGTAGCAGATGATGGGACAGAAACAATTAGAGTTGTTTTATTCTCAGATCAACTAGCAAAACTAACTAACCAAGATGATTTGAAAGATCCAGAAAAGATAAACGAATTCAGAGACAAATTATTAGGAACAGAATACTTTATCTCGGGTATGATAAGAAGAAATGCTCTTTTTAACAATTTGGAAATGATTGCAACAGATATTGAACAAGTCAACCCTGATTTGTTAATTGAAAAATTAGAAAAAAGTGCATAATCCATAATCTATATAACCCTTTTCTTCTTTTTACAAATATAACTTAACTTCTAATAAACAAAAAGTTTAAATACAAGTAATTACTTGTATAAAAGTAATGAAACATGGTAAATGATAAGATGACCCTCTTTGTACCAGATGAATTAATATTAAGATTAAGAACTAATTTTCCTGATACAAACTGGACAGAGATAGTAAGATCTACTATAATTCGAAAGCTTGAAAACCTAGAAGCTCTAAAAAAGCAAGGCAAAATATAATGGCAAGTATAACTTTTGCAATAGATCCTGCAATAAAAAAGAGAATTTCATTATTTGAATGGGTTAACTGGAGTGAATTAGCTAGGCAAGAATTGGTTTCACAGGAGAAAGAAAAAGAAGCATTAAACAGATTAAAAAAGATTATTTCTAATTCAAAATTCACAGAAAAAGATGCTGATGAAATATCTGAAAAAATAAAAAAATCAATGCATGATAGGTTAAAGAAAGAAGGCAGAATATAATGGAAGTTGTGCTTGACACAAACATATTATTAAGAACATTAATCTCTCAAGGCAACATATTAAACTTATTCTTTGATAATTCCTTAGTTATCTATGCTCCAGAAAGATTAAAAGAAGAACTATCAAATAATAAAAAAGAAATATTAGAAAAATCACTATTAAATCAAGAAGATTTTGATGAGCTATTAGAAAGATTATTTGAAAGAATTATATTCATGGGTGAAAGAGAATATGCCCCCTATCTCTCTCAAGCAAGAGAATTATTAAAAACGCATCAAAAAGATGAAGAGTTTATTGCTCTTTGTTTATTAAAGAATATTAAATTATGGACATATGAAGATTTAATTTTTAGATTAGGTTTTGGTATTTCTACAAAAGAAATAAAGAGTAGTCTTATTTTATGTTAACATGTTAACTCGTACTCATTTTATTCTATCCCTATTTATCTTACTTTTAATTTACCCTCAACTAACAAATCCTATTATATTTTCCATCTTCTTTTTAATTGCCGCCTTCTTTCCAGATATTGATTCAAGGAATTCGAGAATAGGCAAAAACATATTTTTAAGGCCATTGCAATGGGTTATTTCTCACAGGGGAATTTTTCATTCTGTATTTGTCTTATCTATTTCCTCTGCAGTCATATTTATCTTTAATAACAAAGCTGCAATAGGTTTTTTTCTTGGTTATTTATTTCATCTTATTTTAGATGCAATCACAATTCAAGGAATAAAACCATTTTATCCATTAACAAAATTAAAAGTTTCATTTATCCTAAAGTCTGGTTCAATTATAGAAGAGACTATATTTATTTTGTTTTTTATAATAGATATTTTTTTGATAATCAGAATTATTATTTAGTTACTCATAAACATTTTTTCTATGTCCGATCTTTAAAACTAAAACAATAAGCTCATTATTCCTTATTTGATAAACTGCTCTATAATCGCCTATTCTTAATTTCCACAACCCTGCTAAATTCCCTGTTAAAGGAACGCCTAATTGTGGATTTTCTTTTAAATGATTAATTTTAATTGAAATTCTCTCTTTAGTAACATTATCTGCTTTTCTCAAAAAATCTGCTGCTTGCTTTTCAAATATTATCTTATACATTTATCTTGAGCTCTTTTTTTAATTGTTCGAACTCAATTCCTTCTCCTCTTTCATATTGTTCTAATGCTTCCGCAATATCCCTCATCTCTTCTGGGTCAGAAAGAGTTTCTATTGTTTCTATTAAACTCTCTCTGCTTACATTTTTAGGAGAACATCCCAAAATTAGTCTCGCAATCAACTCGTTATAACTCTCTCTATGATGGATTTTTAGTCTATCTAATTTATCTTTTATTTTCTCATCTAATTGTATTGTTGTTACCATGTTCTATATATCTCTATAGATAACTATAGTATTTAAATCTTATGAAACCTCCTAGAGTAAATATCCTTTCAAAACCCTATATCTAATCACATAAATCTTTATAAAAGAAAACACTATTAAGAAAACATGGCTGAAGAAGAAAAAATAGAAGAAGAGAAAAAGAAGAAGAAGAAAGGTGAAGAAAAAATAGAAGAAGAGAAAAAAGATGAGCCAAAATTAACAGATGTTCCGGGAATTGGGCCAGGTACTGTTGCAAAATTAGAAGCAGCAGGAATTTACGATTTAATGGGTCTAGCAGTTATGTCTCCTGCAGACTTAGGAGAATTAGCAGGTGTGGGAGAAACTGTCGCACGAAAATCAATACAAGCAGCAAGAAAAATGATGTCTCTAGGATTTTCAGATGGAGTTGAATTTGCAAAAAAGAGAGAAGAGGTTTATCATATTACAACAGGAAGTAAAAATTTAGATACGCTTCTGGGTGGAAGAGGAATAGAGACAAAAGCAATAACTGAGGCGTACGGAGCATTTGGCTCTGGTAAAACTCAGTTAGCTTTATCTCTTACTGTTAATTGTCAATTACCCAAAGAAAAAGGCGGAGCAGCAGGAAAAGCCGTTTTTATTGATACAGAAGGTACTTTTAGACCAGAAAGAATAAAGCAATTTGCAGATGGACTAAATCTAGATCCCCAAAAAGTTTTAAAAAATATTTTAATTGCTAGAGCATTTAATTCAGATCATCAAATATTATTATTAGATAAAGTCGCTGAAATGGTAAAGAATGGAGAACCAATTAGATTAATAGTAATAGACTCTTTAACAGCTCATTTCAGAGCAGAATTTTCAGGCAGAGGACAATTAGCAGATAGACAACAAAAGCTAAACAAGTATCTTCACAATTTAATGAAAATAGCGGAACAATGCAATTTAGCTATTTATGTAACAAACCAAGTTATGTCTAATCCTGCAATGATGTTTGGAGACCCAACAACAGCAATAGGTGGAAATATAGTTGGACATGCTTCAACATTTAGATTATATTTAAGAAGAAGCAAAAAAGATACAAGAGTAGCAAAAATGATTGACTCTCCAAATCTTCCAGAGAATGAAACAGTCTTTCAAGTAACAGAATCTGGCTTAAAAGATGTAGAAGTATAAATTTATACTTATAAAAAAGAGATGAATCACACACATATTTGTAGACACGGATTAAGAAGGACTATTGCTCATCTACTAAATCCACAAAAACCAGAAAGAAGCGATGATATAAATTCTTCTGCATACTTTCCAAGAGACTGCTCATCTATTTGTCATGGCTTACCTCTTTGCGATCATTACCATGAAGTGCTCATAGCAGAAGCTCACATACATGTTAGACCAGAAACTCCAAATGAGATAGTAGAAAGAGCACTAGAATTAATGGGTCTTAGATATTCCCATAGATATAATCATAATCCCTAGCCTTTATCTAGATAAATAATTTCGTCCTCTGTTAATTTCAATTCGTTTCTAATCACTGGATTTTTTAAAATAATTCTTAAAAGTAAAAAATCTTTCATAGTCTGTTTAGAAGAAATATGTGTATATAATGCATACTTTTGAGAAATAGATTTCTTTTTTTCTGCTCTTTGCTTTTGTAACCATATTTTTAAGATTCTCGAAGGTTTTCTAAAAGCTGTCCAACCAGTTTTGTTAAATTTTTTAGCAGAAGCAATTCCTGCCCCTAAAAAAAAGTATTCATAAACCATAAATCTCCAATGCTGTTGTCTATGTATCCTCCCCCTAAATACATCTGCTTTAGAAAGAGCTTCAAATGCTTTTTGCAATTCTTCTCCTTGATATTCCAAAGGTAAATTTTCTTCTATCCACAAAAATATTTCATCTATATCCATATTTACATCGTCAAATACATCAACCATTTTTGTGTCTAACTTTGCATTCTTAAACACGTGTTGTAGTGCATTAAAAATAGAAACTTCTTTATTTCTCTCCCCAATATCTTTAACTAATACTTCATCTTTAGAACTTGCCAATGTTTGCAAATCATTTATAGCTGCCCTTATATCTCCTCTAGACTTGATTGCTATAGAAGTTAAAATATCCTGATTAATAGCGCAGCTTTCTTTAACACATATACTTTTAAGTACATCTAAAATTATTTTATAGTCTAATTCTTTTAACTGAACTAATTCTGCTTTTTGCCTTAACAAATTGAACTTTTGTTGCCATATATCATTTGCAGTAATAATCATTGGGAACTGGGTCATTTCTAATATAGAAAGTAGCTCTGACAAACCGCCCCGATCTTTAGCAGATATACCATCAACTTCATCAACTAAAATAATTTTTCCTGATTTAAACAAAGATCTTTGTTGTGCAGCAGGACCCAAAACTTGTTCAATTTTATCTTTATCTCTTAAATCACTTGCATTTAACTCAAAGACTTCTAAATCTAGTTCAGATGCAAGTGCATAAGCCAAAGAAGTTTTACCTGTTCCTGGAGACCCATGTAATATAACTGCACGTTTCTTAGGAAATTGTTTTAAAAAGATTTTTACTTTTTCAATAGCAAGATCTTGTCCTTTAACATCTGCAAAACAATTTGCTCTATATTTCTCACACCAAGTTGAAGGCTTCATCTTACTTTCCTTGGCCAGCTAAAATAAAGCTTGCTAATAAAGCTTGTAATTGTATAAATTCGTCACTACCCTCTACAAGCCTAAATTCAATTTCTCCAGTCTTTTCAGCTAGCTTAACTTTAATTTCATTCTCAATAGGAAGATTCCAAATATCTTTCTGAATTGCTTTGATAACATCTTGTCCAGATATAGAATCTTTAAGCATAATATCTAATAACTTATCTTTAGCATTCTGGAAATCCCCTGCTAAAGCATAATCTAAAACAATTCTTATGTCAGAAGGCTTTGCTTGAGAAACAATTGTATTAATTAATTCTGGAGTAATATTAGGAGAAATAGATGAAGTTGCCTGTAATAAATTAATAACTCTTCTACAATCGCCTTCAGAAGCTTCATAAACAGCATTAAAACCATCTGGAGTAACTGATAAATTCTCACCTTGAGCAATCCTTTCAACAATATTTTTTATATCTTTTTTCTCTAATAATCTAAATCTAAATACAACACATCTTGATTGAATTGGATCTATTATTTTTGAAGAATAATTACAAGATAAAATAAATCTACAAGTACCTGTAAAGTTCTCCATCGTTCTTCTTAATGCCTGTTGTGCTTCTCTTGTCAACGCATCTGCCTCATCTAAGAATATAACTTTAAACGGGACATTTCCTAATGCTTTTGTTCTAGCAAAATCTTTAACTTTTTGTCTAACTACATCTATTCCCCTCTCATCAGAAGCATTTAGTTCCAAATAATTTTCTCTCCAAGAAGCTCCAAATAATTCTCTAACAACAATTAATGCTAAAGTTGACTTTCCTGTTCCTGCTGGGCCAGCAAATAATAAATGAGGGATATTGATAGAATTAACTAAAGATTTTACTCTTTTAACTATCTCCTCTTGCCCAACAACCTCTTCGAATTTCTTTGGTCTGTACTTTTCAGTCC
>Ga0172375_10008143_pt1 | contig 14165 bp, 7 predicted proteins | sample LakKiv1m_FD_114537 | JGI IMG/M metagenome (GOLD analysis project Ga0172375, IMG submission 114537) | Freshwater microbial communities from Kabuno Bay, South-Kivu, Congo - kab_092012_11.1m | ecosystem: Environmental > Aquatic > Freshwater > Lake | place: Democratic Republic of the Congo...
CACGAGGTATTTAAGATTTGGAAAATCTTCGCCACGGGCATGTGTAACCGAAGTCGTTGCATATGGTTATGATAAATCACCGGGTTTTGTCGATTCGATTCCTCCGGCTAAAATCACTGATCTTTCTGCTGAGATCACTGATAAAGGTGAAATTGAACTCAGCTGGACTGCACCCGGAGATGACGGAATGCTGGGTAAAGCTGATTTCTATGTGATAAAATACAGTATTGAACCCATCAACGAATCAAATTTTCTCATGAGCCTGTCCTGGAATTTACCACCGGTAGCGGAAAGCAGCGGAGTTAAACAATCTATAATTATTGGCGGATTATTCCCGGATACAAAATATTATTTCGCTATCGAATCGGTTGATGATGCTGTTAACTTTTCTGAAATTTCAAATATTGCCAGTCTAACAACGCAAATTAACATTGGTGGAGACCCTTATAAATTTACGTTAACAACCGCCATGGTAATCAACGAAACGGTTCAGGGATCAGCATCATTTTTGGTTGATGAGCAAGCCGTTTCCGGAAATCCGAAAATTGGACAGGGGGGGCAACCTGGTAACTGCTGGAACTTGGGATCGACCCTTTGGATGTATCCTGGTTACGCAATTATCGATTTGGGAGGTAATTGTTTACTTTCGGAAATGTATTTGTACGATATGAGTGATGCCGGAAAAGATTCGACATCACCGGTATCAGTATATTATGGTACACCCTTTAATTGGACATTACTATTAACAGATAATTTATTGGGATCGGATACCTGGAATCAACACAGCATCAATAAGGAAACCAGGTATTTAAGGGTTAAAATTCATTCTCCCGAAACCCGGGTCGCCGAAGTTATCGTTTATGGAAGCCGGCTTGAGTTACCTGTTGAGGAACCGGCAGCAGTGGTACATCCTTTACCAACCATCGACCAGCTAATTGGAATCAATGCTTTTGTAAGTGAACCCATTGGTCGGATTGAAGTAGCTGGATTTGTCAGAGAATATCATAACTGGATGTGGTGTGAAGGAAATGGAAACCCGGCTTATCCAGGCTATCCTGATAATCAGAATGAGTTCAATACGCTCGGATGGAATTTCGATTATTTCTATGCTAATCTTCACAACTGTGGGATTACAGTATGCCCGGATATTCAGGGAAATGTACCATGGCTTACCAATTATGACTTCAATAAACTTAGTGATAAACCAGTTTCTGTGGAAGAGGATCCATTGCAACCTTCATCCTACGCTGAACATGCTGATCATTTGTTTCAGTTTGCTGCAAGATATGGAAATGATGAGCTAAGTCCGGAATTATTGAAATTGGCAGGAAATCAGGAAATTGTAACAGGTGCAAATGATTTAAAATATTACGAAAACTGGAACGAACATGATATGTGGTGGAAAGGAAGAAACGCTTTTTTCACACCTTACGAATATTCTGCTATGGCAAGTGCTGATTACGATGGACACCTGGGGACAATGGGAGCCACTGCAGGCGTGAAAAATGCAGATTCAAACGCCAGGTTGGTTATGAGTGGTCTTGCAAAACCGGACATTAACTTTGTTAAAGCAATGAAGCTGTGGGCAGATTATTATCGTAATGGCGATTTACCTATTGATGTAATCAATGTTCACCATTATTGTAATAATGGAAATGATCAAAATTCAGGTACGGTAGGAGTAAGCCCTGAAGAAGGCAATTTATATGGAAAAATGGCTGAATTTGTCGATTTTCGGAATAGGTATTATCCCGATAAGGAAGTCTGGATCACCGAATTTGGATATGATACACATCCTTTATCAGTTCAGCGTGCACCGCAGATTGGAACGCTTTCTCAGAATGAGGTTCAGGCTCAGTGGCTGGTAAGATCGTACCTGGTTCTTGCGGCAGCCGGGGTAGATAAAGCTGCCATGTATATGTTGGAAGATGTTGATCCGAACAGTGCTACAAAATTTGATAATTCCGGGTTGATCAGTTCGAAAAGCACCGGATATGTTCCCAAGACTTCCTGGTATTATGTGTACACCATGAAAAATCAACTTAGTGGGATGCATTTTGAAAATGAAATTCAATCCGGCAACTCAAAAGTGATGATTTACAAGTTTAAAAACGACAACGAAAATGTTGGTGCTTATGCGGTCTGGTGTCCAACAAGTAATCAGACTTCCGTTTCGGGGTATGAACTGACGCTGGCAGCGGATGAAAGTCAGGTAAAACTCGTTGAGTTAATGGAAGGATCGACAACCGGACAGCAAACGAGCTTAAATGTAGTAAATGGGAAAGTGATGATAAATGTTTCTGAGCGACCCGTGTTTGTAATAGCAGCAAATGACGACTATGTGTTTCCAACTTTTAAACAGGAGATAAAATTGACTCTCAACGCATCGATGGTAACAAACGAATCAGGTTTGGGTAATGCAAGCAGCATGGCTGATGAACAGGATGTCTCTGGTAATCCGCTGATGGGGGTAGATGGACAGCCTTCCACTTGTTGGGTTCCGGGATGGGGCTTAAGCTATCCATTTAGCTCCTACATTGACCTGGGACAGGAATATGATGTTTCGAAAATTTATTTGTACGATCTTTTTTCAAGTGGAAAAGCAACAATTTCAACCGGAGAACCGGGAAACTGGTTACCTGTATGTGATGATGATCTGAGCCGATATGGGGTCTGGAGCGGACATGCTGTTAATCAAACAACAAGATATATCAGAGTAACAGTATTTGCACCAACATCATGTTTTGCCGAATTAGTAATATACGTTAGGGAATAGGATAATTTTTTTGCATTTCTTTCTTTTTTTTAAAGGGGAAATCTTTTTTGCTGGGGCCTCCGTCATTAATTTGGCGGGGGTTTTTTTTAAGGAAAGGTTTGTGAAAAGAAAAAGTGCGGATGAAGGGACTCGAACCCACACGCCTTGCGGCACCAGATCCTAAGTCTGGCGCGTCTACCAATTTCGCCACATCCGCATTAAAAAATGAACAAACATCCAAAAAATCACTTCATCTGCACATCTGAATAGGCACAATGAAAGTGAGTTTTTAAAATGAGTGCGCAAAGATAGCTTATTTTTGAAATTCTTATTCGAAATTATCGTTTAGTTTTATTTTGCATTTATTTGAATTTTATGGGCTACCTTAGCGATTACACTTACCTTAAAGATCATTTCAGTTTGAATGAAAAAATGATCCCACTTTACGATGGTGCATTTTTTCTTTATAATCTGCCATTTGAATCAGAAAATTATTGCATTTTGCCTGGTGAGGATCAATACGACGATGAGGGTGAAATATTTCCGCGAACTCCGGATTATCAAAATGCGATTTCACCCGAAATAAATGAAATACTTAACCTTTCCGACTCCAGGGTATACGAGAACAGGTTTTTTAATTACTCGGTTTTTCAGCCACGTGATATAAAAAAATCGAAAAAAGTTATCATACTCATGCACGGTTTGAATGAGAAAAACTGGGTAAGGTATCTGGCCTGGGCAAAGCGTTTGATGGAGCTTACAGGAAGTACCATCATACTGTTCCCAATAGCCTTTCATATGAATCGTGCTCCTGCTGACTGGTCCGATTTCAGAATGATGAACGATTTGAAGTTCATTCGTGAAGGTCTTTTTCCAGCAATTGCCGGATCTTCTTTTGCTAATGTAGCCATCAGCACCAGGTTGCATATTTTGCCCCAACGTTTTTTTTGGTCTGGATTACAGACTTTTTACGATATCCTTCAGCTTATCAGACTGGTACGCTCGGGGAATCATCCGCTTATTGATGCAGATGCTGGAATTGATTTTTTCGCCTATTCAATCGGTGCTTTTCTAACACAGGTGTTGCGCCTGGCGAATCCCGGAAATATGTTAAGCAGGTCGAAAATGTTTCTTTTCTGTGGTGGGCCGGTTTTTAACCGAATGACGCCTGTCCGGAAATCTATTCTCGACAGTGAAGCAAATATTGCATTATATTCCTTTTTTATCGAACATCTTGAGAATTATGTAAAAAGCGATAAACGGCTGGCACATTATTTTAGTGAGTTCCATTCGGAAGGCCTGGTTTTTAAGGCAATGCTTGATTATAATAAGATGATGGAGTTCCGTGAACAAAAACTCCGGAGCGTCAGCGAATATATTATGGCTATTGCATTAAAAAAGGATAAAGTAGTTCCTTCGTATGAGGTTCTCAATACATTAATGGGTGCTGACCGCGATATTCCAATCGATGTGAGAATCCTGGATTTCCCATTTCAGTATTCCCATGAAAATCCTTTTCCTTTGGATTTAAGAATCGAAAAAGCTGTTAACGAAAGCTTTAATGAGATTTTTAATATCGCAGCGGATTTCCTGAGTTAACATCCTGAACGATAGTTTAATTTTATTCAATCTGCAATTTTGGTTTTTTACCCCGTTCGCGGTTAAGGTTTACAATGGCAAAAATCATAATTGTTGCACTAATCCATTGGATTGGTGACAATCTTGCTCCATTAAAAACGTAATCGAAAATGATTGCCGATATCGGGAAAAATAATTCGCAAATTGCAGATACGATAGCCTTAACACGGGTTAATCCAAAATAATAAAGGAAAATGGCTCCCGAACCCGTTGTTAAAGCAATGATAACAAAAATCAACCAGTTGAAGGGCGTAGTTATTTGAATTTGCGATATGGTTCCGGAGATAATAACGTATATTAACAGCATCACACTGGTTGCACCATACCTGTAAAACGTTGCAGTCTTAAAACTGTATTTTAACAGGATTTTTTTACTGAAAACCGTTGAACTCCCAAAAGAAAATGAGGCAAGCAATGCAAATAGTGCAGCATAAATGGTATTTTTATTGTCTTCGATACTGGGCAGATGTAAGCCAAAAGTAAGGAAGTATCCCCCAATAATTGCCACTGAAGCCCAGAATATAAAATTCTTACCAATTTTTTCTTTCAAAAGAATGGATGCAAGTACAATCCCGAAAACGGGCTGCAATTTTTGTAACAGGACAACAACGGTAAGGTGTTTAAAATTAACTAAAAATAAGGCTTTTACAATTGCCATCGTCCCGATAGCGCCTCCAAACAATGCAATAAGTGAGATAAAGACGATGTCGCTAATTGTAAAGGATTTGAGATAACGATATTCCTTGTAGAGCAAAATATTCATCACCGTAAAAGGGATGAAATGAAGCATGAAAACCACATAAGTCACATCGAGGTTGTACAAACGGGGTGTAAGAACAATTCCATCGAAGCCCCAAAAAACGGCAGAGACGCTGATAGCAATGGCGCCTAATAATATTTGTTTTTTTTCGCTCATCTGCATTTTAAATGAGCCGCAAAAATAGCCAGAATATCGGTTTTAACGGAAATTATTCGTTGAGACCGGCATTTTCGAGATCGATCAAAAAGCGGGCTGCAATGCCTGCCCAGATGTAGGTTTGATTCCAGCCTGCCTCCAGGTCGTCGGCACTGTAAAACTCCCAGAAAACATGGTCCTTTTTTAGGTGATATGCCATATTTATTAATACTCGGTTTGCAAGTTCCTTGGCTTCTGCATTATAACCATAATCTAAAAGTCCCCTGAAAATCAAATAATCCCATTGAACCCAAACCGGGCCATTCCAATAACCTATAGGATTGTAGTAGTCGTCTTTTGCAGATAAAGAAGGAACCCCGTATTTTCGCCAGAACTCAGCAGGATTTGTGAGGCTTTTGATTAGGATTTCAGCTTTAAGGGTATCAGGAACACCAGCCCAAAGCGGCAAAAAGCCGATGATTTCCCTTATTTTTAGATCGTCAGAATTTTTAAAAGTAAACGAATCATTTTCTTTACTTACATTAAAATAAAAGCCAGTATCGTTATCCCATAGCTTTTTATTGATGAGTTCTGTCCTTTTTTCAGCATCTGCAAGCCATTTTGAAGATTCATTACGATAACCAAGTTTTTGAGCCATCTTAGCCAGGGCTTTTGCTTCGTTTACCAGCATCGAATTGATGTCGGGACCTTCGAAGTTTGAAGGCCAGCCCACCTTATCCCACACGGCCACCCGTGCATCGCGAACAGATTCCAGAACCGCATGGGCGCCCCATTCACAAAGGCCATCCTTGTCGGAATCACGGTTTGAAACATAATAATTGTAAAATTTCTTCCCTGATGCGTAAGCTTCCTTTAAAAATTTTGGATCATTTGTGACTTGATAAATTTCCCAGTTTTGCCAGTTATACCAGGGTGCCGAACTCGTAAGCTGGCCATTGTATTCGATTTGTTCATCGAGGTAAGGCCCTGTGCGGTAATTGATGTAACCGGAAGGGAGCTGGCGTTTGATGTAAATGCGCTGTGAGTTCATGGCACTTTGAGGGTCCATAAATACATATGCCAGCATGGCCAGGCTTTCGTGAAATACTTGTCCTCCATAGCCCCAGCCCCACTTGGGTTCCCTCGAAAAAATGTAATAGTTGTCGGAACATTTACCTTCGGGTGGCATCATGCATTGCCGGATCAGGTTGAAGGAGTTCCAGTAAATGGCCTCATGATCCTTGTTTTCAAATTTAAGATCCGGAATGTGGCTGAAAAGTTTTTCATCGGTTTTAACAAGCTTTTCAAGATCGGTTGTAAAAAACGATTTCCCTGAGGAGATCAGGTTTCCTATTGGTATGTCTGATTTCCCGATAGATCGGACCATTTTAAAAGACTGTGTTCTTCCCGGTTCAATCACAAAAGATTTCGTGATGATGAAAAAGTGAGCAGTATCTGCAGCTAAACTGTTTTGATTTACTTTGGGAATTTCCTTTTTATCAGGAAAACCGATATAACTTCCATAATTTTCGGCCTGAAAATCGACACTCAGTGCAGATTGCAAATTTTCCTCAAACGGAATGTTGTGCTCAATCATCCAGCCGTCGCGATGTTTGTGGAAATTTCCTGTAATGGTATTACTGGCAAATTCAGGGTTCTCAAATTTCCCGTCAAAATAAAAATAAGGCAATACCGAAAACGCAGCGATATGGCTGCTTTCGTTGGTAATCCGGTATTCAACGATTAGGGCCGACGAACTGTGAACCGCACAAAAAACTTCCACCCGAAATCCTTTGAAAGGATAAAAATAAAACTTCACCAGGTCGGGATAAGAGGTTGTAACGACAGGTTCGGTGTAATAAGCCCCAAGCATAGCGCACAATTTGCCTGAAAACATGAATGCTGCCCCGATATTTCCACCATCTTTTGAAACAAATTCAACATTACGCTCTTCATCGTACCACATTAGCCGGTAGGCCTGGTCGATCTTATAATCTGAGCGTTCGATCGGTGCCGCATAAGTGGTAAACAATGCATCTTCTTTCGTGGCATTTAGGTTAGAAAGATATTGTCCGTAAGAATTTCCAATCGGAATCATCAGAACAACCAACAGGAATATCGATAAAAAACCAGGATTTTTTGATAATTTCATTTCGGATTTATATGTGAGATCAGCTTTTAAAAGCAAAATTAATCAGTTTGCCGGTATTAGGAAATGGAAATAGTCAATCGGGATTTTTAAATTTTCATTGGTAGTGTGTTTTATGGGCAATTTTTTGCTTTCGAATTTTGTTATGATTAAGAATGTTGATGATCCGAAGTTAATTCGTTAAGATTGAATGGAAAATAGAAATTAGGCGAAATTTTAAATTTAACACATTTTATAAAAATTTGGTTATCTTTGGATGATTTCAAAATTTTAACTTTCAAAATTTATTATTATGGACCCTAAAGATGAATTGAATCCTGTTGAAGTTTTTGCAGGTTCAGCCTGGCAGGCAGGAATGTTGAAAAGTATGCTCGAAGACAATGAAATTGAAGCATTTTTGGGCGATGATATTTGGGGAACCTTTGCTCCCTGGCATACTGCAGCCGGTGGTGCAGGCTCGGTTAGAGTATTTGTTCCGCAGGTAGAATTTGAGAGCGCAAAAATTGTTGTCGAACGGTATTACGAGAATATGGAAGAGGATTATTCACCGGAAAGAGAATAAAAAGATCAATTGCTTTTGCCCTCCATTTGCCATAAGATATCATCCTGTTGAGCAAGGCGCTTTTCGAGAATTACTTTATAAGTCTTGTTGATTGTATCAGGCAGCATATCGATCGATTTTTGTACCCATTCGATTGCCGGTTTCAGTAAACCATCCATTTCGCAGGCTAATCCAAGATTAAAGGCTGCCTTTGCCCGGTTCAGAAGGTAGGTATTGTTTAGTGCCTGTTGCCAATATGAAGCTGCATCTGTCCAGTTTCCCTGCAGGGATTCTCTATACCCCTTCTTTATTTCTTTACAGCCGTTAATAAAGATCAGTCTGTCGGTTTCTGACCAAAAAGGTGAGATCCGTTTTCCGTAAATTATACCCGATTCACCACCGGCTTTTACAAGCACATCTTTCCTGAATGGCAATTCTTTTACCCCTTCGTTAAAGTACCAGGGATCGGTTTGATAATAAAATGTATCGGTAACGGTTTTCGAATCGTTTATTTTTGCCGAAAAGGGATTGATAAAAAGCCAGGATGTGCTCATAATCACTTTAAATTCGCCAAAATACCCAACCACCTGATCAGATATCACATTGTACTGGTCGAATGAATCCAGTTTATCGAGCAGGATAAATGCGCCGGCATTGTTTTTTTCGCAGACCTGCCTAATCAAATCCAGGTCATTCATCGTAAAATCATCAGTTTTTTTTGGGAAATGGTGATGGATGGAATCTTCGATAACCGCCTCAAAGCGTCCGGATGCGTTTAAAAAATCCTGTAAGTTGAAAATGGCTTCACTGGCAATTTCATCATAAAGATATGTAGTATCCTGTTTTATCTGATCAAAGAGAGTATAAATTGTTCCCGCTGTATCGGCTGCTGACCGGAAAAGATTATGTGAAATTACAACTTTTTTCAAACCAGGTGGGAATGCGAGATCGCCTGGCTCAAGTACATTAATCGAAAAATAATCATAAGTCTTGCAGGCATTCAGCAAAACCAGGATAAGGATCGACAGAGATATTGATAATTTTCTCAAATACTAAATTCTGTTAATAGCTTGGCGAAATTAATCAAATTCTGCAGCCGTCAAATCAGTTTACCAGGATTTTAACCTTTTGCGTGGCATATTTACTGTCGGTCTCCGGGAAATCGAAACTAAATCTGCATATCCGGCCTTTTTGGGCGGTAAGTTTTGCGTTGATCACATTTTTAATTTTCGGACTATTGATGAAAACCTCAAATTCTTCGGACGAGCCACTTTTCCCCTGAAAACTGATTTCATAAATTCCATTTTCGAATTTTGTGTTTACAATTCTGAGTCCTTCAGGTGAATCACCGGGTTTTGGATGCGTGATAAAAGGCAAAACTTCGATTCCGTTTTCAAATGTAATCTCAATCTTGGTGTTTTTAAGAATTTCGAAATCGGCATAAAAATTTTTCGCATCAAATTTTTGGATTATCCCGTCGATCGATATTTCGATGATTTTGGTTCCTGAAGGTAAAAAGGGTGAGAAATGAATTTTTAACGGACTGGTTTGCTGCTGCGAAAAATAATATACCAAATTGTTTCCATCACGGTATTGTGTAAAGTTGAGCAAATGTCTGCCAATCCTGATGTTTTCGACGAAAACCGTGTCCCAGTTTGCCGGGAAAGCCGGTGAAATTATAAGCAGGTTTTTTGTTGCATCTGGTCTTAGACCCAGCATGCCTTCGATTGCCGGCTGCAAAACCATTGTTTCTGACCAGCACTGGTGGCTACAGACACCCGAAGGCTGATACTCAGCGCCATTCAGAACCTCTTCAACAAAACCCAGAGCCCAGTTTTGATAAACAAGGAGGTTGTCCATCATGTGAGAAAAGCCCTGGATTCCCCGTCCCGATTCATATTCGGCCAAAGCGGTCCAGCCCGTAAAAAGTGGCCAGACGCTGCCGGTATGATAGCCTTGTGGCCGGAAGAGCGGGCTGCGTTCGCTTACAATCCGTACACCCCAGTCGGCTGTAAATTCGATTTTGGAAAATTCCTGCAAAACCAGTTTGGATCTCTCTTTATCAACTTGCCCGAATAAAATTGGAATGGTTGGAAGAATAGATTTTTCTTCGATAAATGATCCGTCTTTTTTTAAGCCATGGTAAAAATATTGTTGCTGATCGTTCCAGTAAAGTGTGTTTATTTTTTGTATGACGGTTTTATTGTCGTTTTCATATTTCCCGGCCAAATCAGTAAAACTCAGATTCTTGGCAATAAATGAAGCCTCCTCGAGTGCCACTGCCCAGCACGAAGCCAAGTAAAGTGAAGTGTGTGAACCAAATAAGCCACCCCCTTCCACCCAGCCATGCCCCACATTTGTGTTTTCGATCAAACCATCGCCATCCGTGTCGGTGGAATACAAAAAATCCATAGCTGCTTTTAGCTTGTGCCAGCTTTCGCGGATAAAGACGGTATCACCGGAATGTTTCAGATATTTTCCTGCAAGTACGACGTAAAGCGGAGTGGCATCGGAAGCATCGTAATGAGCGAATCCTGAAGTGCTGAGTTCATGGAAAATCTTACCGTTCAGGTCCTGGAATTTCTGCAAAATTTCCAGGATGCCTCTAACCTTTTCAAAATCGCCATAGTTGAGCAAAGCAAAACCGCTCCATTCGGAGTCACGGCCAAAATACCAGGCATAACCGGGACGTCCGTTTACTTTGTGGCCGCCGTCCCAACCTGTTGCGGTGGTTCCATATCCTGCTACCAATGAACTTCCCAAACCAGGAGTGTTTACAAAAAACCTGTCACTGGCATCAACAGCCCAGTCGTATCCTGTATTAAAAACCAAATCGGGTGAAGTTATCGTCAGCATTTCGCCGGAAACAGCAACTTGGTGCGCATTGGCCGCTTGATAAACCTTTTCGGGATCGGATTGAACCACCTGAAAAGCGGTAATGGTTTTCGATAATCCCTCACTACCGGCCGAAATGACAAGCTCGAGGTTGTCGTTCATCTCAAGACCGATTTTTGCCAATCCGCTAACCAAAATTCCACCGGCAGGTTTAACATGCCACACCGAATCAATTGGGAAAATATCACTGTAAGGGCCCACCGGGCATTTTACAGGCTTAAATGAGGGTAGGAGAGGAGAAGAAGAAAAGTTTACAGTTCCCGTTTCCTTGCTGAAACCCAGCATGCTCACAAAGTCTTCGGATAGGTCGGTGATGATGAATGCATTCAGTTTTTCGTCAAAACAATACTTCATTCCTCCCAAAACCTTTTCGGAATATGGCCACATTAACCGTTGGTTAGTTTTGAAACGGATAAACATTTCGGCAGGATAAACGCCCCTGTATTCATAATGAATCACCGCCTGTGGCTGATCCGGCGAAACACAGATGATCTCCTTTAAAAATGCCCGTTTAAACTGGTAAAGTCTTTCGAGGGATTCGGGATGAACTGTGATCATTGGTTTTTCGTCGTTTAGCCAGTAAATTGTATCCAGGTATTCAAACCTTATCCCGACTTCGTAATCGCGGAAAGCCATAAAAGGATGTGACCATATCTCATCGATGCCACCGGTTTCTTTTCCCATGATCAGCATTCTTTGTCCGGCTTCATCCCAAAAGTTATCGGTAGCAAACCTTCTTTTCAGGTCAATTTTGTCTACCACAATTTCCCATGGGTGAGATTTAATTGTTGGACGCATCATCGGAAAATAAGCGTTTTCATCCAAGCTAAATGGTTTTATTACCGGTGGCTGATAATTCCAGTAATAAGCCTCAACTGCTGATTTCCCAGCTAAAAAATTAAAACAGTTCCATGTAAATTTTTCGAGATGCTGCCGGTTTACATTATAGATTTCACCCTTCGCGGCATGCAACTTATCGGGATATTTAAAATACATATAGCTACCAACGGCGAGAACCTTACCTTTCCCCAATTCATATTCAATGATCATTTTTTTATCCTCACGCAGGAAAATATAGTCCCAATCCGTGGCAACAACTTTCCCGCCGGAAGGCAGGCTTTCACCATAAAATCCATAATTTCTGACGGTTATATCTTCGGTTGGTTTTAAAATATATGCGCCGCCGTTTAAACCTTCAAACACAGGGTGGGAGCGGAAGCTATGAAATCCCAGCATTCTTCCGTATCCAGAATCTGTGGCTGGCTTATGAACCAGTTGTGGCGCTTTGGTCTCAATTCCCAAAAGATTGATCAAAGGAAATGCTTCCTGTGATAAAAGAAGGTTTCCGCCATTTTGTACAAAAGTTTTAAGACTGGCTATGATTTTCGGGTTAAAATAATTGGAAAGATTAAGATTTGTGTCGGCAAGATGAATCCAGATCGCATCGAAACCCCGGAGTTTGTTTGGTTTTGAGATTGTTTTGAGCGAAAGCATGGAAGGACTGATTTCGGTTTGGGATGTCAGAAATTCCCAGGCGGCAACGGTTTCAATATCAGAATTCTTAATTTTTTGGATATTTAAATAGCCAATTTTTAAAGGTTGAGCAGTCGAAATGAGCGTTAGAATGAGAAAAAGGATGGTCAGGAAATATTTTTTCATATCAGTGGAAAATTGAATTGAGAATCTTTTTTGGCAAACTTAATAAAATTTGAATTTTCATGTAGATACTGTGTTTTTGCTGCCAATATTTGCATCAATTAATTTCCAATAAACTGAAATTAATCCCGTGATTATTGGTTAGTTGAATTAAAAAGAAAATGGCTGCCCCGGTGTTGAGTCAGCCTCTTCATTGTATAATTAATAATCTTAGCTTAAATGTATTTTCGACTTATTTTGTTCCAGCCATGTTTCAAAATCAAGCTGGCCAGGGTTTAATGACCGTGCGAACGATAAATCTCGTGCACCCACAAAATCTTTGTTAAAATCACGCTTGAACTGAAACATGTTTCCCATATCGTCGGCTCCGGGAAATCCAAAATTCCGGTAAACTTCCGGTGGTACATCATTGTAAACTACTTCAACCCCAAGAGCACGACTAAAAGTATCAGCCATTTCATTTCCCGATTTGTGATCGCCGGCAATAGATAAGGTTTTTCCCTGGAATTTTGTGCCTGCTTTAAAAATTTCATAGGCACATTTACCAATGTCATCGGACGCAATTCCGGGTAGTTTTTTATCGCCCATGGGAAAAGTTATGGCATATTTTCCATCCGGCCCTTTTTGTGGTCCGAGTCCGAAATAAATGAAATTTTCCCAGTAAAAGCTGGTTCTCAGGATGGTAGTTGGTACTGTCGAATCCAGAAAATACTGTTCGGCTTCGCCTTTGGTATCGAAATGAGGTACTTTGTATTTTCCCATCAGGGTTGGCATCCTGTCATCATCAAGAGGGATCCATTTCCGGCTGTCCTCGAGAGAAGACCAGATCACATGTTTTACACCGGCTTCTTTCACTGCCCTGGCCAGATTGAAAGCATGCGCCAGTTCCTTTTCGGGGGAAAAATGCGACCAGTAAAAGGTCACACAGTAGGCTCCATATGCACCCTGAAATGCCCTGACCAGGCTTTCTTTGTCGTCCTCATTGGCCTCAACCACCTCCGCTCCTTGCGAAGCCAGTGCTTTCGCTTTGTCAGAAGAAGCATCTCTCGTGATTGCTCTGACGCTGAATTCACTTTCAGGATCATGCAGGATGGCCCGCGCCAACCCGCCACCCTGGGCTCCTGTGGCCCCCATTATAGCTATAATTTTTTTTTTGTTCATTACTTCAAAATTTAGTTAATGTCAGATATTTAATCCTGGGCATAGTACAAAAATGATTTGCAAACTATTGTTCCCCGGCTTCATTAAACAATAACCAAATGAGTATGTTCAACGCGATCGCATTTGGAATACAGGATTACAATTCAATTAAAGGCTTTATACTTTTTCGGAGTTCCAAATCAACTTTCAAATTGTGTATCGGGTAGATGAATTAAGTTTTTCATCTCTGCCGCTTATTCCTTTACGAATTTAAGCAGTCGGTTCTGCTGGGTCTCGGATATCCTGATTATATAGATGCCAGGTTTTAGGCCAGAAATATCAGTCCTGATTTCGGTTGATCCTTTTACGACAATGTCCTTTTCGAATTCTTCAAGAATCCGCGTACCTGAGTCGCAAAGATGTATTGAAACTTTTGCAGCCTGCTTTGAGTTAATCCGGATTGTGATTGTTGAAGTTGCTGGATTGGGAAAAAGAC
>Ga0172375_10008144_pt1 | contig 14164 bp, 15 predicted proteins | sample LakKiv1m_FD_114537 | JGI IMG/M metagenome (GOLD analysis project Ga0172375, IMG submission 114537) | Freshwater microbial communities from Kabuno Bay, South-Kivu, Congo - kab_092012_11.1m | ecosystem: Environmental > Aquatic > Freshwater > Lake | place: Democratic Republic of the Congo...
TCTCCCGGATGGCAAAAAGAACTGTTAGTTCGTGTAACACCGCGTGCCGGTCGATTCCCAGATCCTCAAACAGGATTTTTCCAACCTGTCGGCGCATGGTTGGTGATTCACCAGCCTGAATTTCAAGCGCTTTTTTAAGCTGCTCGGAGCTGATGATTCCTTTTTCGAGTAATATTTCGCCAATCAGTTTTGACACGGTTTTTCCGGCGGATTACATAACCGACGTCTCCGACGAAACGACGGTGATTCCGATCATGACTCCCATAATAAACATCGTTATGATAAAATTGACGAGATTTATGACTTTCTCCATCCGATAAGACGTATCGGTTTCATAGTAATTGGCCAATTGCAGGGCGTTATTTCGTAAGGCTCCCGATTCGGCGCCCGACCGGAAACGCGATATGGCCGTCCGGGTGAAAACATTGGAGGCTTCCATGGCTTCGACGATTCCCTTGCCTTCGCCAAGCATTAAGGGAATCGCAACTTCTTTGATCTGGCGCTCCATATAAGAATTTCGGCACGCTTCCGAGGCGACCTGAATAACTTTGACATTCTCACCGGAACCGCTGTAAAGCGAGTAAAACACCCGGGCGAAAATTTCGATGCTGGTTTTGTGGATTAATTCGCCAATGACCGGTATTTTTATGATATATTTGTCTTTTAGATATTTGCCTTTGGGGGTTTTTAAAAAATAGATCAGAAATCCAAGCGGAATGGCAATACAGAGCACAATCACGACCCAGTGCGCCGCGAGGTAATCGCTGAACCGCATCGTGGCCGCCGTCATGGGTGGCAGGGTTTTCCCGAATTTTTGAAAAACACCCGCAGTCTGGGGAAAAATAACCATGACGTAGTAGATGACAACCAGAAAAATTACACCCAGAGTTATAAATGGTGAAACGAGCGTTTTGCGAAGGTTGCGCTTGAAGGTTTCGTCCCGCTCCATGAATTTAGCGGTGCTTTCGTAAATTGCCTGCATATTGCCGCTGGTCGAGGCCACCGCCAGCATAAATGCCGGAAATTTACCGAAAACGTCTTCATGTTTAGAGAATACTTCTGTGCCCTCTTTACCATCTTTCAGATCCTTGCTGATGGTCTTGATCGTTTCGCGAAGGGCTTTATTGGCGGTATCTTCCGATAAAAGTGTTAAGATTTCGTCGTACGGAAGGTTTTCTTTGAGCAGATCGGCACAGAGACGAATCCAGCTGGTGACTTCATTGGTCGGGACCTTGCCTTTGAAATCAAACCATTTTTTCTGAATGTGAATTTCTTCGTAGCCGAACCGTTTGAAAGCCTGAATGAGTTCATCTTTGGAATAGGCTTTTTGTTCGCCGGTTAGTTTTGGCTGTCCGGCTTTCTGGGCGGAATATACGAATGTGACTTTCTGTTGAAGCGACTCGATCTTAACCTTGCGTTTTGCGGCAAGTTCTGCGAGCGCTTTGCGGGCTTCTTTCTTGGTTATGGCCTCAATAAAGCCCTGACTGCGGTTACCTTTTGCGCCGATTATTGAATAGCGAAAGGTCTCCATTTTTAATCAGCCCCTTAAGGCAAACCGGCCAAAGAAAATCAAGTCACAAATCTGACTTCTTTGACCGGTTTAGACTTTTCAGGGTTCAAAGATGTTAGGGTAGCGTGATGGTCGGCGCGGTCGTCACCCCATCCGGACCAACTCCCGCAACGACAATGACACCTTCGTTGCCACCGGTTGCCGTAACAGTAATACTGTCAGCGTCGACGACGGCCAGGACAAATGCGCCATTGGCGTTACTGGCATCCGCTCCAAGTTTGGTCAAAGTAAGTCCGGTGAAATCTCTGCCACCGCCTCCCATTTCAACCGGTTTTCTCCAATACGCCGCGGCGTTTGCACCGATCGTGTTTACATCCTGAACCAACGCATCGCGTTCGGCGTTCACAGCTCCCTGGCTAAACATATTGATACCAACGACTACAGCCACTCCGACTATAATGGTACCCAAAACGATTAGTAACAGTTGTTGTTGACCCATAGATGTCCTCCTGAATTATATGGTTTGGTTACTTACTTTTCAACTAACTCTCGCAATCATTATGTCGAAAAATACCCCTTGCGGTCACCAATTTATATGATTCTATTGGCGTTGTCAACTAATTTTTCATCAATTTTTATAAGTTGTACTTCTTTGGGTGGATAGAATGCGATACTTTACATTATAATTAAAAGACTTATGTCCTGGTGATCTAAATCATAACGGCCATTTCACATTCCCGATGGAGTTTTGCTTACTTCCAGCGTTTTTGGTTTTTATGGCTCTGTTTTCAGGCGCTGACCAAAATGGCCAGCAGCATTGAATTCAGTTTCTCGGCCGGTTCATCGGCGCGCGATAAAAGGACGATGGGTACTTTGGCACCCAGAACGATACCGCCGACTTTGGCATTCGCCAGAAACATCAGAAATTTAAGCAGAGCGTTACCGCAGGTCAGCCCCGGCACCAAAAACGCGTCAATATCCCCGGCGATGCGGCTGGTAATGTTTTTACAGGCGGCGGCTTTGGCGGAAAGGGCCACGTCGGTGGCGATCGGGCCTTCAACAATTGCCCGGCCGAAAGCGCCCTTTTCGGACATGGCCTGCAGGGCGGCTGCGTCGATTGTTTCGGGTATTTTAGGATTGATCTTTTCGATCGGGCAGAGCGCCGCAATTTTTGGAGTGCTCACACCCAGTTTTTCGGCGACTTTGACAGCATTGTTGATTATCGCAATTTTTGTTTCAAGATCGGGCGCAATATTAATGCCGCCGTCAGTAACCAATAGCAGTTTATGATAAGTCGGGATTTCGGCCACGGCGACATGGCTGAGCACTCCGCCCGTCCGTAAGCCATTTTCCTTATCTAAAACCGCTTTCATAATAACCGGGGTCGAGGTGTGCCCTTTCATCAGAATTTCGGCCCGTCTCAGGCGAATTTGTTCGACGGCTTTTCCGGCGGCCTCTTCTTCGCTGAACGCCGGAACGATTTCTTCATCCCGCACCGGATAACCGACCCGGGCGGCACACTGCCGGATTTTTTCGGGATCTCCGGTCAGCAGAACATTGGCAATCTCATTCTCGGTTAAAACTTTAGCGGCTTCCAGAACGCTGTTGTCTTCCGCCATAGCAATTGAGAACGTCCGCTTACGGGCGTCAATTTTGACAGCATTAAATATTTCCGAATAGGTCCGTAACATGATTACATCTCCGCTTTATACATTTTCATAGATCAGTATTTCTTCAAGCCCGTCGAGCGCCCGCCATCCGCCCTCGGCCAGTGATTCCAGTTCGTTTTCGCCGGGGTAAACGATCAGCGGCGCGATGAAATCGACTTTCGCCCGGATCATTTCAACGGTTTCCGGGCTGCGCGCCAATCCGCCGGTAACAACTATCCGGTCCACCTTTCCGTTTAAAACCGTCGCCATGGCGCCGATTTCCTTGCCGACCTGGTAAATCATCGCGCGAAAAACAAGCGCGGCTTTTTCATCGCCGGCGTGAATCCGCCGCCAGACTTCACGCACATCATTTGTCCCCAGATAAGCAACCAGCCCGCTACGCTTGGTAAGCTTAGCCTTCATCTCGGCTTTGGTATATTGGCCGGAGTAGGCCAGATCCAAAAGTCCTTCCAGCGGCAACGCCCCCGAGCGCTCCGGGGAAAAGGGTCCCATTCCGAGGAGAGCATTATTGCAGTCGATCAGCCGGCCGTTTTGGACGGCGGTTACACTGATACCACCTCCTAAATGGACTACAATAAAGTGGCTGTCAGCAGGCAACTTGCCGAGTTCGGCAGCAGCTTTGCGTACACACGCCCGGATGTTCAGGGCATGCTGGCGGCTGAGCCGCTCGAATTCCGGCACTCCTGAGAAGCGCGCTTCCGGAATCAATTCGTCCACCGTAACCGGATCGACCACATAAGCCGGAATATGATACTCGCGGGCGATCTCCTGGGCGATCGGGGCTCCCATATTGCTGGCATGCGAAGCGTATTTACAAGCGACTGCATCGGCGATCATCCCGGCGGTAATCTGGTAAACACCGCCCCTTAACGGTTTTAGCAGACCACCGCGGCCGATAGCTGCCATAAGCCGGCAATCGTTCAACCAAGGCTTGTAAGTATTGTTGATAATTTCGATCCGCAGGGGTAGCTGTTCGGAAATCGAGGTCATCCGACTGATTGCGGTTCCGGCGTGATCGATATTTTCAACCTTGACAGGACCTTGCCGATCGAACAACCCGATTTTGGTCGAGGTTGATCCGGGATTGATGACTAAAACCGCTTCTTGCATTGAACGCCTCTGGTTAAAAGATTCAGTTTTTACCGGTAAGTCCGGTCATTTTCTAAAGTCAAATACAATGCCATGGTAAGACGGTCGATATAAACTTAGGTTTGAGGGGACTTTTATGGAGCACTAAGAATTTTTAAATTTTAGAAATCCGGTCGGGCTTTTTCCCATAAAAAGAAAAGCGTTACATGGTTTTGATCCGGATTTACTCTTTCGTATAACTTATCATTCGCTTAAATTTCACTCCGAATGAGCCCGAACGTCTACTTCATTTCCGATATACATCTGCACCTTAACGAGAGTCAGGAAGAAGCCGTTAAGCGCCAACGGCTGTTCGATTTCCTTGCGGAAGTGCGCCGGAATAAAGGTGTTTTGTATATCCTGGGCGATATGTTTGATTTCTGGTTTGAATACCGTCACGTAATACCGGGATTGTTTTTTCCGGTCCTGTGCCAGCTGCACGAAACCGTCCAGGCGGGCTGTGAAGTGCATTTTCTGGGGGGCAATCACGATTACTGGGTCGGTCGCTTTTTCAGTAAAACGCTTGGCGTCAATATTCACTACCAGCCGATCGATACCATCATTGGCGGTCGGCATTTTTACCTGACTCACGCCGATGGCATCCTAAAGAGCGACCGCGGATACCGGTTGATGCGGCACGTTTTCCGGAATCGGGTAATCATTCGTCTTTTCCGGCATGTTCACCCGGATTATGCCATTCGGCTGGCCGCCAGCATTTCCGGGAAAAGCCGTCGCCTGACTATGCGCAGCCCGGCTCAGGAAGAATCCGACCGCCGGGAAATAATCTCATATGGCGAGACCCGGTTGGCGGCGGGCGCTGAATTTGTAATCACCGGCCATTTTCACCTGCCGACCGAATATCGCACCACGCGGGGGGTCATTCTCAACCTTGGTGATTGGATGAAATACTTCACCTTTGCTGTTTTCGACGGACATGATCTGCGGCTTTGCTATTGGTCGATCGGCAATTCTGCCAATAATTAATAAAAACCAGAGTTTTTGCTTGACTAAAAAACAAAGATGTTCTAAAATCAATCGGGATAAATGAAGAACGGAAACAACACATGAAAGCACACTACACTATCGCAATGTTGTTGATTCTGGGCGGACTGATGTCCTGTTCGTCCAAGATGGCGACAATCGACACCAAGGAAATCGAAAAACTGCGGGTCGATTATAATAAGGGCAAACTCGAAACCATCGATGACCTGATCGCTATTTACAAAGACCCTGTTCAGCCGATGGAAACCCGCATCGCGGCCTTGCAGGTAATGGCTCAAACGGAACACCCGGATGCCATTAAAATCATGCACGATTTTTTGAACCAATCGGTCGGAGTGAACTATGCTCTGCTGAACGCTACTGCGAGCGCCCTGATCGATCATGCAACGCCCGAAAACGTTGCGGCAATGGTCGGGGGCGTGGTCGCTGCTCAGAAGAAATACATCGATTTCCGGACTGCCGTTATGACCAAGATGCAGAGCGTGGATGTCAAATTACAGGTCGAGCAGCTGCTAAACCTTTATCAATCCGAAAAGGAAAACTATGTCCAGATGCAGGAATCGCTGACCAAATTGCTAGGCTCGGTCCCCGACGACCGGGTAATTCCGATCCTGGTTAGCGTCGCCAAAGACAACAGCGTTAAAATTTCCGTTCGATCGTTGGCTTTTGAAATTCTGGGAAAAAAACGCAGTCCTTTGATTACTCAGACCTTCATCGAAATGCTTGGCGATCCGGAACAGCAGCTCGTCTTACGCGATTTCGCGATAAAATCTATCGAAGATGTCCAAGAATCGCGCGTCATTCTGGCTCTGCTGGAAACCCTCAACCAGGGCCGCGAAGAATATTATGTTTTAGTCGGAGCGCTTACCAATGCCATGGGTGATTATTCCGACCCGGCCGTTATCCCGGCCTTGATCGAAATCGTCAAAAACCCGGAGTTTCCCATAGATACCCGGAAAAAAGCCGTAACCGGTCTGACAAAATTTAAGAGTCTCGACGCCTTCAAACAGCTGCTGCCAATGATGGAAACCCCGGATGGGTACGTAATGTTCGACGAAATAACCAGGATGGCCTCCGAAACCGGCGATCCGGAAGCGTTTAAACTACTCCGCCGATCCGCCCTGAAAGCTCAACAAACCGCGCTGGGGGTCCAATGAAAACAAGAAATCTGTTTGTCGCGCTGTTATTGATCGCCGTTCCGACCGGCCTGGCCTTCACCCAAACGGCTAAGCCGAAAAGCACCACTGCCCAGAAATTTTTCGAAACCGATAAAAGCATCGAAGAATTGCGCAAAGAGCTGGCTGATATTCGTCAGCAAATCCGCGCTATCGAGCTGCGCACCTCAACGCCGGAAATCCGCAAGGAGATCACAAAACTGGTTCCGGTTCCGGAAATCACCCACGAAATCATTTTAAACAACGGAACGGTCGTCAAAGGTAAGATTATCCACGAAGACATTAATAAAATCATTGTCCAGACCAATATCGGGCAGTTGACTATTTCAAAAACCGATGTCCGCATTTCGCGCGAAGCCGAATTGCCGCACGCCAAATGTATTCTTGACGGACCGATCACGACTAAAATATTCGAGGACAAAACGACTTATACCGGCCGGATTAAAAACGACGGCGCCCGCCGGGCTGATTTTACACAAATCCGGCTGCAACTTTTTAGTGACGCCGCCAAACTGATTGCAACCGATTCGGTTATCGTGGCTGGCAATTACCATATGTTTCCAAGCGGCGTCCAAACCGATGCGTCCATTGAACCCGGCCAATCTTTCAATTTTGAAATCACGATCTCATACCCGGAAAAATCTAAGGTCAGCTATTACATTCCAAAAATAAGCTGGGAAGAATTTGATTGATCGTCCTGGCACACTTATATTAACCTGTTTCTTGATAAATTTCCTTCCATTGGTGAAGGGGTTTGAAATAAAAGAATTTTTCCTGCCAGTAAGGGCTTGCGGGCAGATTATCATAACGTGTAGTTACTAATTAAATTGGGGGCCAGCTTACTGACCGATGAATACCAACATATCCGGTTTTCCTGAAAACCAACCGCCGGATTTCCTGAATGACGAAATTTTTCCGCTCATTCAAATGATTCCCGGCATAGTTCACAACATCAGTAATCCATTGACGATTATCAAGGTTCGCAGTCAGATTCTGCAAAACAAGATGCCGGAATCTCCAATCTTTCCGGCGATGATTGACAATGTCGCCAAGATCGAGGATATTCTCGGTAATCTGGCCGACCGGGTCAACAATTTGCATAATCCCGAAATCCGGCCGATCAGCTTGAAAAACCTGGTCATGACTGAAATGAAATATCTTGAAGCCGATCTGAATTTCAAACACAGGATTACCAAAAAAATCGAACTCCAGGAAAGCCAGCCTTATATTAAGGCCGTTTATCAACATTTGTCGTTTGGGCTTTTGGCGGCCGTTAGCGCTCTCACCCGAATGATGGACGCCCGTGACGTCCGCACGCTTAGCATCGGCGTCACCTGCCAGGCCGAACAAATAACAATGAGTTTTACGGCCACCGCGCCGGGACTTAGCGACGAAGATATCCGGTTTTTCGGACAGCTCAATCAATTTACATGCCCGTCCGGAGCCCTTGAAACCCGACCGGCGGCCAGCCCGGAACTCCAACTCCTGGTCCGTTCTTATTTTTGCTTCAAACCCTACATTTCCGATTATTCCGTTTCTCACAGTCAAACTGAATTTAAATGTCTGATTACCTTTCCAACGGGAAACTAATTAGCGTGTCCAAAAATAAAAAGAGAATAATGGTGGTCGACGATGACCACTATATCTGCGCTACCCTGGTAGAACTTTTTCAGGAAGATGGTTTTGAGATGGACGCCGCCTATAACGGCCCGGAGGCGGTTGATAAATTCAGCAACAATTTCTTCGACCTGGTTCTACTCGACATCAATCTTCCCAAAATGGATGGACTTCAGGTTCTGCGGGAACTGCGGCGCCTCGACCCGGATGTCGCCATCATCATGGCGACCGCTAAGACCGATGTGGCTACGATCGTCGAGTCCATCAAATCCGGCGCGGAAAATTATATCACCAAACCGTATCACGACTTCGCTTCTCTGAGAGCCATTATTCAGAAAGCCCTGGAAAACAAAGCCGTTCGGGATGAGAACCGCTATCTGCGCAGCCGCATGGATTTCAAATCGCAGATAAGCACGATTATCGGCAACAGCCCCAAAATGCTGGAGCTTTACCGGATGATCGAGAAAGTCGCGCCCTTAGATACAACCATTCTGCTGGTCGGCGAAACCGGAACCGGAAAGGAACTGCTGGCCCAGGCTATTCATCAGCTAAGCCATCGTTCGGATAGTAAATTCATCAGTATTAATTGTGGCGGTATTCCCGAGACTTTGCTTGAATCCACCTTGTTTGGTTATGAGAAGGGCGCCTTTACCGGCGCCTATAAGCGCACCAAAGGTGTTTTCGAAGAGGCCGACGGCGGCACCCTGTTTCTCGACGAAATTGGAGAAACCAGTCCGGCCCTCCAGGTGCGACTCCTGCGCGTTCTGCAAAGCCGAACTTTCCAGCGCGTTGGCGGAACCGAAATATTGCGTTCGGATGTCCGGTTTATTTCTGCAACCAACAAAGACTTGCAGTCCGAAATCAAACACAAGAATTTTCGCGAAGATTTATATTACCGGATCAACGTAATCTCGTTGTTCATCCCCAGATTAAAAGAGCGAATCGACGACCTGCCGCTCTTGGTTCAACATTTCATCCGCAAGTATACCCGGCAACATAATAAGGCCATCACCGGAATCGATCCGATCCTGCCGGCGGCGCTGGCTCGCTATGCCTGGCCGGGAAATGTACGTGAGCTCGAAAACGTGATCGAGCGCGCCGTGGCGCTCTGCGAGAATGCGACCATTCGGGCCGCCGATCTTCCGGAATACATTACAACTCCGGCAAATGCCGCTTACAATAACGCCATCGATATTTCAAACTACGGTGCCGCCAAGCAGGCTTTTGAAAAAAATTTTCTGCTTTCCGTTCTCGAAAAACATAATTGGAATATTTCCCGGGCGGCCGCTACGATTGGCGTTCCCCGCCAAAATCTTTATCTGAAAATCAAGAAGCACGGTCTGCATCGCTGATCGCGATGACACGCTTATCATACACCGTCATATAATAACGACATTGATATCGTAAAGCCGGCGCCAGTCGGCCATTATACTGTCATTGTCTTATGACATATTTCCTGTTGTTACCCGGATTGGATGACCTGTTTATAAAATTGTATTTGTAGTACTTGCGGATGTAAATACTAGTTGGTACACTATTTGTCATTGTTAACCGGACATGGCTTTCTATAGTAAAATGTTCAGTCTCCGCAAGAACGACCAGATCGCCGCGCCGGCGCGGATTTTAGCCCCGGAAGTGTCTGCGGAAGAAACCGAGCGCCGGCGCCAGGCGCGGATCGAACATTACGCAGTCTAAGAGCATATTCCCCGCATCGAGATTGACGAACTCGGCTTTATCGACCCAAACGTGATTATGCTTCTGCCGGAAGAGTTCGCTCGCCAGTTTAGAATGCTGGCGTTCAATCTGAAGGATAGTGTACTAAGCGAGGCTATGGCGAATCCGTTCGGCACGGTCGCCCGCGAAATTAAAGACCTTATTATCAAAGACGCTTCCGAACGGGTATTGAAACAGACCGGTACTGATTTAGGCCTGGAATCACTCCTGCAAAACGGCCTGAAGATAGTTAAAGGTGGTCTGACAACCATTAACGAAATAATGCGGATCATCTGATGGCTACTTTCAACTATGTTGCAATTCATCCCAACGGCCGAAAGGTCCACAGTACGATGGAATCGGAAAGTTCTTTCGCACTAGCCAACCAGCTGCGCCAGCAGGGAATCACTGTAATTTCCGCCGAAAGAATCGACAAACCAGAGTCAGAGACAAGTATCTGGAAACGTTCGTTCGGTTCGGAGAAAAAAGTCAAAACCGAAGAGCTCGTGGTCTTTTTCCGGCAACTGGCTACCATGGTCGAAGCCGGAGTCCCGCTGGTCGACAGCCTGAACTTGCTCTCCGAACAGATGGGAAATGCCGCTTTTTGTAAAATCGTTAGCAACATTCGGGAGCAGATCGAAGGCGGCTTGAATTTTTCGTTCGCCCTGGCCCGGTATCCGCAGATTTTTCCCAATCTGACCGTCGCGATGGTCAAAGTCGCCGAAATGGGTGGCAACCTGGGCGGCATTCTGGAACAACTGGCTATCTATATCGAAGACATGGACAAGATCGAAAAGAAAATCAAGTCGGCGGCGTCCTATCCGCGTTTTATCATGATTTTCTTCGCAGTCGTGATCGCGGCGGTAGTTTTCGTCCTCGTGCCAAAATTCAAGGACATTTTTGACAGTTTCGGCGCGGAATTACCCGTTCCAACCCGCGTCATTATGGCGGTCAGTAATTTTTTACGCGCTAACCTGCTGGCTGAAATAATCCTCATTACCGGCTTTATTGCCACCGGCAAACTCTTTCTTAAAAATGACACCGGCCGGCGCGTTTTTCACCGCTTAATTTTAAAATTGCCGGTAATTGGAAAGATCAATCTAAAGTCAATCCTGTCGCGATTCAGTAAAACGCTGGGAACCTTGATCCGCAATGGCGTCAGCCTGGTGGACGCTCTGACGGTTGCCGGAGAAACGGCCAATAACGTCGTGATTCAGGAAATGATCGAAGACGTAAAAAACAACGTAACGGCCGGTGGCTCGCTGGCCCACTCCTTAGAAAAGTATCCGCTTTTTCCGCTGATGATGGTTAAGATGATTGCCGTCGGCGAAGAAGCCGGGGCGCTGGAAGTCATACTTAACAAGGTGGCTGAGTTTTACGAACGGCAGCTCAATGCTACTATCGACAGCCTGACGGCGATTATAGAACCGGCTCTGATGATCGGGCTGGGATTTCTGGCTCTTTTCGTAGTGATAGCTCTGTATCTCCCTATTTTTCAAATGTCGGGAGCGATCAGCGGCTGAATAAAACGTACCTATCACCCCTCCCGGATTAAAGCATCCGGGAGATATAACACGGAGGTAATAAAATGAAACGGTACTTAGGAAATCAAAAAGGCTTCACCCTGGTGGAATTAATGATTGTCATTGTGATCGTCGGCATCCTGGCCGCGGTTGCGGTTCCGATTTATCAATCCAACATCAGGAAAGCTAAAACCAGTGAATGTGATGCAGCTATGGGTACGATTCGCACCGGGCTAAGGGTCTATTATGCGGCCAACAGCGCCTATCCGACCGCCGCAGCCGGAACCGTCATAACGGCAGTAACGGGACTCGACATTACCGCCAACGATTTAAACGGCAAGTACTTTGTAGCGACCGATTATACGCTGGAATCGGCCGATTCAACCTATACGATTACCTGTACAAAGGATGATCTTTTCGGCGCCGGCAATGACCGGACCCTGGACCAGACCGGCACATTTGCAGGTGGTCTATAATCTATTTTAATGGGCGGGGGCTGCCTGGCTTCCGCCTATTAATTCGGACGAACCGATGACATTTTCAAATTTACATTTTTGGAGAAACGAAGCCGGAACCACCCTGGTGGAAAGTTTGGTGGCGATGACTTTACTGGCGATGATTATGTTGGGCTGGTTCCAGTTCTTCGTTGGCGGAAAGGGCCGGATCGACACCGATACCGTGCGCCGTCTGGCTGTTGTCCAGGCTGAAAAACGGCTTGAATCAGCAAATCGTTTTGAATATGCGAGCCTGGCTGACAGCCTGAATGAAACTCTGGCGGCGGTTGACCTGGGCGGGATTAACGGGTGGCGAACGACCACCGTCACCAGCGGTGACTGTCTGAAACCCGGCTCGTCAGCCATAATTTTTAAGAGCGGGCAGGACCTGGTCTGTCAAAATGGCGCCGGTCAGTCGCAACATCTGATCAGCAATTGCGTCAATACTCTTGATTTTTCACGAGACGCCACGGCCGATTCGCAGAAATGCATTAACTTTCGGATTGCTCTGAGCGCAGCTGATTGTTGCATCGCAATCGAAACCAGTGTTTATTTCAGGAGCTGATATGTCCGAAATCGCGGTTTACGGTTTACTGTTCTATGCCGGGGCCATTATCGGCAGTTTCCAAAATGTACTGATTTATCGCCTGCCGCGTGGTCTGTCGATCGTCCGGCCGCCGTCCCATTGCCCGCATTGTACCAACCCCATTCGCTTTTATGATAATCTTCCAATCATCAGTTACCTGATTTTGCAAGGCTGTTGCCGGAATTGCGGTCAAAAGATATCCGGTCGTTATCCGTTCGTGGAAGTTCTCACCGGATTAGTGATTACGTTGTTGTATTACCGGTTCGGCTTAACAAAAAACGCCCTGTTTTACGGTATTCTGCTGGTCAGCCTGATCGTGATTGTTTTCATCGATATTGATTTTCACCGGATTCCGAATGTGATGGTTATCGGCACGGCTGTTATCGGCGCCCTGTTATTGCCGGTTTTAAATCCGCGTACGATGACCGATGCCGGGCTAGGGCTTTTAGGCGGGGCAGGGATTATGCTGTTCTGGTCATTTTGCGGGCGCTGGCTTTTTAAAAAAGAGTGTCTGGGGGCCGGCGATATAAAACTGGCTATCCTGGTCGGTATATTTTTGGGGTTGCCGGGCATTGTTTTAGCGCTTTTCATAAGTTTTATTCTGGCCGGAGTGATTGGCGGCGGACTGGTGTTGTTCAAAGGTCTTAAAATTGACGGTCGTTTACCATACGCCCCCTTTCTGGCCGCCGGAACACTGATGGTTATAGTGGCCAGATCAGCAATGATTAACTGGTATCTGGGGTTGCTGTAGTATGAACAGGACTGGCAATTTTATCCGATCGGAAGAGGGCAGTATTCTGGGTCTGGTGCTGATCTGGTTTTTGATTATGGCTCTACTGGGTACGGCTTTTCTGACATTAGCGGCCTTTGAGGGCCGGCACAGTGCCCGTCAGGAACAGCGCGCTGCCGCTTTTTTCCTGGCTGAAGGCGGACTGAACCTGGCGCTCTGGCGGATCAATCGCGGGCCGGATTTGTACGGCACTTTCAGCGCCGACAACGTTTCGGTCGTTTACGATTCGATCGCGAATATTTTATCCGCCACCGGCTCGTCGGGCCCGGCAATCTGCCAGCTGGCTGTCTATAATTGCTACCATCAACTGCGCTCGGGAATGGACAACGACACCGTTGCGATCATCTATTTCGGAGCCGACCGGAACACAATTTGTTTTCACCATGACGACTGCTGTCCGTCTTTTAGTATCCTGCCGCTGGGCGGCAATCATATCACCCGATCGATAGAAAAACATTTCCATACTTCTTTCCTTAACGCCGAAGAAATCAAAACTGGCGGGGTTGCTTCCGCCTTAAGCGAAGACCATTCTTCACCTTCTGAAATTATCCGTGAGACGGCGCTTAATCAGGCCGCCGACCAGATCGCCGACACGATCCGAACAATGCATCTCAATCTGCAAATCAAAAATTGCGACAACCATCTCGGGAAAATCATGCTGACCGGTGGCAGCGCCCGCCTGCGGCAAATTGATTTTCGCCTGGCCGACCGCCTGAAAATTCCGGCATACTGCTGGAATCCATTCACCGAACCGGTCATAGAGGAACTGGTTGAATCTGATGTTGCCGAAACGTGGGGCGGACAAGCCGCGCCGGCGCTCAGGCTGGCTCTGAAGGCCGAAGCATGAATATCCCGCTGGTGAATTTACCGGGCGCTGCCGTCCTGAAAAAACCAATTACCCTGCGTTTCCTGGGTACCTATGAACAGACCCTGGCTTTTTTCGATAGCCTGGAAAA
>Ga0172375_10008145_pt1 | contig 14163 bp, 12 predicted proteins | sample LakKiv1m_FD_114537 | JGI IMG/M metagenome (GOLD analysis project Ga0172375, IMG submission 114537) | Freshwater microbial communities from Kabuno Bay, South-Kivu, Congo - kab_092012_11.1m | ecosystem: Environmental > Aquatic > Freshwater > Lake | place: Democratic Republic of the Congo...
CGGTTTGATAGGGCCACAACGATTCAAAAGAATACGGGAGCCAGCGGATTCGCCCCGCAAGAATGTATTGGAGGGGATGGGTCAGGTGATAGGCCAGCGCGTCATTCGCCGTTGCCGGGGCGCATGTCTGAAGCCATGACAAAACGATCGGCGCGAGAGCCAGCCAAAAATATTTATCCCAGATCGCTTCTCTGAGCGGAGCCGGAGACGGGAATGTAAACCCATTCTTGGGATACAGAAAAACAAGCGCCGCCAGAGCCGTCAATAGCATAAACAGCGCGGGGCGATTCAGCATCCCCAAAAGCCCCGCCCCAAGGATACCCAACCCCATCACCGGCAGTCCCAATCCGATACAAAAGATTCGTCGCTCTCCCTCCGAAAGATCGAGATCTTTCACAAAGTACCGATAAAGCAGTATCCCTCCTGTCCGCCCCGCAACCAGGAGAAAAACGGTTCCGAGCAGGACCGATTGGAACAGCGCCGGCCAAGCCGGTTTTATGAACTCCATGGCGGTCCTTTTAATTTGGAGTAGAAATAAGTTCCCAGATAAACGATCCAGACCACAACGCCCCACAAAAACCACATGAACGAGGCGGACACGTTGACCGCCTTAAAAAAACTAAGCGCCATCGCCAAAAGAACCAGCGCCGAGATCAAAACCCAAAGCGGCTTGATCTGTTTCCACCACACCGGTTGGTATCGAACTAAAATAAGGCGATCCCCTCGCGGGACCCTGAACCCCAAAAATGCATGATTTACGGTCAATTGTTTTTGAGAAACACCGTCGATTTCAACGGACCACCCGGGATAACGTGCGAGTCGTATAAAAACCACCCCGGGCCGGCTCATCGAAAGTCCGTAAACGCGCGCCGTATCCGTTGCTCCCTTTTTAACGCCAAACACGGGCTTGTCCCCCGGCGAGGGCTCTCCGCCCGGGTCTTCTTCCAAAACCGCGAGCCGCCTCGGATCGAAGGCTTCGCTTTTTAAGAACGCCAGGCGCTCAGCGGGGTCTCGGATCACCCTCCAGTTCGAGTACCCGACCATCTCGGGAAGCGCCCTTTGATTCTCCCAATATCCGCGTCCCCGCTCCTCGAGTTCGGGCCAATTCAGCGGACGGCTCGACCGGATCAAGGTAATGCCCAGCATATCCACCAAACCGCGCATTCTTTGCCAAACCTCGGGGTTGGGATCCTTGCGACCCAATGATGCATCCGTTAGCCCCAGATCCAAACACAGTTCGTGATACCGTTTGATCAAAAGCGGCGAATACACCCCGGGGCTCAAAATCCCGTAGCGCAGGTTCAAATTCGGCGGACAGACCTCGAGGGGTTCGGGCGCGATTTCGGCGGCCATTCGCCCATCGGCCAGCTGTTTGAATTTTTCGATCGCGGGAGGCGTCTGTGCCGCTTCCGCCATCGGCCTTTCGTTTCCGACAAAACCAATCCCGCGAGCCACGCCAAATCCATAGAGATCGGCCGCCAACGCCGCCGACAGCAAAAAAAGAAAGAGCGGTTTTGAAAAACGCCCCCTCAGGTAAAAGAACAGGATCGCAAAGGCCGCAAACGCCAACGCCACCGTCCGCAATGTTTCGGGATTTCCGTACGAAAAAAGCTCCGAAAGACGACTTAACGCATTCTCGAGGATCGCTCGATAATGATCGGGCGATCGGGCCCAATCGCCTTTTTCGGACACAATCTTTGCCGCCCATCCCTGAGAAATCTGGGGCCAGACGGATTTCATTTGATGCAAAACGGCTTGACCGAAAAAAGGCAGCATCGAGGCAAAACCCGTCAGCGCGGCGGCCCATCGAGCGTACCGTTCTCGACGGCGAACAGGCATCGAGATGACCGCGTCGAGCCCGTTGCCGGCAAGTGCGGCCATCGAAAAGAGCGAAAAGAATAAAAGTTTTGAAGGGTTACGCAAAAAAGTAACGTTCAGCCATTCCACCGCGTAGCGATAAAACGGGTTGTACTTCCCGAGCGCCAAGACGAAAAAAAGGAGTGCCGTCCAAAAAAGACGACGCGAGAAGGTTTTTCCCGTGGCAAAGAAAAGCGCGCAGATCAAAAAAAGAGGCGCGATGCCGATATAAAAGCTGACGCGGAATATATTCCCCCAAGCCGGATAAAACAACGAGGCCCCCGCCGGCGGAAGCACCGAACCCCATAACGCAAAGGCCGCCGACTCCCCCTGCCGGGTCGATGCGCGAATCAACTCGGAGGTGGCTATCCACTGGGGCAACGCCAGCATCATACCCAGTAGCAGGCCTCCCGTTAAAAAAAGAAAACAGGACCGCTCTCTCCGCCTGGGCGGTAGGCCGAAGAGTTCGTAGCACACGTAAAAAACCGCAGCATAGACCGCCATTTGCGGAGACCCCGCGACCATTTGCAAAAAGAACACCGAGGCCAACAGAAAAAAATTGAGAAAGCGCTTCGGACGGCTGATGCGCGCTCCCTCCAAGAGCCACAAAACCCAGGGAGTCCAGGCCAGCGCTTTGAGGGTTGGAACATTGATGAAACAGCCCGCGTACGAGCTTCCAAAAACCCAACAAGTCGAGCCAAGCCAAGAGGCCGCGCTCGAAGCACCCGTTTTTTTCATCAGCAGGAAAAAGCCGACACCGGCCAGCGCCAAATGAATCGGCACTAGCCACGTGTAGGCCGTCAAAAAAGGCAGGATCCGATAAAGGACCACCTGCGGTACATAAAGGCAACCGGTCTGGCTCTCGGCAAAAATGGGAAAACCGCAACCGATCCCATCCGTATAAATCGGGATCCGCCCCGCCCGAACACAATCAAACAGAAGTCGCGCCCAAGGAAAATGCTGAAGGGCGTAGTCTCCGTAAAAAAAGGTTTTCTGGAGAAAAAGATAGGGCCAGCAAAAAATTCCGAACAGTACGATGAAGAAAAATAACGGCCAAGTTCCTCTTAGGCGGTCCGCGGAAGTCGCGCGGCTCACGAGGACCTGACCTCAAAACGATTCGGATAGCGCCCAGAAAGACCGCCCCATTTGATTCTCAAAAGATCCAGGGGGTCTTGCGCCAGACACCGCATCAACCGGATCTTGGTCTGCCGGATTTCGGGCAGAGACACAACCTGGACTTTGGCGATTCGCAGACGGGCGCGACGAATGAGATACAGATACTCTACATCATACATTCCGCCCTCGATGCGTTGCGCGCGCGCCAAACCTCGGATGAGATCGCCCCGAAACGCTTTAAAGCCACACTGAGTGTCTTCAAAGAAAAACGAATGGAAGACAAAAACGCGCAGCAAGAAACGCAGCGTCGAAGACAAGAAATAACGCAGAGGCGCCCGGTTCGTCGTTTTTAGAGATCTCTCGGCAATGACCGCGGCAACACCGTCCCTTTCGATGCATTCGATAAAGAGCGGGATGTTTTCGAGCGGGATTCTCAAATCCGAATCGATCATAAAAACAATCTTGCCCTTCGATGCGTTTGCCGCTGCCTTCACGGCCGCACCCTTTCCCTTGCCCGGACCGGGGAGAAAAATGTATCGGGCCCCAAGACTCTCGACCTCTTGCCGGGTCTGGGCCGCTTTTTCGGCCGAGCTGTCATCGACGACCAGGATCTCAAAAGACCGTTCGCCTAAAAATGGGCTGAGCAAACTCAGCTTCTGGGTTATCTCGGACTCGTTGCGGGTGGGAAAAATAATCGAGATCTCGGGTGCGGCGGTCGTCATGGTCTAGTGGTGGAAAACGATTTGTGCGCCCGCCTCTTCGAACGAAAACCACATGGGGCAAAAACCGAATTTCTTCATCGCTTCAACAAGCTTGCGTTTTGAGTTCTTGCAATAAAGCATGAGAAACCCGCCTCCGCCGGCCCCGACCACTTTGCCGCCGATCGCGCCGTTTTTTCTGGCGGTCTCGTACACTTCGTCGATGAACGGGTCACTGATATTCTCGGCGAGGCCTTTTTTGGTCAGCCAGTGTTCGTGCATGATTTCGCCAAACTCGTCTAGATCGCCTTTTTCGAATATTTTTTTGGTGCGGAGGCCCATTTCCTTGATTTTATGCAATCGTTCGATTGTTCCCGCATCCCCTGCGGCGGTTTTTCGATTTTGGGCTTCGAGGATGTCGCTGGCGCGACGCTCTTTTTTAAGATGAAATAAAAGAAGATTTCCTTGGAGTTCAAGCAGTCGTTCTTCCGAAACCTCTACGGGCTCGACCGTCACTTTTCCGTCTCGGTGGAACCAATACGCCTTAAACCCCCCGAATGCGGCCGCATAATGGTCCTGCTTTCCGATGGGTTGCTTGAGCCGTACCATTTCGAGATGGTTGGCCTCCTCGGCGAGCCGATCAAGACTCAGATATTTCTTCTTATACGCATATAGCGCGTTCAGAAGTGCTACGGTAAAAACCGACGAGGTACCCAGTCCGCATTGGGCCGGAACGTCGGCGATCGAGACGAGCTCGACCTGTTTTTCCACGCCGACCAACTTTAACGCCTCCCTGAAAATCGTGTGCCGGATCGCTTTCACCTCTTCGACGATTTCGGTTTCAGAATAAGACAAGCGGATACTTTCGTAGAAGCGCTTGTTGAGCATGATAAACACATATTTGTTGATCGTTGCCGCCATCAAAAAACCTTCGAAACGCTCGTAGTACGACGGAAGATCCGTACCGCCGCCGCCCATGGACAGACGCACCGGCGCCCTGGAAATAATCATGACTCGTTATCCTTTCGAAGTTCCGAGGCCAACGCCTCGAGTGAAGCCCTGAGGGCCTCCCGCGCCGACCGAGTCGGCTTCCACCCCAGCTGCCGGATTGCGTCGGAATTCAGCACGACTTTGGGGACATCGCCTTTCCATCCGCGTTCGGACTGGCCCCATTCAACCGTCGCATTTGCGCAATCCATCACTTGCATCGCCAGTTGGGCGATTTCTTTCACGGAGATCCGATCATCCCCCGCCACGTTAAAAACGGAAAAGCCCTTCAGGACTTTACTTTGAACCAGCCGCATCGCCGATACGACGTCGTCCACATAAAGATACGATTTGAGCTGGGAGCCGTTTCCCATCGCTTGCAATCGCGTGGGATCTTTTTGGAGTTTACGCACCCAATCGTAACCGACCCCGTGCGTTTGGCGGGGCCCGACGACATTGGCGAATCGAAACGCCGTCGCGCTAAAGTCAAAAAGATGGCAATAGGACGCGATCATGGCTTCACAGGCGAGTTTGCTGGCGCCATAAGTGGAGATCGGAAAACAGTTTCCCGCGCCCTCTTTCAGCGCTTCTTCCCCCCGATCTCCGTACACGCCGCTGCCGGACGCGTAAAGAAGACGTCGTACTCCGGTTTCTCTCATCGCCTCCAGAAGACAATGCGTCAAAAACGTGCCCTCGCGAAAATCGATTCCCGGATCGGTCATGGCTTTGGCGATATCGGGATTGGAAGCGAAGTGGTACACGCATTCCGCTCCGTGAATCGCTTTTTTGAGCTTGTCCGGGTCTTTGGCGTCGCCGATCACCAGACGAAATCCGATTCGACCAGAGACCGAAGAAAGAAAGGCCTTCTTGCCCGACGAAAAATTATCGTAAATCGTGACTTCAGCATCTTTTTCCTGGCTGAAAATCCGCTCGACGAGATGGCTTCCGATGAAACCGGCTCCCCCCAGGACAAAGTACCGCATGTTCAGCGCAGCAGCTGAACGACCATGTGCCAGACCACCGCCTGCCAGCCTTCACAGTGCGGCGTGATCCGTTCCGTGGAAATCACAGGAATAAGAATGCAGGTGTCGGAAAGACGCCGGGCCGCACCCCCATCCCGGCTGACGATCGACAAAACCGACGCCTGACGTTCTTTCGCATACTCCATCGCCACCACAAGATTTTTTGAGGTGGTGTCGCTTCCGCCGCCGACCGAGAGAATCAGAATCGCGTCCTTTTTTCCCAGGCGAGATATTTTGAGCCACTCGATAAAGACCCACTCGAAACCCTTGTCGTTGGTCCAGGCCGTGAGCTCCGACACATTGTCTGACGGAGTATACGTTTCCATGCCCGCGATCTTTCTGAAATCATTGACCGCGTGGGATGCGTTGGCCGCCGAACCGCCTACGCCGAGAATGAACAGCCGTCCGCCTTCGCGTTTGACGCGGCGGAGCGTCTCGACAAACGCAAGCAGCTTCGCGCGATCGAGATGTCGCGCGATATCTTGAGTTTCATTGAGATATCCGTCTATATATTTAGCGTCTTCCACAAAACCCCCTATAATTGATACGCCGACGCGGTGGCATCCCGGTAAAACATGCGCACGGTGTCGAGCGAATATCCGCCAAGATCCCGGCCAATCAACCCGAGTTTTGCAAGGAATTCGGGGGGAACCGTGATGATGTCACATCCGGCCTTCTCAGCTTCAAAGATGTTGAAGATCTCTCGCGTGCTAGCCCACAGCAAGGCCGCCTTTTTAAGATGCTCTATTTCTTTCTTGGCATTTTTTAAAAGAGGTACCGGATCCACCCCGGTATCGGCGATCCGCCCGGCAAACACCGACACGAGAGCGGCAGTTTTCGGGGAAAGCACTCCGGCAAGGGCGGTCACCTGATCGAGGGTTAGAATTGCCGTAATGTTTAGTTTAACACCCTCTTTCGACAATTCGGAGACCAGCGGGAGCGTCGATGTCCCTTGCGTGTTTGTGATGGGGATTTTGACGAAAATGGAATCCCCCATCGCAGCCAATTTCAACGCCTGCCTTTTCATTCCGTCGAAATCGTCCGCAAAAACTTCGAAAGAAATCGGCTTATCTTTGACGATTGAAAGGGCCTCGCGAACAAACCCTTCATAATCCACGACGCCGGCTTTCCTCATGAGGCTTGGATTGGTCGTAAACCCCTTGATTAGGGGGTCTTGAGACAACTTGCGCAAATCCTCGGCTTTCGCGCCGTCGGAATAAATCTGAACTTTAAGATCTTTTAAAAGCACTCGGTCCTCCCGGTTTTCGCATTAGATGTTCGTAAAAAACGCTCAAGTTGTCAACCGACAAATCAGGCGATCGATTTTGAAGTGGTTTTCCGCCCCGCTCGAGATAAACGGACCGCACGCCCATCGCACCGGCCGCCTCGATGTCTTTTTCGCTGTCGCCGATCATCCACGAGTTTTTTAAGTCCACGCCGAAAGCCTGGCTCAGGTATTCGAGCATCCCGGGCATGGGCTTGCGGCAGCGACAGGAACCAACCAGAAACGAATCGTCCGCCTCGGCCGATCCCGTCGGATGATGCGGGCAAAATCTAAGCTCGTCAAAAGAGGCCCCTGCCTCCGACAGCAAATCGCGGGCTTTTTCTTGAACCCTAAATAGCGCGGCCAGGGAACTCTTATTTTTTGCGGCCGCGGGCTGATTGCTCACGACAAAGAGCCGATAGCCTAGCCGATAAAGCTTTGGGGTCGTTTCCAATGCATCGGGATAGAGAGTGACTTCTTCAGGTTGAAACGGAGAGTCTTCTTCTCCGTGTTTATTGCGGTGGGGCCGATTCAGCGTCCCGTCCCTGTCGAAAAAAATGGCCGGTCGTATTTCCAGCCGCTTTCCGATGAAGTTTCTGAATTCCTCGAGCGCCTCGGGGCTGCCGATTTCCCGATAGACGTTTTGATTCACGAACGCCGCCAGCTTCTTTTCCTCCAGAAGTCTCTGGATTAAAATCGAAAGATCCTGTTTCCCTGTCGGAATAAATTTGAGAGCGTCGCGCCGCAGCGCCGTCACACCGTAATCGATGTGTTCCATCTCGGAAGACGAGCGGGTTTTATCGTACGCGCGGATCTCCTTTCCGTCATACGCGACATTGCTTCGGCCGTAGCGATTGCGATTATGGTAGAGCGTCATCTCCCCTAAAATCCCGTCTCTTTTTTGCCTGACTCTGAAATCCGAAACCAATTCCAAGTAATTCATGTCCATATACGAATCACCGTACATCAAAAGAAAATCGTCGTCCAAAAGCCGGATGGCATTTCTCAGCGCCCCACCCGTTCCCATAGGATCCGGCCCGTCCATCGAATATTCGATCGATACCCCGAAACGACTTCCGTCGCCGAAATACTCCCGGACCGCCTGAGCCCCATAACCGACGCAAAAAACATATTTTCGAAATTCGTAGCTTCTTAAAAGCTCCAGGGGATATTGAAAAAAAGGCCGTCCATGCACATTGGCCGAGCATTTGGGCGTACCGCCCGTTTCTTTTTGAAGTCGAGTACCCAACCCGCCCATCAAGACAACCACTTGCATGGGTGAAGGCACGGAGAGCGGTTTCATGCCCCCTCCGCGCGCTTGAGAATAAAAACGGCGGGACCCGGGCGCCTCCTCAAAAAAAGTCCGTAGTCCGCCGGAAGATAAGTCCAGAGGGTTTTCTCGCCCATTGCGTCCCCTCCGGCATCGAACGTTGCGACTGTCTTAAAAAAACGGCCTATTTCCGGATAAAATCGGCCCCGTTCTCCTTCCGAAAGCGCATCCGTCACGATGTACTGAGCCCCGATAGCTTTGAGCGATGCGGCGTCCGCGTTAACATACGGCCCCTGACTCGAAAATTCCGCGTCCTTTTCTCGCCCGAGATAATAAAGCCGATACGCGGGGGCCGGATAAGGATTCATTTCGTAAAGAGCTTTCAGTTTTCTCGTCCGATTAGCCGCAAGCGCTTCGTGGCTTGTCGACAAACGGTCCAGCTTCTCCCGCAATTGTTGGCGAGTGGCATACAACGCGGGCGCGCGCATCGAATTATCGATGACGAGGGTTTCCTCGGGGCGGACATGTTTTGCGATCCAGTCCTTAGCCAAATCCCTCGTATCCGCCCGGAGCAAAAGATAGTCGGTGTGAATTGCGAGTGCTAAGCCCGGTAGCAGACTCAGCGCGCATACCATCGCGGCAACCTTTTTGCTGATCGGCAGCGCGCGCAAACCCAAAGCCGACGCGATCGAGACAAACGGCAAAAGAGGTAACGCATAACGCTCGAACGGCTGCCCCATCCTGACGATCAAAATGTAATAAACGGATGCAATCGATAAGAGAAGCAGATTTTTTTTGCTTCGCTCGACCCAACACCCGAAACCCGCCAAAGCGACCACCGGCAGGCCTGACGAAAAAAGAATGACCTCTGCCGGATAAAGCCAAGAAATATGAAAAGTGGCGTTTACCTGAAAAAGCTGATGAGCAATCTGCGGGAATGCGGCTCGATAATCAAGAAGAATAAAAGGCGAACCCGCGAAAAAAGCGCCCAAAAGGAGCGCCCCGAACAAAAAACCCTCGCGAAGAAAGCGCCCGGGCGGCTTGGATCGAATCTGCATCCCCAAAACAAGCATCGCCGGCAGCGCGGCCATCACCCCGTTGTACTTAATCGATGTCGCAAAGCCCGTCGCCAGCGCGGCGTAAATCAAATGACGCGTCTTATTCGAAGCCTCAAACCGAATCGCAAAGAAAAAAGCGAGCGTCATGTAAAAAACAAGCGCGGAATCAAACGTGATGAAATGAGAATCGCGCACATGGAGCGCGCTCACGGCTTAAAAAAGGGCCGCGATCAAACCGGTTGTCCGGTCACGCCACGCGCGTCCGATACGGTACACGACCCAGATCGTCAACACTCCGTAAATCACGCTCACGAGGCGCGCGACGACGTACAAAATAACCGGCATTCGTAGATAAAATTCGAGAAACGCCCCGCCGAATGAAAGAGGCCCAGGAGCCTGCCGGCCGCATAAAAACATGCGTCAGCCAAAAAAATGTTATAAAAAATGAAACTCGGGGCATAAAAACGATGCGGGTTCAAATCGCCCGTACCCAAAGCGAGCGAATAATTGACGAGGATGTGCTCATCGGGATGGTACGGGGAAAATCCGATGCCGACGAGCCTCAGCGCTAATGCGGCAGCCAAGATCGCCCACACCCAAAAGGCTTCGTGTTTTGTCTGGCTCATCTTAAATCGTACACGTGTATCGAGCCTCCGACCACGGCGGCTGGTTTTCGTTCAAGCGCCCAAGGGGCATGATCCAGGTATTGACGACTCAGAGCGTAAACCTTGCCCAGAGGCGCCTTTATCTCGGTCTCGGTCCATCGTTCGGCCACGACTCCATAATATGACGGATCCGCCGTACCGAAATAATCCAACGTGACCCGCTCCACTCCGTGTTGTTTCATCCACGCGCTCAACGCTTTGAGCCCCTGCCCCCAATCCACATCGCTATCCCGCACGTACCGATGCGCATTCTCCGACCCGATGAATGCGTTAAAGTAGGACAGTTCGTTCGGGAACGCTTTGAGCGCGACGACGGCATTCAGAACAAGAAGCGAGATGACGCCGTACTTTACGAGCGGCCGATTTGTCTTGGTGATGCCTCCGATCCACACGAACAAAAGCGGCAGCGCGGGGAAGAAATAGCGAAAGCCGCAATAGGTTCGCTCGAGGAGCATGAACACCGCGTAAGAAAAAAAAGGGACCGCAAGCACGAGATTGTCCGTTCGGGTCAACGGCTCGCGCCGAAAACGGATCAGACGCCATGCGACGGCCAAAAGAAACGGAATCGTGAGTTTCGTCAGAAAAAGAAACGGATACTGAAACCAGACCGCCTCCGTCGTATAACGGCCGAAGCTGTAATGCAGATAGGCTTGGGAATGATGCCTGGCGATCCCCGCGATCGACAAAAAATAAGTCGGCATTGGGATCGGCAATTCCAGCGCCCATTTTTTTAAGAGCTGCGTCGCCGCTGGATTCCCGAGTACGACGACTTTGCAGATCTCCTCGATGAAACCGAGCTTTTCGTCGACCCGAGGCACCCCTCCCGCCAGCAGGGGCTTAAACTCGAACAAATACGTCGCCCAGATAACCACAAACGAGACGGCCGCCATGCCCAGCAGCGTCAAAAAAGCTTTGCGCGCGCCCTTTCGATAAACAAGAATACCCGCAAAAATCGGGACAAAGAACAGCGTGTTGGTTTTTGCGGCAAACATGAGTCCGGCCCCCAACCAAAACATCACTAAACGGGCGGGCGTCTGCGTTACGAGATAACGCCAAAAAAGAAAGATCGACAAACACGAGAAAAAAGCGGCTCCCACGTCGATCGTACCGATGGCGGAATGACCCAGAAATAAGGGGCAGAATGCATAGAACGCAAGACTCGTCAAGCCTCCGGGTACGCCGTACAGGCGGCTCGACCACGCGTAAATGACCGCCCCGAGGAGAATCCCTAAGATCAAAATCATCGACCGCGCGGCCGTCACGAGTTTTTCGGCAATCGCCCGGTTGTCGTTGTATAAAAAATCCCTGCCAAAAGGATCGCTGTCGGCCCGACGCCATGAATCCTTATCGAGATTCATCTTGGGGTGAATCGGGAGCCAGGACAGCCCCATCCATTCTTTGACCAACGCCGTATTGGCCGGGCTCATTCGAAAATCGCCGGTTTTCAGATACACGTACCCATTTACGATATGAAACGGCACTTCATCGGTCGTCGGAGACGTGTAGCTTATGAGATAGGCGCCTTGCGCGGCAAAAAAAAGAAGCAGGAGTCCCGCCAAACCCTGCTTTTGAAAAAAAAGACGGAGGCCCGTCATTTGGACGGCGAGGCGTCCTTTAAAATATAAACCGGACGGTGATTGGCCTGTTGATAGCTCAGCGCCACGTAGCTTCCGAGGATGCCGATGCAAACAAACTGCAAACCGGCCAAAAGAAAGACGATCGATAAAGCCGGAATCCAGACAGAAATCACGTTCCCCGCCGTCCACGTCGCGACGCAAGCCGCAAAAAAAGCTACGGCCAGCGTGAGCAGAATTCCCGCAAAACAGAACGGCAGCTTCAGAGGGAGTAAAGAAAAATGTAGAAGGCCGTGCCAGGCCAGTCGAAGCATTTTTTTGAGCGAATATTTCGATCGCCCGGCAAAACGCGCGTCGCGATCGATCGAAATTGAGGTTTGTTTAAACCCGACCCAGGCGATCAGTCCGCGCCAGTAAGGGTTCTTCTCTTCGATGGGGCGAAGGACTTCGACCACTCTTCGGCTCAGCAGCCTAAAATCCCCCGCATCTTGCGGAATCTGCACGGAGCTCACCGCCACCAGGAGCCGGTAATAGACCGAGGCGGTGATTTTTTTGAAAAGCGTCTCCCCCGCGCGTTTTTTATGAACGGTGTATACTACGTCATAGCCATCGCGCCACTTTTCGATTAGCTGCGGGATCGCCTCGGGCGGATCCTGCAGATCGGAATCGATCACAACCACCGCATCACCCTTGGCGTGATCCAAACCCGCCTTCATGGCAATCTGATGACCGAAATTTCGGGAAAAGTGCAGCGGGCGGATACGTGAATCAGTCGCGCGCAGCTCTTCCAAAATTGCCTCGGAACCATCGGAGGAACCGTCGTTTACGATTAAAATCTCGAAATTCGCATCAATCCCGGAGAGGGTTTTGGCAAGGCGACTATAAAATTCGCGAATCGTCTGTTCTTCGTTGAAAACCGGAGCAACGATCGATATGAGCACTTTGGCCACGAGCTCTCCTTTTGGAAGTGATTCGAACCGTATTTTATCCAACCACCCCACCAAGGTCTATCAAAAAAACCTCGCTATGGGGTCAGGCACGTGTCAGACACGTGCCTGACCCCATAGCGACCCCATGGTAGACCCTATGGTAGTTTGTATCGCGCTGAATGGGTTTTTTGCCAAGATCCTCGATGAGCCGCCTAGCCTCCGATACGGACAAACAAAACTGGGGCTTGCCCGTCGCCCGAATCACGTTTTCTTCCATGAGAATCCCACCGAAGTCATCCGCTCCAAACGAAAGGGCCATGGGACCGATTTTCAGGCCTTCTGTCACGCATCCGGCCTGGATGTGCGGAATGTTGTCCAAATAAATTCTCGAGATCGCGACCATTTTGAGGTACTCGATGGCCGTCGACGGGGGCGTCGGCAGTTGCGTGGCGTCAGATTCGAAGTTCCAGGGAATGAATGCGAGAACGCCTTGAGTCTGGTCTTGTAATTGACGGCAGACCTCGAGGTGCTCGATCCTCTCTTCGATCGTCTCGCCCAAACCATAAACCATCGTGAGCGTGCTGTGCATCCCCAGCTCATGACAGGCGCGATGAACCTGTAAGTAGCCCTGAGTGGAAAGTTTTGCGGGACTAACCCTTTGCTTTACCCTATCGACAAGGATTTCCGCTCCGCCACCCGGAAGACTGTTCAAGCCCGCATCTTTAAGCCGCTTTAGCGTTTCTTTGAAAGACAGCCCGGAAATCTTCGATAGATGAGCAATCTCGGGTGCTGAATATGAGTGAATGTGTACCTTGGGAAATCGATTCTTCACCGCCCGTGTCATCGTTTCATAAAAATCAATTCCCAGCTCAGGATCCAACCCGCCTTGGAGCATGACCTGCGTCCCGCCGATCCGGACCAATTCCTCGATCTTTTTAAAGATATCCCCGAGGGTCAACCGGAACGATTCCGAATGTCCGCGATGGCGATAAAACGCGCAAAAACGGCACTCCGTGTGACACACATTGGTGTAGTTGATGTTTCGGTCCACGACGAAGGTGGCTCGATCGCTCGACCCCGGAACCCGGCGGGCCGAAAGAATGCTTGCCGTCTGCCCCAGTTCGTGCCAATCGGCCTGGCGATATAAACGGGCGCCTTCCCGAACGTCCAGACGAACCCCATCAAGAGCTTTCTTTAACAAATCTGACGCATCCTGAGGCTTTTTCTTAAAGAAATTAATCATCGATCGCCTCAAATCGCGGCATTGTTTCGAGAAGCCCGCATTTCAAGGCACACTCAAAATAATGCCTCAAACCCCGCCGCAACGATGAATCGAGTCCGTAAAAAAGACCCGAAAAATATCTGGAGAGCTCGCTTGCCGGAATCCCGCGACCGGAGGCCGCCCGCACGATCTCGTCGGGGTGGGCATGTCCCCATCGCTTCGACTCCAGAAGCGCTTGATGGGCTCTTCGAACGGCCCCGGGCTTTTTTTGGAAAAAATCTTTGCGAACGACCCACACCGCGAAGACGAACGGATACCCCGACCATTTCGTCCACACTTCGGCCAAGTCATAGACAAAATACCCGGATTTTTTCATCATCGACCGCAATTTGAGCGCTTCGTCCCCAATACTCAGAAACGCGTCCCCTCCCGTCTTCTTCCAATCCGATCCCGCCGGCTCCGCTCGCAGGTCCGGCTCAAATCCATATTTCATCCGGCACA
>Ga0172375_10008146_pt1 | contig 14161 bp, 16 predicted proteins | sample LakKiv1m_FD_114537 | JGI IMG/M metagenome (GOLD analysis project Ga0172375, IMG submission 114537) | Freshwater microbial communities from Kabuno Bay, South-Kivu, Congo - kab_092012_11.1m | ecosystem: Environmental > Aquatic > Freshwater > Lake | place: Democratic Republic of the Congo...
AATGCCTTGCGGAAAGAAAAGAAAAAGACAAAAGATCAAAACGCACAAGCGTAAAAAGATGCGCCGCCGTCTGCGCCATCTGAAGAAGAGAGCTTGGGGTTAAAGATTAGGTTTTCCCTGTAAAAATAGGGAAAAAGAAGATCTTTAACTTAGGTTTTGGTTCATTAATAAGGATTTCCTGAAGTTGAAATACTTAGCGCACGTACTCTGCCTTTGCCTTTCCTTGGCCGCGGTGGTTCCGTCTATCCGGGCCGAAGATACGAATAAGGATTACGTTAAAAGCTTAAGTCATTACATCATGGGGGTCTACCACGCGGATCTCGATGAGATAGACTTGGCGATCCAGGAGTATCGCCAGGCGCTTAAAGCCGACGTGCAGAGTTACCTGCTGCATTTAAACCTAGCCTCTGCCTATATTAATAAAGATGAGTCTCTTGCGGCAATCGCCGAATTAAAACAAGCAATTGCCCTTGCTCCCGAGGCAGTGGAGCCGCACGCGTTGTTGGCGCTGGTCTACGCGGCAAGGAATAATTTAGACGCGGCTACCGAAGAATATGCGTTGGCGTTAAAGAGTGCCAGTAAGCTTGAGCCGAAGAATATTGAAATCTATAAGAATCTCGGCTTAGTTTATCTGCAGCAAAAAAAATTCAGAGAAGCGGAAGGTATTTACAAACTGATCTCCGATATTGCGCCGCTTGACGCCCAGGCGCATTTTTTCCTGGCTAGTGTTTATTACGAACTAAAAAATAACCCGGGTACGGAAAAAGAGCTTAAAACTGCGTTAAGATTAAAGCCGGATGATCATGAGGCGTTGAATTTCTTAGGTTATTTCTACCTGGAGCAGGATAAAAATATCGATCAGGCAGGGGCGTTGATTAAGAAGGCCCTGAAATTTGAGCCGGAGAACGGCGCCTATCTGGACAGCCTGGGTTGGTTTTATTATAAAAAGGGCCGGTTTAAAGAGGCCCTGGATAAGCTGGAGAAAGCGGCGTCCTTGATCAGCGATCCTGCAATTTATGATCACCTGGGGGATTGTTTTTTGAAGCTGGGTAACCGCGAAAGCGCAAAAATTAATTGGAATAAATCCCTGAAGCTTGATTCGGAGCAGGAAAAAATAAAGGATAAACTTTTAAAGATTTCTCATGAACAATAAACAACTATCCGTCAAAGAACTGGAAAACAAGGCGAAAGAAGTACGGCGCTTGATTATTGAAATGCTGGTTAAGGCCGGTTCCGGTCATCCGGGCGGAAGTTTATCCGCTGCGGATCTGATTACCGCTTTATATTTCAACGTGCTGCGTTTTAAACCCCAGGATCCGTTTTGGCCTGATCGCGACCGCTTCCATATGTCCAAAGGGCATTGCTGCCCGCTGTGGTATGCGGTTTTAGCAGAGACCGGATATTTCTCAAAAGAAAAACTATCTACCTTGCGTAAACTTGGTTCCATTCTTCAGGGGCACCCGGATCGCTGCGCTCCCGGCGTGGAATCTGCTTCCGGTTCCCTCGGCCAAGGGCTTTCCATAGCCTTAGGAATGAGCCTGGCGGCAAGGGTCGATAAAAAGGATTACCGGGTTTACGTTTTGTTAGGGGATGGAGAGGTGCAGGAAGGTAATATCTGGGAAGCGGCAATGGCCTGCGGACATTTTGCCTGTGATAATCTCTGCGCTATTCTGGATTTTAACGGTTGTCAGATCGACGGCAAATGCGCAGATATTATGGGCCTGGAGCCTTTAGCCGCTAAATGGCAGGCCTTTGGCTGGCATGTGATCGAGATTAACGGCCATGATATGCAGCAGATTTTAGACGCTTACGCCGAGGCGCAAACAATCAAGAATAAACCGACGATTATTATCGCCCGTACCATTAAAGGCAAGGGAGTTTCATTTATGGAGGGAGTAGTTGGCTTTCATGGCAAGGCTCCTACTGCTGAAGAGGCTAAACGGGCTTTAGAGGAACTATCATAATGGCAGAACAGCTTTTTCAAAGAGACGTGTACGGCCAGGCGCTGGTTAAATTAGGCGCCATGGATAAAAATATCGTGGTATTGGATGCGGATCTTTCCAGCTCCACGCGGACCAGCCTTTTTGCCAAAGAGTTCCCGGACAGGTTTTTTAATTTCGGGGTCGCGGAGCAAAACATGATGGCTGCTGCCGCAGGTCTGGCCAGCTGCGGTAAAACGGTTTTTGTTTCGACTTTCGCGGTTTTTGCTTCCGGCCGCGCCTGGGACCAGGTGCGCGTTTCCGTAAGCTACAATAATTTCAATGTGAAGATCGTTGCTACGCACGCCGGTATCACCGTCGGCCCGGATGGCGCCAGCCACCAGGCTTTAGAGGACATTGCTTTGATGCGCGTGCTGCCGAATATGAATATTATCGTTCCTGCCGACGGCCCGCAGACCGCGGATGCGGTGATGGCCGCGGCTGCTAACCCTGGGCCTTTTTACGTACGTTTGGGAAGACCGAAGATAGCTACCCTGGAGAATAAAGGGGTTTTTAAATTAGGCCAGGCGCAGATGCTTACCCCGGGTAAGGATGTGACGATTATTGCCTGCGGGGTGATGGTTAATGAAGCGTTGGCAGCGGCAAAAGCCTTGGCGCAAAAAGGTATTCAAGCGCGTCTGCTTAACCTGCACACGATCCGTCCCTTAGATAACGCGGCTATTCTTAAAGCCGCCCAGGAAACCAAGTTTCTCGTTGTTTGCGAAGAGCATAATATTATCGGCGGCTTGGCTTCCAGTGTTGACGAAATAGTTGCCGAAAATTTTCCGGTTAAGGTTATCCGCGTAGGTATACGCAACCGTTTTGGCCAATCCGGCGAACCGGAAGATCTCTTAAAAGAATACCACCTGAGCAGCACAGACATCGAAAAAGCGGTTTTATCCCATATTTCTTGAAATTACTGATGTTCAGGTAGAATAAGCTCATGAAGCATTCCCGCTTGCCCCTGGTTATCAGCTCCTTCGCTAAATTAAACCTCTATTTACAAGTTTTAAACAAACGCAAGGATAACTTTCACAACCTGCGTACTTTATTTGCCCGCCTTGATTTAGCGGATACGATTATTCTGCGGGATCGTAAGGATAGCTTGATTAAAATAAAATGTTCTCATCGGCAGGTACCCCAGAATAAAACCAACCTTTGCTGGCGAGCTGCGGATCTGTTAAAACAAGAGTTCCGGCTGGTTTCGGGAGTAGAAATTGAAATTAAAAAACGTATTCCTATTGGCGCAGGTTTAGGCGGCGGTTCGGCTAACGCGGCAAGCGTGCTTTTGGGGTTAAACCAATATTGGCACCTTAATTTAAGCAAGGCTAAGCTGGCCAAGTTAGCCGCTCGGTTAGGAAGCGATGTGGCATTTTTTATTTATAACACGAAATTTGCCTTAGGCCGCGGCCGGGGAGAAAAAATAAAGCCGCTTACGGCTTTACAGAAAATCAAGCTTTGGTTTATCCTGGTTTATCCTAAAACCCATGTTTCAACACCTTTGATCTACCGCCAATTTGACCGGTTTAAGCGTAAAAAAGCGGTTTTCTTTACTCAAAATTCCGCCAAAAAACAATCAATACGGGTGTTGACAAGACCCAGACATGATGTTAAACTATTAATTTCCCGGTTATCAAAATGGGGCAGCCGGGTGGCCCCGGAGTATCTTTTTAATAGCCTAGAATCTGTTGCAACCAGTCTTTATCCTGAAATTAATCAGGCAAAAAAAGCGCTTTATGGCATGGGGTTAGAACAAGTGCTCATGTCCGGAAGCGGAGCAACGGTATTTGCGCTCTGTAGCAGCGAAAATCAGGCCAAGGATTTAAGCAGAAAACTGCGTAAAGAACATCGTTCCTGGCAGGTTTTTGTCGTTTCTACGGTTTAACTAGTCGGTTTCGCGTAAAAATCCCAAGCATTCTTACGCGGCAGGCAGAAAGGTGGAACAATGGAAATAACCGAAGCTAGGATAATATTAAAAGACTCTCCGGATAAAAAATTAAAGGCTTACGCGACAATTACCTTTGATAATGTTTTTGTGGTGCGCAATATCAAGGTGATCGAAGGCACGGCGGGCTTATTTATTGCCATGCCTTCCCGTAAAGTAAAATATCCTTGCCCGAAATGCGGCTTTAAGAACGAATTACGCAGTAAATATTGCAATCAGTGTGCTGCTTTGCTACCGGTTGAAGCAAGCACTCAAAATACGCCAGAAACAGCAGGTGGCCAGGCTGAGCATAAAGATATTGCTCATCCTATAACTCAGGCGTTTAGGGAGTATCTTCAGCAAAAAGTGCTGGAAGCATACGAGCAGGAAAAGAACAAAAATATAATTTAAACCCTTTGCCCGGTAGTGTAATGGTAGCACATCAGAATTTGGGTCTGACTGTCAAGGTTCGAATCCTTGCCGGGCAACCAGATCTTAAGGTTAAGAAGAAATGAAGAATGAAATCGCGGTAATCATTTTGGCAGCGGGAAAAAGCACGCGGATGAAATCCGAGATTCCGAAAGTGTTGCATAAGCTTTGCGGTCGGCCGATGCTCGGCTATGTTTTAGATCTGGTCGCCAGCCTTAAGCCCAAGCAGGTGGTTGCGGTTTTAGGGTATAAGCAAGAGCTGGTGCGAAAAATTATACCCAAAGGGGTGAAAATCGCGATCCAGAAAAAGCTTATCGGCACCGCGGATGCCGTAAAAGCAGGTTTATCCGCGTTAAAAGGATTTCAAGGCACGGTTTTAGTGCTCTACGGGGATAATCCTCTGCTGAAGAAGGATACGCTTAAGAAACTTCTGGATTATCATATTAAAAATAGCGTGGATGCTACGCTATTGACCGCGGAAATTAAAAAGCCTTTCGGATACGGACGGATCATTCGCGATAAATGCTTCAATATCCGCGGTATCGTTGAGGAAAAAGACGCTGATGAGGTGCAAAAAGATATTAAAGAGATCAATACCGGAATTATGGTCTTTAAGAAAAAAAGCCTGGAAGGTAATCTAAGGTTTGTCCGGCCGAATAATCGTAAAAAAGAGTATTATCTGACGGATCTGATAGAAATTTTGGCGCAAAAAGGATATTTAGCGGATGCCGTAAAAGCAGAAGATCCGCAAGAGGCCTTAGGTATCAATACCCGGGCAGAACTTTCTCAAGCCAACGCGATTATGCAGAAAAGGATCAATGAATTATTTATGCTAAACGGGGTGACCATCGTTGACCCGGACTCCGCCTTTATCAGCTTCGGCACCAAGATCGGCGCGGACACGGTGATTTATCCCTTTACAGTAATTGAAACTGGTGTTAAAATTGGAAAACGTTGTTTTGTGGGTCCTTTTGCGCACCTGCGCTTAGACGTTCATTTAGCAGATGATGTTACCGCGGGTAATTTCATTGAACTGGTGCGCTCCAAGATCGGCACCAAGACCTTCATTAAACACTTTTCTTATATCGGGGATAGCCAGGTAGGCTCTGATGTCAATATCGGGGCCGGCACGGTCACCGCTAACTTCGACGGCCTGAAAAAAAATTGCACGTTTATTAAAGATAAGGTAAAAATCGGCTCTGATACGATTATCGTTGCTCCGGCAAAAATCGGCCGGTGCGCGGTTACGGGAGCAGGCGCGGTGATTACCCGTAATATCGCGGATAATATGACGGTAGCAGGTGTGCCGGCAAGGATCTTAAAGAAAAAAATATAAATTTTCTTGCCCCTTTTAATAGGACAAGAGTAAAAAAGGAAGGACGGACGGCGTGGATAAATTAGCGATTTTTAGCGGTAATGCCAATCTGGATTTAGCCAAGGCGATCTGTAAGGATTTGAAGGTTAAGTTGCAGGATGCCTTAGTCGGCAGATTCAGTGAAGGCGAGATCCGCGTAAAAATCAATGAAAATGTGCGCGGCAAGGATGTTTTTGTGATTCAACCGACCTGCCCTCCTTCCAATGACAGCTTGATGGAGCTTCTTATTATGATTGATGCTCTGCGCCGCGCATCTGCCTCCAGGATCACCGCCGTAATCCCGTATTTTGGCTATGCCCGCCAGGACAGGAAGGACCAGCCGCGCGTGCCGATTACCGCGAAGCTCGTGGCTAATCTTCTGACTACAGCCGGAGCCAACAGGGTATTAACCATGGACCTGCATGCCGGGCAGATCCAGGGATTTTTTGATATTCCCGTGGATCATCTTTTTTCCGTGGGCGTTTTCGTGGATTATTTCTCAAAGATGAATATTAAGGATTTGGTCGCGGTTTCTCCTGATGTCGGCAGCATTAAAATGGCCAGGGCCTATGCAAAGAGAGTTTCCGCAGGGCTTGCTATTATTGATAAGCGCAGGGTTTCTCCGGAAAAGGCCGAAGCCATGCATATTATGGGCGAGGTAGAAGGTAAAAACGTAATTATTATCGATGACTTAATCGCCACGGGTAGTTCGCTTATTGAAGCGGTCGAGGCATTAAAGAAGGCCAAAGCAAAAACTATTTACGCGGCAATCGCTCACGGTATTTTATCCGGCCCGGCAATCGAAAGAATTGATCAGTGCTCCGGTCTGGCCAAACTCTTGATTACCGATAGCGTGCCGTTAAACAAAGAAAAAGAACACGCCAAAATCGAGGTACTTTCCGTGTCCTCTCTTTTGGCGGAAGCAATAAAGAGGATCCATAACGAAGAATCGGTCAGCTGTTTATTTGATTAAGCTAAAGCGGCGGCCCAATGCATTAAAGCAATTACGATAAGGAGAAACAGGCAAAATGGAAGAGATATTTTTGGATGCGGAATTAAGGGAAGAAACAGGCAAAGGTAAGGTTAAGGGTTTAAGGGATAACGGATATCTGCCGTCAGTAGTCTATTTCCGCGGTAAAGATGCCATTAGCGTAAAATTTTCTAAAAGCGCGCTGATCAAGTTAGTGCATCAGCACCGCTTGGAAAGCAGTATTGTAAATCTAAAGATCAAGAATGATAAAAAAGCCGCCCGGCCATGTTTGATCAAAGAGATCCAGTATGACCCGGTGCATGGTGATATTATTCACGTAGATTTTAATGAGATTTCGCTTACGGAAGCGATCAAGGTTAATGTTCCAGTAGAAACCAAAGGCGAACCCGCAGGGGTTAAGCTGGAAGGCGGTTCTTTGGAGCATATATTATGGGAAATCGAAGTGGAGTGTCTTCCTACGAGTATCCCCCAAAATATCGAAGTGGATGTTTCTGCTTTAAAAATGGGCGAAGCAATCCATATTAAGGATATTGTATTTCCGTCAGGAGTCAAGCCTTTGCATGATCCGGCAGCGATTGTCTTGCATGTTGCCGCTCCGATGAAGGAAGAGGTGCCGGCAGAAGCGGTTGAAGGAGAGGCGGCGCAGGAACCCGAAGTAATCAAGGAGAAGAAAGAGGCCCCTGCTGAAGGCGGAGCTGAAGAAGCTAAAGATAAAGAGAAGGAAAAAGAAAAGAAATAGCAGGATGAAGCTGATTGTCGGCTTAGGGAATCCAGGTTTACTTTACTCATGCTCGCGGCATAATATCGGTTTTGAAACAGTCAAGTCCTTGGCCCGTTCTTTAAAATCTACTTTTAAAAGGGAGCGTTTGGTTTTTTCCCTGGTAGGTAAGGCGAGGCTAGGGGAGACGCAGATTATCTTGGCTCTGCCGCAGAGGTTCATGAATTTAAGCGGCCTGGCGGTTAAGGCCCTGGTTAAGGAATACAAAATCAGCCTGCCGGATCTTCTGGTTATTTGTGATGATTTAGACCTGGAGCTGGGTAGAATAAAATTGCGGCCGTCCGGATCAAGCGGTGGGCACCGGGGGTTACAATCCATTATTGAACATTTGGGTAGCGTAGAGTTCAGCCGGCTGCGCATCGGCATCGGCCGGCCCAGGGACCCTGCGCACGCCGCGGAATATGTGTTAAAAGGTTTCTTAAGGAAAGAAAAGCCGATTATCGCCGAGGCCAAAGAGAATTCCGTACAATGTTGTTTGAGCTGGCTGGAAAAAGGCGTAACGCAAACAATGAATACCTTCAACACTAACCTGCCTGTTTGCGGCAGATAGTTTGATTAAACCAGTTAACAGAAAGGGTGTCTGATGAATAAGTACGAAGCAATGGTGATCGTGAAACCGGATTTATCCGATGAAGACAAAAAAACATTATTTAAACAGATCGACGATGCGGTAATCAAGCATAAGGGGGAGATTACCTCTTCGGGCGTCTGGGCGGAAAAACGCAAATTGTGTTTTCCCATCAATAAATTTAACGAAGGCATCTATTATTTGGTTGCTTTCACCGCTCCGTCTCTGGCGATTAAAGAGGTCCGCCATATTTACCGGTTAAACGAAAATATTTTGAGGGTGCTGTTTACCCGTATGGATGCTTAAATCCGACGCTTAAGGGAAATTAAGGAGAAGAAAATGGCCAGTTATAACAAGGTATTATTAATGGGTAACCTGACAAAGGATCCGGAGCTGCGTTACACCCCTCAAGGCACAGCCGTGGTTAATTTACGCCTGGCAGTGAATCGTAAATACCGTTCCAAGGACCAGGAATTAAAAGAAGAGGTTTGTTTTATTACCGCGGTAGTTTGGAATAAGCAGGCAGAAACCTGTAATCAGTATTTACATAAAGGCAGCGGCGTTTTTGTCGAGGGAAGATTACAATCGCGTTCCTGGGAGGATAATACCGGAGCCAAGCGCTCGGTCATTGAAGTGCGGGCAGAGCGTGTGCAGTTTATGGGCGCGCCGTCCGGTAAAGGACCAGTAGTAGCTGCTCAAAGCGCAGAAGGTGAGCCTGCTCCCTCTGAAGGCACAAATAGTGAATTAACATGGTTAGCAGAAAGTGAGGACGAAGCAAATGAAAGTTAAGACCAGGGGTTTTGGAAAAGATAAAAAAATCATCAAAAAGAAGAAAGATTTACACGGCCCGGTGAGAAAAAGATTCTGCCGTTTCTGCGCGGATAAAGCCGGCAGCATTGACTATAAGGATATTAAAAGGCTGGAGGTTTTTATGACGGAGAAGGGTAAGATCAATTCTAGCCGTTTTTCCGGTAATTGCGCCAAACATCAGAGAAGGATCAGGGAGTTGATTAATAAAGCCAGATTTTTAGGCCTGCTTCCTTATACCCGTTAAAAATATGGAAATAATCCTGAAAAAAGATGTAGAAAAAGTTGGTAAAGCAGGCACTGTGGTGAAGGTAAAAGAAGGGTTTGCCCGGAACTTCCTTTTCCCCCGCGATTTGGCGGAATTAGTTACCCCCGCGACTTTAAAAAAGCTTGAACAGGATGCACTGATAAAGTCCGCACTGTCTGCAAAAGCCAAAGAAGCCGCGGAACAATTAAAGGAGCGGATCAGCAGTTTATCGCTGACCATCTCGGCGCTTACGCAGGAAGAGGAAAAGCTTTATGGTAGTGTTCAGGCCAATGAGATTTCCGCTGCTTTGCAGGAAGAGGGGATTGTGGTTGATAAGAGCCTGATTGATCTGCCTGAGCCGATCAAGAATTTAGGAATTTATGAAATTCCTATCAAACTTCACCCGGAAGTCATCGCCAAGCTTAAGCTTTGGGTAGTAAAAAAGTAAGTGAGTGCTTGAGTTATGGAGAATATTATAAAAATATACGACATAACTCAATGCCTACCTGCCGGTAGGCAGGCACGAACCGAACACCTTATGTCTTTATCTGGTGAAGTCCCCGCTGATTTTTGCGGGGATAGAGTTAATTGGAAGGTAGGATCGTAAGTTTATGGCCGAAGCCGAGCACCTTATATTTTTATGCAACGAGGTCCCTGCGTTTTTCGCAGGGATAAGTGATAAATTTTTAAACTATCCGTTTCTCAATTAAGTTTGCCCCGCTTAATTTTAGCGGGAATAAAAAAGATATATTGTTAATATGCCGCAAGAATTAGTCCTCGATAAAATTCCCCCGCAAAACCTGGAGGCCGAAATGGCTGTCCTGGGCTCCATGCTTCTGGATGAGGAGGCTGTTTCGGTTGCCGTTGAAAAGCTCGACAGCGAATGTTTTTATAAGGATACCCACCGGAAGATTTTTCAGGCAATCAGCGATCTTTTTAACGCCAATAAAGCCATTGATTTAATTACCCTGATCGATGCTTTAAACCAAGCCGGCTCGCTTGATACTGTGGGTGGAGAAAGCTATCTTACCTCCTTAGCTAATGCCGTACCTACCGCCGCCAACATCAATCATTATGCCAATATTGTCCGCGAAAGACATATCCTAAGGACACTGATTAATAACGCGACTAAAATTATCTCCGTCTGCCATGAGAGCCAGGGCAATATCGCCGAGGTAGTGGATACAGCGGAGCGCCTTATCTTTGAAGTAAGCGACCGCAAGAACCAGGGGAGCTATCTGCATTTAAAAGAAATTATCAAGGGTACGATCGAAACAATAGATAAGCTTTATCAGAATAAACAGCATGTTACCGGTATCCCCACCGGGTATGTGGATTTTGACTTGAAAACCGCGGGGTTACAGCCTTCGGATTTGGTAATTGTTGCCGGAAGGCCCTCAATGGGTAAAAGCGCCTTTGCTTTAGGGATCGCCGAATATGCCGGAGTAATTGAGAAGATTCCCACGGCAGTGTTTAGCTTAGAGATGTCCAAAGAGCAATTGGTGCAAAGAATGCTTTGTTCCCATGCCCGGGTGGACGCGCATAAAGTAAGGACCGGATATTTAGCAGTCAGCGATTGGCCGCGCTTAACCGCTGCCGCCGGCAAGCTTTCCGAGGCGCCGATTTTTATTGATGATACACCGGCAATCTCGGTCATGGAACTGCGGGCCAAAGCCCGGCGTTTGAAATCGCACCATGATATCAAATTAATTATTCTGGATTATATGCAGTTGATGCGCGGCACCGTCTCCAGCATCGAGAGCAGGCAGCAGGAGATTTCCGAGATATCGCGATCGCTTAAAGCCTTGGCTCGAGAGCTGAATGTTCCGGTAATCGCGATCAGCCAGTTATCACGCGCGGTAGAATCGCGTACCGATCATCGGCCGCAGCTTTCGGATTTAAGAGAGTCCGGGGCAATCGAACAGGACGCTGACGTGGTCGTCTTGATTTTAAGAGAAGAATATTATAATCCTTCTCCGGAGAACCAGGGAGTAGCAGAAGCGATTATTGCCAAGCAGCGTAACGGCCCGGTAGGTTCCCTAAAGCTTGCTTTTATCAAGGAGTTTACCAGGTTCGACAACCTGGCGCGGGCAGAATAATTTATTTGATTTTAAAAGCCTATTCCTATATAATAACCATAAATGCGTAAAACAATTCTGATTCTTTCAGCGGTTTTCCTCCTTTTAGGCATCTGTTATTGTGTTTTTGCCCAAGAAACTACGAAGAGCGAAGCTGAGCAAGGTAATACAACTCCCTCTGAACAGGCCCCCGCTGCCCCGGCAGTAAAAAATGTCACGGCCATAGAAGTCGTCGGCAATAAAGCCATCAGCACCAACGTGATTATCTCCAAAATGAAAACCCGCATCGGCAGCCCCTATCAGGATAATATCATCAGCGATGATTTAAAAAGGCTTTATCTTTTGGGTTTCTTTAGCGATATTAAAATTGATACCCAGGATTATAAGGATGGTTTAAAAGTCATCGTTAAGGTAAGCGAAAGGCCGATTATCGAAAAAATCAGTTTTGTCGGGATCAACCGCATTACGATGAAGGATGATAAGCTTAAATTACAGTTGAAATCCCGCGAGTCACAGTACCTGGATTATCCGAGCCTTGCCGAGGACGTGCATATTTTAGAAAAAATGTACGAGAAAATCGGTTTTAGCCAGGCAAAGATTACCTATAAGGTGGATGTTAACGCGGAAACGAATAAAGCTAAGATAGAGTTTACCGTGGATGAAGGACAGAAGGTAAGGATCAAGAATATTTTTATCGAGGGTAATCACGCTTTCTCCAGCGGCAGGATCCTCAAATTGCTGAAAACCAAACGCGCCTGGTTCTTTAATGCCGGCGTATTGAAGGACGAGGTAATTAAAGAGGACATGGAGAGGATCAAATCTTTTTATCAGCGCGAAGGCTTTACGGATGTTACGGTAGAAAATGAAGTTAAGCAGGATGCCAAGAAGCCTTATTTGTTATACATTACCATCAAGATTACGGAAGGAAAAAAATACCTCGTCGGTTCGGTAACGGTACAGGGGAATAAAGATATCAGTGAAAAAGAAATTTTAAGCCATTTAAGCGACTGCATTCCGGGTAAGGTTTTTAGTCAGGAAGCGATGAAAAAAGATATCATGAGTATCCAGAGCCTGTATTTTGATCGCGGTTATATTTCCGCGCAGGTGCAGGATACGACGCTGGTGAATTCCGCGACCAGCCGGGTAGATGTAACCTATCGGATCATGGAAAATCAGGTAGTCTATGTGGATAAGGTAAAAATCCGCGGCAATATTAAAACCCGGGATGTGGTAATCCGCAGGGAGATGCGTATTAAGCCCGGGGACAGGTTTGACGGCGAAAAATTACGCCGGAGCAAAGAGCGCCTGCAGAATCTCGGATTTTTTGAGGATGTCAGTTATGATACCGAAGAAAGTACGGCCCCGGATAAGAAGAATCTGCTGGTGGATGTTAAAGAGACGAAAACCGGGACATTCAGTTTTGGCGGCGGATATAGCACGGTCGATCAATTCGTCGGGTTTGTGGAGATAGAGCAAAAGAATTTTGATTGGAGAAACTGGCCGTATTTTACCGGCGCCGGTCAGGATTTAAGGGTGCGCGCCTCTATCGGTAACATCAGTACAGGTTATGAATTAAGTTTTACCGAGCCCTGGATGTTTGATTATCCGGTTTCGTTCGGTTTTGATGTCTATCATCGCGAACACAAGCGCGATACCGACGTAGGCTACGGTTATGATGAAAAGGTAACCGGAGGCGACCTGCGTTTGGGCAAGGATATTTCGGAGTACTGGAGGACAGATCTAATGTACCGTCTGGAGCAGATCGATATTTCCAATATCGACTCTAGCGCCACCAGTTATGCAAGTGAAGTGGGGAAAAATATGATCAGCAGTATTATCCCCGCCTTGACCTACGACGGCCGGGACAATGTTTTTGATCCGCATAAAGGAAATTACTTTACCAGCTCTATCGCTGCTGCCGGCGGACCGCTGGGCGGGGACAAAAATTTCTGGAAGTTCAGCAGCCAGGTTTCGCATTATATGCCGTTGGCGCGCAACTCCGTATTGGAGTTCCGTGGCAGAATCGGTTTGGCCGATCCTTACGGCAGTACGGATACCGTGCCTATTTATGAAAGGTTTTTTGCCGGCGGCGCTTATACCTTAAGAGGTTATGATGAGAGAAAAGTCGGCCCGGTAGACCCGACGACCAATGATCCTTTGGGCGGCAATTCCATGCTCATCGGTAATATCGAATATACCTTTCCAATTTTTGATTTTCTGAAACTGGCGACATTTTACGACGTCGGTAATGTTTGGAAAAAATTAGGGGATATCGGTTCCTCCAAGAATTCCAGCGGAATTCATAGCGGAGGATTTAAATCCGATGTGGGTTTAGGCATCAGGATCAAAACCCCGATCGGCCCGATTATGTTAGATTACGGTATACCGCTGAATAAGCAGTCTGGCGAATCGAGAAGAAAAAGCGGCAGGCTTAATTTCAGCGCCAGCCACGGTTTCTAAGACTAAATCAATTACACTAACAAGGAGGAAGAATGAGAAAGGTAGCAGTGGTGCTTTGGGGGGCTATTTTTGGAGCATTTTTATTTCTGGGAGTTGCTCAGGCCGCGGAAAAATTCGCCTATATTGATTTAAGCCGCACCTTTAGCGAATATAGTAAGACCAAGGGGTATGATAAGGTCTTAACAGATAAAGAAAAGGTTTACACCGACGAGCGTGATAAGAAGGTAGCGGAGATCAAAGCTTTTCAAGACAAGCTGAATCTGCTTACGGACAAGGAAAAGGACGCTAAGAAAGGGGAGCTCGATAACAAGGTGAAATCCTTCCAGGATTATGACCGCCAGAAGCAGGAAGATCTGCGTAAAGAGCAGGATGAAAAAATGAAGGAAATCTTCAAGGATATCGAAGAGGCGGTAAAGAAGTACGCAGAGAAAGAAGGCTTGACCATGGTTTTCAATGACCGGGTTTTGGTTTACCAGGACAAGACTTACGATATCACCGATAAGATCATTGAGCTTGTCAATAAAAGTTCCAAGAAATAATAGAGAT
>Ga0172375_10008147_pt1 | contig 14159 bp, 11 predicted proteins | sample LakKiv1m_FD_114537 | JGI IMG/M metagenome (GOLD analysis project Ga0172375, IMG submission 114537) | Freshwater microbial communities from Kabuno Bay, South-Kivu, Congo - kab_092012_11.1m | ecosystem: Environmental > Aquatic > Freshwater > Lake | place: Democratic Republic of the Congo...
ATCCAGGCTAAAGTTTGGCCGGCTTTTACTTCCTGGCCTTCTTTCACCAGAATACTTTCAATGCGGCCGTTGACCGGAGGTTTAATTTCCAGGCGGTTCTTCGGCAAGACCGTGCCGGTAGTTGAAATGACCGATTCAATTGAGCCCACCACCGGATTTATTTCCTTAAACAACTGCCCGGAATCTGTTTTAGATTTTAGCTTTATTGCCATAAATCCAACGGCAGATAAAATTAAAAATCCGGTTAACAAAAACTTAATTTTCTTATTCATACTCTAAAGTTTCTCCTTTCGCCTTAACCCAATTTGCCTCAGCCAGCAGGACATTTGCCTGGGCATCCAAAAACGACCTTTTCGCCTTTACAAAATTATCTTCAATAATAATCCAGTTATCAAATGATATAAAACCCGTGGAGTACTGCGCCTGCGATATCCGGGAACGCTCCTGCGTAGCCAGCAAAGATTTACGCTGCACCTCTGAATTGTCTATGGCATCCTGTAAACCGGCCCAGGTTTGCTCAAGCGTTAAAATAATCCCGTCCCTGGCGCTTCTTTCGTTCTCTTTAAGCTGATTCAATAATCCTCTGGCTTGCGCCACTTGGGCCAATCTTAAACCCCCTTCAAATATCGGCATTGATAATGTTAACCCCGCGTCCCATTGGCCGGTCTTAGGAGGCCAACGCGGCGCGGACTTGCCGGCTCCGGCTTCGCCGGTTAAGGTGGGAGAAAAATTCGCGTACGCGGAATTCAAACTGAAGGCCGCGGCGTTTTTCTGGGAGATAAGTTTTTGTAAAGCGGGATTATTATTTGCTAAGGCCTCAAAATCAGGTTTTGCCCGTTCGGAGTTCTTGAGTTCAAAACTACCGCTGACTTCTATCGGCTCAAATTTTAACCTGCCCATCTCCTTAAGCAGGTCTCTTCGCGTAACTTCAACATTTCTCTGCGCCTGCGCCACTTCATATCGCGCCTGCGCCAGGTCCGCTTCCGCGGTCAAAAGCGCGCCTTTATGCTCTAATCCCGAAACATATTTCAAAGTAACTATTTCATAATTTCCTTTTCTGATGCTTAAGATCTCCCGCGTAATCTTAAGCATCTCCTGGGCTTTTAATAAATTTACAAACGCCGTGCGCAGCCGCATTCTCACGGTAACGGAAGTAAATTTAAAATTCTGCTTAGCCGCGGATATATCTTCCCTGGCGGCATTAATATCTTGAATGGTTTTAGTCCCGTCAAATATTAATTGCGAGCCGGTTACCCCGTAACTATAATCCTTGGTAGTGCTGGCATTGGCCCGGGAGGTTGAAACGCTGAGGCTGCCATCAAGCTGAGGGTAAATAGCGCTGGCGGTAATATCTTTTTCGGCTACCGATTGCTTAATCTCTTCGGAGGCAGCAATTAAATCCGGGTGGTTCTTGGCGGCTTCCTTAATGCAATCATGCCAGGTGAAGGTATCCTGCGCGGATACATTATAAAAAGAGATAAAAATTAATAAAATAGAAAAACAAAATATTTTCAAGCTTCTGCTCATAGCCTTTTTAAGATTTTCTGGGGACCTTGGTTTCCAATTTGGCGATAACTTTAGAGGCGCGCTCCAACAAATGGCTGAAATCCTTAGAAGGCATAATATTAATTACTTTCCTGTCGGGCTTAGCAAAAATCATAAGCTGGTCCCCGGATTTAATATTAATAGCCTTTCTTAACTGCGCCGGAATGACAAACTGCCCCCGCTCTCCCACGGTTACCGCGCCGAAAAGTTTACCTTTAAATATGCCTTGCATAATCCTCCCTCCATATCTGAAATGTATGAATAATATGATATGTCAGATTAAAGGTTATGTCAATTAAATTAAAAGGAATGGTCAAGCCAAAATGGAAATGTGCCCCCCCCAAAGAACAAACCGGAATAGGGGCCCGCTAACAGAAATAGCGCCGATCTTTAGGTTAGAATCAGCGCTATTTTATATTATCGCTTAAACTTTAACTGAGCTTATCCCTGCCCTGCCGACGCCTGCTCTTTAAGTTTCTCATGGTACTCTTGCCATGACGCCGGGCAAGATTTATTATTTTTTACCGCTTCCATTCCGCCTCCGGCCGCCTCAGCTGCCGCCATAGCAGTAACATAAGGAATCTTATATTGTACCGCCGGCACACGGATCTAACTATCATCATTAACGCCGGATCGCCGATAGGCGAATTAATAATCAATCCTTCGGCTCTGTGGCCGCAAGGACAGAGTTTATTCCGGATGGCGGCCTTAGCGTCATTATTACTTCCCAAAAAGTAAATCAAAAGGGAGCGTAGCAATCCCCCAGGCGCCTTTTGCCCCCAGTTTAGCCGTACCCCAGGCCGCGTTAAAGGTATCGTTTATCTGCGTCATCACCGGAATAATTTTTAAATTTATTATTTTACCTATATCCGTATTCTCTATTGCCTTAAAGATAATCATCTTCACCACTTCCTGTTCATTCATCAAGTTAACAAATGCCGCGTTCTTAATGCCTATGGGATAGGTATGTTCTTTTCTCTCCGGGCCGCTATAATCAATAAACCTTACTTCTCCGACGCTTAATACCAAAACATTAAAGTAAAAAGGCATTTTATCCCGCACGGCGGCATCTTTATCTTTAAGCGGATTAACTTCTTCCAGATTGACCTTGCCGTTTTTATTCTTGATAATATTTAAACGTTTAAGATTTAACCCCAGGAGATAGACGGTCGGTTTTTTACTAGTAATTATCTCCAACGGGTCAAACACAAAGTGGATTGCTTCAATATAAGCAAGCTCATCTTCCGCAAAACCACTGGGATTATATACGGTAATGCCGTTTACGCCAATATGCGAAAGCGTTAAAGAAAATTCTATTTTTTTAATTGAAACCTTGATCCCCAGGCTCTGCTCTATCTGGTTTTCCACGATCTCTTTGATCTTCAGATGCTTAATCATAAAAAAACTGGCAATCAGAAAAATCACCAGGGTAATAAAAATTATACCGGAAACCAGGACCAGCCTTCTTATGATTTTCATACTTTACTCTATGCCGCGTTTTGCGTCGTTAAGATCGCTGACCCTTACGGCCTTTAACCCGCTGACCCCGTCGTTATAATAGGTAACTGTCACCGGGTCAGACTGCTCTATATCGGGAAAAGATAACTCCGAGGCGCCGCATTTAATTTTAACATCGCCGGGGATAATTATATCCAGCTCATCAGAACTGGATGTATCAGCGTCGTAATAACGCACAGTAATAATTGATTTTAACCAATCAATATCCTCTACGGTTCCCGAGATAGTCTTGCGGTTATGATCATCCTCAAGCGCCCAGGCGGAATTTAGCAAAAGGCCGCTAAAAATAAAAAAAGCCGCGCTCAATATACGGAGATTCAACATACCTGCCCCTTTCTAATACTTAAAACTGCCAACGAAGAAATAAATACCAGGAAAGTTACTGACGCTACCGCGCCGGAAATCCTGGTATTTTTCTGCATCTCCTGAATCTCCGTAGCATCGGTATCAACGCCCAATATGGCAACCGGTTTACCGGTAAAATCATAAATAGGCGCGTAACCGGAAAGCAATGCGCCCCAAACATCGCTGGTGATTTTTTTATCCGCGGCCGGGCCGTTAAAAGCGCTGAGCATTTCGGGAAAATTCCTGGCGTCATATTTATCTCCGGGTAACGAAGAAGGGCAATGAGCAGTGATTATCCGGGGAACAGGATTAGCGTCAACCACATACTGCAAAATTCCGGGCCGGCTGGTAACGGCCATTATATACACATATTTAATCCGGGGATTGTCGGACTTAATTTTCTGCAGGATTTGAAAAATCTCCTGGTATTCCGGAGCGCTGTCTCCGCTTCGCTCCAATGGTATGCTTAAGAGATTATCGGTATTTATAGAAAGCGCGGCGTTTTTGGCCGCCAGCATTAGCTGCTGCCTGGCGCGGTTAAAATTACCGCGCAGGCGGTAATCATTAATAAGGAAATTTACCGATGCGGCCAGAAAAAATACCGCAGATACAAAAACCCACAATAAATGTTTCATTGTTAATCCGCGTTAGCCTGCGGGGCGCCTTCTATCTTCTTAATATACTTTTGCGGATCGCTTTTAAACGTATCAATGCACATCGGGCAACAAAAGTTATAAATTTTCCCCTGATATTCATAAGTCGCCTTAGTATTTTCATCAATCCTTTCATCGGTAACCGGACAAACCACATTCCCGGCATTAACAGCCTTCTTAATAACCCCGGAATCTGCCGGTTCTCGCCCATCCATCGGCATCGGCATCGCTTGTTGGCCTTTGTCCTGCTCCTGCGCGCAGGTAAATACCGGCCAGATCATGAAACTCCCCGCCAAAACCGCAGAAAAAAGTAGTTTTCTCATTCATCCTCCTGGTAAAGTTTAATTAAAAGAATTTAAAATACAGTTTAAGCATCATCCCCGCATAGCCCACTAAAAACGCCGCCAAAGCCGCAGGCAACGCTAATTTTACCCAACGGCCCCACCCAATCTTAATGCCCTCCTTCTCCATTTTGGAATAAGCTACCAGGTTAGCTGACGCCCCGATAGGCGTAAGGTTACCGCCGAGATTCACGCCTAAACTGGTCGCCCAGACCAATATCCCCGGCCCGGAAACAATTTTGCCGACAATGCTTTGTTTAATAATATAGGTCATCGCCATTGCCAAAGGGACATTATCCACAAAGGCTGAAACAATACCTGAACCCCAATAAACGGAGCTAACAAACCCTGTTGGGGACTTAAATAAATTCCCGATAAAATTTGCCGCCATTTGGATAATGAATCTTTTCTCCAGCGCCCCGATTAAAATGAATAAACCTATGAAAAACATTATGGTTTCGGCGTCAATCCGCCGCATAAAATGATGTTTATATACCCGTTTGCCCCCGAAAGTAAGAATAATAAATGCCGGCAGAAGCGAAGACGTGGAAATATATATAGGGATGCCAAACTTCTCAAACCACGGCCGCCCTATAAGAAAGACTAACGCCGCGGCCAAACCGGCCAAGCCCAACTTTAAAAGAAATTTATCCCTTATCTGGGAGCCGGGCTCAACCTTGCTGATCTCCGCTAAATTTACCTCGGAATGTAAATGGGCAAAAGTTTTGCGGTTTATCAAAAAACTCACCCCTAAGGCAGCCAATCCCGAAAGAATGGCTATGGGCGCGTTATGAATAAGAAAATCATTGAAATGAAATCCGAGCACCGTGCCCAGAATAACATTTGGCGGATCGCCTACTAACGTAGCCGCGCCTCCGATATTCGCTAAAACCACTTCGCTCACTACGACCGGCACAGAATCAAATTTAAGCAGCCGGCTTAACTCCAAAGTAACCACGGTTAAAAAAACCATCACGGTAATAGAATTAATAAAAGCCGATAGACCAAAGGCCAAGAGAGGAAAAAATATAAGTATCTTTACGGGTTGATAGTTTAATTTTTTTGCTAAAACCAGCGCGATCCAGCGGAAAAAACCCGCTTCAATCAGCATCTCCACAAGCAGAAACATTCCCAACAGGAATCCGACGGTTTCCCAGCTGACCATGCTGATTGCCTCATTAATATCAAAAACCCCGAGGACAATCACAAAAACAGCCCCGCATATCGCCAGATACATGCGGGGAATTTTTTCCGAAATAATCAAACCAAATATAAGGATAAACGTCAGGAATGTCAGAAAACACACAAAATTCATAGTATGCGCAGCATTTGCGGCACCGACAATCATCTTTACCCTATGACCCCCGCGCTCCTGTTCCCGGCCCTATCCCTGTTTTATAAATTAATGTTCTTGCAATTCAGGAATAGGCAGCTTACTGACATCAACCGTCCCCTGCTTCATCTCATACCGCCATTTCCATATTGAATAAATAGGCGGATAGACCAAAAGCTCCATAATAAAACTGGTAAATATGCCGCCAATCATCGGCGCCGCGATCCGTTTCATCATATCCGACCCCGCCCCCAGCGACCACATAATGGGAAGCAGGCCCATGAACATCGCCATCACCGTCATCATCTTGGGGCGTATACGCTTTACCGCGCCGTGAATAATAGCCTCATCAAGGTCTTCCCGGGTCCTCATTTTCCCCTGCCGCGCCGCATCATAATACGCAAGATCTAAAAAAAGGAGCATAAATACCCCGGTCTCCGCATCCAGCCCCATCAGCGCGATCATTCCTACCCAAACCGCGATTGACATATTATAGTGCAAGAGATACAAAAACCATATTGCCCCCACCAGAGAAAACGGCACGGCCAACATAACGATAGAAGCCTTTACCGGAGACCTGGTATTCATATATAATAAAATAAAAATAAGAAAAATAGTAATCGGTATAACAACTTTCAGCCTCTCTCGCACTCGCAGCATATTCTCGTATTGCCCGCTCCAGGCAAGGGCATAGCCCGCGGGTAACTTAATCTTTTCACGGACAATCTTGCGCGCTTGCCTGATATAGCTTCCCACATCGCGGCCGGCAATATCAACATACACATATCCCGCAAGCATGCCGTTTTCATCCCGGATCATCGCCGGCCCTAAAGATAAATGAATATCCGCTAACTGTTCAAGCGGTATCTGCGCGCCAAGGCCCGTGGGTACCAGCACCCTCTTTAACTTATCCAGGTCATCGCGAAATTCTCTGGCATAACGCACATTAACGCTATAACGTTCCCGGCCTTCAACGGTGGTAGTAACCGGTTCGCCGCCAATCGCCGACATAATCACCATTTCCGCGTCCTTTATCGTAAGGCCGTAGCGGGCAAGCTGATCGCGTTTTATTTCAAAATCTATAAAATAACCTCCGGTAACGCGTTCGGCAAAAACCGAACGCGTGCCCTGAATATCCTTCAAGGTTGATTCAAGGCCTAAGCCGATTTTCTCAATTTCTTTCAGGTCCGCGCCATAGATCTTAATCCCCACCGGCGTGCGCACCCCCGTAGACAACATATCTATCCTCGCCTTGACCGGCATAGTCCAGGCATTTGATACGCCGGGGAACCTCATCTTCTGGTCTAAATCATCTATCAAGCCTTCATAAGTAATTCGGTCGCGCCAAATAGGCTTAAATGGCGCTTGCATGAAATCCGGCATCCAGGAGTACCAGCGCCGGATTTTTCTCCACCGGTCCTGCGGCTTTAACACAACCGTCGTCTCCATCATTGAAAACGGCGCCGGGTCGGTAGAGGTCTCCGCGCGGCCGGCCTTGCCAAAAACCCTTTCCACTTCGGGAGCGCCTTTAAGGATCTTATCCATTGATTGAAGCAATTTCTGCGCTTCTGCCACCGAAATACCGGGTAGAGTCGTAGGCATATAAAGTATCGTCCCCTCATTTAAAGGCGGCATAAACTCTGACCCTAACCGAAAATAAACCGGGATCACCGAAAGCATCAATATTCCCGCGGCTATAATAGTTGCCTTACGGTGCTTCAAAACAAATTTACAAGCCGGCTCATAAATACGAAAAAGTATCTTGCTGATCGGATGTTTCTCTTCGGAATAATATTTACCGACAGCCGCCAGATTAAACAAGTTTGAAACCCAGCGCGGCCTAAAATGTTTGTAATCCATCCGCGTAAACAGCATCCGCATGGCAGGATCAAGCGTTATAGCAAGTAATGCCGCAATCGCCATAGCAAAGTTTTTGCTAAAAGCCAACGGCTTAAAAAGCCGCCCCTCCTGGTCCACAAGCGTAAACACCGGTAGAAAAGCAACCGCAATCACCAGCAGCGAAAAAAATACAGAAGGGCCGACTTCCTTCAAGGCGTTAAGCCGGATTTCGTGAAAATCGCCTTTGCGGCCGCCGGCTTCCCAAAGCTGTAATTTCTTATAGGCGTTTTCCACTTCCACGATGGCTCCATCAACCAGCACGCCAATTGAGATGGCGATACCTGAGAGGCTCATAATATTTGAGGTAAGCCTCAGGCCGAACATCGGGATAAAAGAAAGCAAAACCGCTATCGGTATCGTCACGATAGGAATAACCGCGGACGGGAAATGCCACAAAAAGATGAGAATGATAAAACTGACGATGATCATTTCTTCAATCAATTGATGCTTAAGCGTATCAATGGAATGTTTTATAAGTTCAGACCTGTCATAGGTGGCGGCTATCTCAACTCCTTCGGGAAGGGATGGCTTGATCTCTTCAATCTTCTCTTTCACGCGATTGATCACATTAAGGGCATTCTCGCCGTAGCGCATAATAATAATACCGCCCACGGTATCCCCCTCTCCGTTGAAATCTGCCACTCCGCGGCGTATATCCGGCCCCAGGACAACTTTGCCTATATTCTTCACAACTACCGGCGTACCGGATGAGCCAAAGCCAAGCGCAATATTTTCAATATCCTGAAGCGACTTCGCGTAACCCCTGCCGCGAATCATATATTCGGCCCCGGAGAACTCTACCAGCCGGCCGCCGACATCATTATTGCCATCACGAATAGCCTCTACCACTTTAGCCAGCGGTATCTTATAGGAGAGAAGCAAGTTAGGGTCAACATTCACCTGGTATTGTTTCTGGAATCCCCCCACGGAAGCGACCTCCGCTACTCCGGGAACACCCTGCAGCCAATAGCGCAAATACCAATCCTGGAAGGAACGAAGTTTCGCCAAATCATTTTTTCCCGTCTTATCAATAAGGGCATATTGATACACCCAGCCGACTGAACTGGCATCCGGCCCCATCTCGGTCCTTACTCCTTCAGGTAATTTAGGGATTATCTTGCTCAGGTATTCAAGCGTGCGGCTGCGCGCCCAATAAATATCCGTGCCGTCTTTAAAGATAACATAAACATAAGAAAACCCAAAATCGGAAAATCCCCTAATCGCTTTGACGTTTGGCGCCCCTAACATCGCGCTTACAATAGGATAGGTCACCTGGTCTTCAATAATATCGGGAGACCTGTCCCAGCGGGAATAGATAATAACCTGGGTATCAGAAAGATCCGGGATAGCATCCAGGGGAATGTTCCTTATGCTATAAACCGCAAGGATCATTGCCGCCATAACAAAGATAATAACGATGTATTTATTTTTTGCCGAAAATTCAATAATTTTTTTAATCATATCAATTTCCCTTGAGCGCGTAATCCCCGGGCGATCCTTAAATCTTGCCTGAGGACAAAACTAAACATAAAGGGGCATTCCTTACGGCCTTAATTTTGACTCGGAATCCACAAGAAAGTTACCGCTGGTTACAACAGCGTCTCCCTCTTTAAGCCCGCTTAAAACCTCATAATAATTTTCCGCTTTTTGCCCAAGCGTTACTTCCCGGGATTCCAATACATTATCTTTTTCGGAAAGATAAACAATTTTTCTTAAACCGGTATCTAAAACAGCTGTTGCCGGAACCGCTAATCTGGGCCCCAGGCTTTCCTTAATTAACGCGCTAATGAACATCTCCGGCTTCAATTTGTTATTCGGATTCGGCACTTCCACGCGCACTTGATTCGTCCGCGTGATGGGATCTAAGACAGGATTAATGGAAACAACCTTACCCGTGAACTTTTCCCCGGGATAAGCAACCGCCTCAATATCCACGCTATCGCCGATCTTAACCGCGCCTATCTCATATTCATACACAAAGATATAAGCCCAAACGTTTTCTCCTCTAACCGGAAGGTATAGATTCGTCTCGGCTCTTTGCGTATTTTCAAGAACGCTAATCTGCCCGTCATCCATGCCCAAGAGTTTTAATTTATGGCGCGCGGCTTCCGTGAGCATCCTGGCCCTGTCAATAACATCTTGAAGGGGAGAATTTTTTACGTCATTTTGCACCTTCAACGCCTGAATGAATTCTTCCTGGGTAACGGCTAACTCGGGATCGTAAGCAATCTTACCGGATACGCGCACAACTTTCGTCAGGGCGATTACCTTAACCGGTTCTACCTTAACGCCGATCATCTGCTGCCGCTGAGGGCTTATCCTCACTGCCGGCCCTGAAGAAACAGCCGGTAAAGATGCCTCTTCATACACAGGAACATAGTCCATTCCCATTGAATCTTTCAGGGGCGCCGGAGAAGTAGCTTGAGGATTCATAGGATTGCGATAATAAAGTATCCTGCGCCCTTTCCTATCCGCTGCTAAAGCAGGCCCTTGAGGCGCTTGGTTACCGGGTATCCCTGCTGTTTTGGCGTTGGGCGTAACAATAACCTCGCCGCAAACAGGGCAAACAAACCGCTCGCCCGGCAAAACATGCGCCTTGATAGACATCGGGCAATTCTTTATGGCGCATTTATGCGCGATACAAACCTCCCCGGGCGTTTTCTCTTTAGGTTGGGCCGGTATATTTCCTCCTTGAGTTGAGGTCTCATCCGAAGAATCATTTTCTTTTTTAACCAGTTTCATCCCGCAAATCGGGCAATCTCCGGGCTTATCAGACGTATATGCCGGATGCATCGGGCAGCTATAAACAACTTTGCCTGGCGAAAGAGCCTGATGGCCTGGTGAGCGCCCTCCACAACCCGCAAATACAAAAACCGCGCTAACCAACATAATTACCGCGACCATCAACAATCCATTCTTATATCTATCCATTATAACCTCTCTCTTAAAATTATAATTTTACGTCTGTCCCGACGGCCCTCTCCAAATCCGCCAAAGCGACCCTCAAATCCAATATTGCTTTGTAGTGGTCCAATTTAAAACTTATCAGCATCCGCTGGCTGTCAAGCACGGTTAAAAAATCCGATTTGCCGGCTTCATACCCTTTTATGGCGACAGTTACCGCTTCAAAGGCTTGCGGAATAAACGCTGTTTCATATAATTCAATAAGTTTCTTATTGGCCACAACCCTGGCATAAGCATCATTTAGCTCAAAAAGAACGGAATTCTCCTTGCCTTTATATTCGGCTTTTATCATCTTCAGGTCGGATTCCATCTCCTTAACGCCAAAAGATTGTTTTTGAAAAAACCATAACGGAACAGTAACCCCCACCATCCCTGCCCAGGCGCCATTTTCCGCGCGGCCTTTAGCAACCATTTGTTTAAATCTTACGGTAAAATCAGGCATAAATTCATTGAGCGAAAGCTCATAAGCCGCCTTACCCCGGTCAATCGCATACCGGTATGCTTTAAGTTCCGGATTATTATCAAGGGTTAAACGGTAAAAATCGTCTAACGAGGTATCAAATTTAATCGCCGGCTCAACCAACGGAACTCCAAAATCAGCCTTAGGATCTTTATTAAGCAGCACATTTAATTTCGCCTGCGCGCTAATCCGTTTCTGCTCCAGCATAATAAGCTGATTATCAACTCTGGCAATTTCAACCTGGGCTTTAAGCGCATCTGATTGCGCGCCCTGGCCTGCCCCATATCGGGCCACCGCCGCTTTATAAAGCTCATCTAAAATTCCCTTATTTTCATTATTGATATCAATCTCGTTGTAAATGAGCGCCAGTTCGGAATAGGCGCTCTTTACCCGGGCGATAACATCGCGTTCTTTAGACTTATAAGTTTCATACGCCATTTTTGCGAGTTTTGAAGCGATTTTCGCGCGCAGGTATAACTTAACAGGGAAGGGTATGTCTTGGGTAATGGAAAAAGTTTTCATCGGATCTCCCGATAACATTCTATCGGCAGTTATCCGGTCATACTCAAATTCAACCATCGGATCGTTTAAACTCGCGGCTTGCGGAATCCGCGCGCTGGCGGATTCAAACGCATTTTTCGCAGCGATGATTTCGGGATTGGTTGCCAGGGTTTCTTTTATAAGAGAATCAAGAGTATACGGCGGGATATCCTGGGCCCGGACTGTAGAAAAAACCAAAATAACGGATATAAACAACAGGGCAGATTTCCTATTGAACCTTCCTCTTGGCATATTTATCCTATCCGTATTTAATCAAACATTCCGGCCTAATTGTTTTTTATTATACCGCAAAAAACTAAACAAGCAATAATCTTTCCCGCATAATCTTTCCGCGGCCTGTCACGCCTTAACTTCTTGGAAAAGCCATGTGGAAAGATAACGCTCTCCAGTATCAGGAAGGACGGCTACAATAAGTTTTCCTTTATTTTCTTTTCGCTTGGCGACTTCTAATGCCGCCCATAAAGCCGCGCCGCTGGAAATACCCGCAAGGATGCCTTCCAGCTTAGCCAGTTTACGGGCAGTTTCTCCCGCGTCATCATTAGACACCTGAATAACCTCATCAACCACTGCCTTATTTAAAACCCGGGGAATAAACCCCGCGCCGATTCCTTGAATTTTATGCGCGCCCGGCTTACCTCCTGACAAAACAGGCGATGCGTCAGGCTCAACGGCAATGGCTTTAAAATCCGGTTTTCTCTTCTTGATTACTTCGGAGACTCCGGTAATCGTACCGCCTGTGCCAACTCCCGATACTAAAATATCAATCTTTCCGCCGGTATCATCCCAGATTTCTTCCGCGGTTGTTTTACGGTGGATCTCGGGATTAGCCGGATTATTAAACTGCTGCGGCATATAACTATCGGGCGTGGTTTTAGCTAATTCTTCAGCCTTATCTATCGCGCCTTTCATTCCTTTGGCCCCATCTGTAAGCACAAGCTCCGCCCCAAAGATCCTAAGCAGCTGCCTGCGCTCCATGCTCATTGTGTCGGGCATAGTAAGGATTAACTTATAACCCTTAGCTGCGGCCACAAAGGCAAGAGCAATTCCCGTGTTGCCGCTGGTCGGCTCAATAATTACCGAACCTTTTCTAAGCAGCCCGCGTTTTTCTGCGTCTTCAATTAAAGCGACTCCGATGCGGTCTTTCACGCTGGAAAGCGGATTAAAAGATTCAAGCTTTACCGCGACTGTCGCCTCTAAACCTTGAGCAATGCGATTGAGCTTAACCAAAGGAGTATTGCCTACGGTCTTGGTGATATCAGCATATATCTTTCCCATTTGATCTCCTCCTGCATTATATAAACTGCCCGGCCCCATTTCCCGATTAGTCGGGAAACCGTTTCCAAGCCAAAGGGGAAACCGTTTCCAACCTAAAGGGGAAACCGTTTCCAACCTAAAGGGGAAATGGCGCCTTCTTTAGATTCTTACACTTTTGCCAAAGCCTGTTCAATATCGGCAATAATATCGTCAATATGCTCAATGCCGATGGAGAGCCGGATAAAATCAGCCGTTACGCCGGTGGCCAATTGTTCATCCGCGGATAACTGTTGATGCGTAGTTGTCGCCGGATGAATTGCCAGGCTCTTGGCGTCGCCGACATTAGCCAGATGCGATATCAATTGCAGCGCATCAATAAACTTCCTCCCCGCGGCTAAGCCGCCCTTAATCCCAAAACCTATAATCGCGCCGGCTCCTTTAGGAAGATACTTCTTAACTTTTTCCTTCTCCGGGCTATCATCTAAGCCGGGATAGTTAACCCAGCTTGCCTTAGCGTGTTTTTTTAAATATTTAGCCACTGCCAACGCGTTTTCCGAATGCCGCGGCATCCTTAAATGCAAGGTTTCAAACCCCTGCAGGAAAAGAAAAGAATTAAACGGAGACAACGCCGGCCCTAAATCGCGCAACAAAGTAACCCTGGCCTTAATAATATAAGCAATATTGCCTAACGGCTTCAGGGCTTCCACAAAGTTTATTCCGTGATAACTCGGATCAGGTTCGGCAATCAGCGGAAACTTGCCGTTTGTCCAGTCAAACTTTCCGGAATCAACAATTAACCCGCCCAGCGAGGTGCCGTGGCCTCCAATAAATTTAGTCGCAGAATATACTATAATATCCACGCCAAAATCAAATGGCCTCAAAAGATAAGGCGATACGGTATTATCCAACACAAAAGGAATCTTGTTCTTATGCGCCGCCTTGGCAATGCCTTCTAAATCAGATACATCCAATTTAGGGTTACCGATTGATTCCGCGTAAACTGCCTTGGTCTTAGAAGTAATGGCCTTTTGGATCGCCTCCAGGTCATTTGATTTCACAAATTTCACCTTTATCCCCAGCCTGGCAAATGTATAATGGAATAAATTATATGTCCCGCCGTAGAGGTTATCCGCGGAAACAATCTCATCGCCGGCCTGGGCGATATTAAGCAGGGCCAGAGTAATCGCCGATTGGCCGCTGGCAACCGCCAAAGCGCCGGCTCCGCCGTCTAAAGCCGCGATCCTTTTTTCTAAAACATCGGTTGTCGGATTCATTAAACGGGTATA
>Ga0172375_10008148_pt1 | contig 14159 bp, 10 predicted proteins | sample LakKiv1m_FD_114537 | JGI IMG/M metagenome (GOLD analysis project Ga0172375, IMG submission 114537) | Freshwater microbial communities from Kabuno Bay, South-Kivu, Congo - kab_092012_11.1m | ecosystem: Environmental > Aquatic > Freshwater > Lake | place: Democratic Republic of the Congo...
GAGCAGACGGCGCGCACATACGAGCAGGCGCCGGGCAAGGTCATGATCACCTACGTGGCCGAGGATATGGGCTCCCAGGAGAGCCTGCTCTTCTCGCCCGCTCAGATCCGGCGCTTCCTGCTGCCAGGCATGAAGCGGATGATTGACCTTGCGCACCAAGCGGGCGCATTCGTTTTCCACCACAGCGACGGCGCGGTGCGGCCCATACTCCCCACGATGATTGAGGCGGGCATTGATGTCCTCAACCCCGTACAGTGGCGCTGTAAAGGCATGGATCGGGAGGGGCTGAAGCGGGACTTCGGCGACCGGCTCGCGTTTCACGGCGGCGTGGACAACCAGTACACGCTTGCCCGGGGATCGGTCGCCGAGGTCCGTCAGGAGGTAGAGGATAACCTGCGCATACTCGGAGCGGGAGGCGGCTACATCATCGCGCCGTGCCATAACATCCAGGCCGTCAGCCCGCCGGACAACATTGTGGCCATGTACGACACCGCCTACGAACTGGGGCGGACGCCGTGACGGCGCGCACGAAGGACTTGAGCCGATAGCGAGGTACCATATGGCCGCACACATCGCCGGCGCCGGGTGGGGAATATGACACTCGTCTCGCTAAGCACCGAATACGCGCTACGTTCCGTTGTCTACCTGGCGGCCCACGGAGATCGCTCGCTGGCTGCGACGGCCATATCGGCCGCGACGGCCGTTCCCTCGCACTACCTGAGCAAGCTGCTCAAGGGCCTTGTCATATCCGGCGTCCTGACCGCCAAACGGGGTCCGGGCGGCGGCTTTTCGCTCGCCTGCTCGCCAGATGAGATCACGGTGCTCGACATCGTCAATGCGGTGGACCCCATCGAGCACGTTCGGCGCTGCCCGTTGGGCCGGGACCCGCACGGCGGCGTCCTGTGCCCGCTCCATCGCCATCTTGAAGACGCGATCATGGGGGTGGAGAACGCTCTGCGCTCAGCGACCATCGGCGAGCTTGCCCGCGCGCTGGAGCCCAGCGGCATCTGCCCCTATGAGACGGAAACACATGGATGCTGAAGTCGTCCACATCGTTCTGTTCAGGTGGAAGCCCGGCGTGACGCCGGAGCAGGTTGACAGTGCGCGCCACGCGCTGCTGGGACTGCGCGAGGCTATACCCGGGATTGTGGAGCTTACGTGCGGACCGAACTTCACCGAGCGGTCCCAGGGCTATCACTTCGGCCTCGTCGTCCGGTTCACCCACCGCCACGCGCTGGAGGAGTACCTACCCCACCCCGCGCACCGAGCCGTCGTCGAGTCGGTGATCAACCCGATCAGAGAGAGCTCCCTTGCGCTGGACTATTACCTTCGCTGAGCCGGCTCATCTGCCCGGTCCAGCCGTCAGGACCAGATCGGTGACCAGGTCGCCACGCGCCTCCGGCTCCAGGGCGACCGAGATCTCGCCATCGTCCGTATCCGCCCGGGTTACCGGGATGCGCACCCAGACACCTCGTTCGCCGTACCCGGCGACCGTCTCAAACCACCGGCTCTCAAAGCTGATCTGCGAAACGCGCCGTTGTGCGTCCCAGTCGCGCAGATGGAGGTAGAGCCCTCCCGAGAAGCCGCGGGGCACGCTTACCGTGATCGTTAACGGGCCGGTACCGGACCATGCTCCGCGGTCGTCTTCCCGGGTGACTTGCCCCGACACCTGGTAGTCCACTCCGCCTCTACGGATGGCGATCACGTCCTTCTCGGGTGTCCACGCCTCAGTCGAGCCTACTTTGGCCGCGGCCCCGGCCAGGACCTTGAGCAGAGCTCCGGCGTCGTCCGGCGGGGACTCCGCCAGTGACGGATCGGCGCCCTCAACCCGGAGCAAGTCGAACAGCTGCGTCTCGGTCATCTCCCGTTCCGGAGCGAACGCAGCCGACGCTGCGTAGTCGAGCAGGCTCTTGAGCATCTGCCGGGCATCCGCGCGCCGTCCCATGTCGGCCAGCAGGTCCAGAGTAGTGACCAGCAGGCGGCCAGGACCCACACGCGCCTCGAGAACCAACGCGAGTGGACGTGAGGTGGACGGGGCGTCCACTGCGCTGACGATCGGGACCGCCGCTTTCGATCCTTCGGACAGGACTGCGGCGCGCGACCTCTCCAGCAGAGGCGTCCAGCGTTCGTCGGCCCAGTAGTCGGTCGGGAAGCCCGCCAAGGCCCGATGGCGCGGGTCACACAGGATGCCCACCGGCCCGCCAGGAAGAGGCGCCGTCCGAATGCTTCTCCTGACCGAAGCCGTCCCGGCCAGAACCACGACCCTCCCGCCTGATCTCAGGCGCGCCAGCGCAGTCGCAGTCAGCCCGGCGGCCACGTAGACACCCTCCGCGAATGCGCCTTCATCGCCCGCGGGATAGACCCACACGGGCCACTCGGCACGCACCGCCATCTCAGCAAGTGCAGCCGAGACCACCAGTTCGGCTGGAGCAGCCACCGACGTCAGCGCGACGTCGAGGCTGCCGACATGCGACCGGACCCCAGGCCTCAGTCCGTCGAGCGTCCATACCCCACGCGCCAGGACCCTCCCGCCTCGCTCGGCGACACTCCAGTCCACGCGCACCGGGCTGGATAGGGAGGCGCCGAGATGGACCATGTCCACGCCTGCCGACAGGGTGTCGGTTGTTGAGAGCGTTCTCGACCCGGTTCGCAGAAGAAGGACCGTTGACGCGCACCCTCGGCGAAACTCCTCGGCCAGCCCCGGCCCCTTGTCGTCCCAGAGCGAATCCACGAGGCCGGCGCCCTCGGTGATCGGATCGAGCCCCTCCCGAAAGCCGGCCAACTGGAATCCCGAGCACTCCGGCCTCACAAGCAGGCTCCCGATCGCGTCCAGCATCCTCTGAGCAAGCGTTCGCCCGGCCGACCGCGAGAAGAGCGGCGCCTGGGGCAGGAGACCGCTGGAGTTGAGACGACGCTGCAGGGCGACAAGCCCCGCTGGATGGAGCACACCCACGAGCTTGCCGATGTCGCTCAACTCCGGGTAGCCGCCGGACGGCCCGAACTCGTGCGCGATCCACGGCACCTCGCGGCCCGGAGGGTTCCGCAAGACCACGAAGTCATCGCAGGGCAGTGCCGAACCGCCCGACGACGCCGCGTAGAGACGTCGTGGGTCCCGCGCCCTGCTGCTGCGGATCAGCGTCTCACCGAACGAGGTGTCGCCCGCCAGGCCGGATCCGGCACAGAACAGGGCGAAGGAGGGGTGGTTGCCGTATGCGTCCAGAATCCGCGCGACCTCCTGCCGGACCCACTCGTCTCGTTCCGGCGATCGGCCCGCGTCCGCGGCTCCGAATGGCGCCTCCACCTGCAGAAGGAAGCCCGCGGCATCGGCGGCTTCGAACGCCGCGCCCGGCGGACACCACGTATCAAACCGCAGGTGGTTCAGTCCGTAGGACCGCGCGGTCGCGAAGATGCGCTCCCACTCCGGCGCCCGCATCGGCGGATAGCCTGTCAGCGGAAACACACCTCGCTCGATGGCACCTCTCAGGTACATTGGCCGCCCATTCAGGCGCAGCTCATGCCCGCCAGCCGAGAGGTCTCGCAGACCGAAAGCGGAGTCCTCCGAGTGCACCCAGGTGGTGGTCCCGTCGGTGGCGGACAACTCCGTGTGCAGGCCATACGTCGCCGGGTCGAGATCGTCCCACAGCCGCGCCCGATCTCCCAGCGGCAACGCGCACTCAACCCACGTGTAGCCCGGCATGGCCACGGCCGTTGTCCGCGCAACCCTTGGCGCGGGGCTCCTGCGGCGCTCTGTAGCCTGATGGATGAGCGCCACGCGGACCGCCTTGCCCACGACGTTTCCGATGCGCGCTCTGATCCGGGCGACGCGGTCCGCTGCGCGGGCATAGATGCGCAGTTCCTCGATCCAGACTCGTGCCGTGCCGCGTAGCTCGATTCGCCCAACGATACCGTTCCAGTTGGTCTGCGTGTCCTCCCGGACGGCGTTCACTCGATCGCCGAGTGGGAACTTGGGGCGGTTATCCACGCGGATTGTGAGCCTGTGGCGACCGGGCGTGGCATTTGGCGTCAAGTCGTAGACGTGTGGCGCGCTCAGGCTATCCTGTGTGCCGACGGCGTGTCCATCAAGCCAGACCCGCGATTCCCAGTGGCACCGCTCCAGGAACAGCGTAATCCGCCGTCGTCGCCAAGCGTACGGAACTGTGATGTCGCGCTGGTACCACGCAGGCCCCACGTGCGAGAAGAGCCGGCGCGCCCCTCGCAGTCCGGCGCCCTCGGGCGCACGTCGGCCGAAGCGGCCCGTGTCCGTGGAGCCCGGCAGGCGAATGCGGTCCGGCAGACCCGTCTCCCAGACGCGGTCGAGTATGCCGCGGTCATCTGGATCGAGCAGGAACCGCCACTCGCCGGCAAGCGAGAACACGCGAGGCGCCTGCTGAGCGGGTACCTGCACTGCGGCCTGCAACAGACCACCTCCCACGACCGCCGCGATGAGAGGCGCAAGGGAAGCAGCCGGCCACATGGCCTATCGCACCGAGGCCCTGGACACGCCCCTCATTGCTTCGCAGGCGGCGGAGATGGGAAGGCGGATATACGGATGTTGCGGAAGGACAGGTCCGTCGTAGGATCGTGGCCCTGGATGCTGATCACACCCGGCTCGGTTCTCGTTCCGCGCCGGGCGTTGGTTTGGTCGAGCGGGCGCGTGTCTGTGTAGTCGGCAACCTGGTAGCCGTTCACCCATGTCGAGATGTGCGCGCCTCGAGCAACCAGAGTGAGCGTGAACCACTCGCGGTCGTTCGATACCACCCTTCTGGCAGGCTGGCGGTTGTATATCCCACCGGTCCCGAAGTCTATCGGGTCAGCCCGGTTGTCGCCGTTCCACTGGTTGCGGATCTGGATTTCGTATCCGCTCCAGAAGCCCCCGGGGTTGGCCCTGAAGAACACCCCGCTGTTCAGATGCTGCCCGTTGGAGATGATCTCCATCTGCAGCACGAAGTCGCCGAAGGCGTCGGTCGTCTGGAGGTCGCCGCGTCCGTTGCGCACACTGAGCCAGCCTTCCCGGGTGACCGAGCAGGTGGCCTGCGTGCCCTCCACCGCCTTCCACCCCGCGAGGTCCTTCCCGTTGAAGAGCGGCCTGGCCCCAAGCGGAAGCAGTTTGATCCTGCGGAACTTCGCTACACCGCTGCCGGCATAGAACAGCCCGACCGGGCCCGCGACAAACGACTGGTTGGTCAGCCTTGCGACCTGCCGGCCTGAGATCAGAACCGTGGTTTGGCTCCCCTCACACCGGACCTCCATCTGGGTCCACGCTCCGGCGGTTCGGCCTCGCAGGCGCGAGGCTACCTGCCCGGCTATGCTCCCGGTCGGCCACTTCGGATGCGCATCGCCGATCTTCACGAGGTAGCAGTTGGTTTCGGTGACCGGACCATCGGCAGGGCAACGCACGGCGACGCCGGCATTGGCGGTCTCATCGGCCCAGAACTCCAAACGCAACGCGAAGTTGCCAAAGTGCGTCGTTGTCGTCAGCGCACCGACGCCGCCGCCGGTGGCCTCCAGTTGGCTGCCGACGACCGCCCACCTCGAATCGCCGCGCGCAGACCAGCCAAAGCCGGTCTCGCCGTCGCTTAGTGCGATCCAGCCCTCCGATACCTCCTGGGCGGTCAGGCCCGTAGCCTGGCCGCCCTGCCCTTGCATGCTTGCCCGTGCCGGCCAAGCCAGGAACGCTGCCAACGCAAGCGCCATGCCGATTCTCATGTTCCACCCCCTCTGTAGCCTCTGGGGCTGTTCGACGCTCGCGCGCCGGCTCCTCCTCGGATCAGGCAGCGTCGGCGCAGGCGCCATGTCCCATTCCATGCTGCCGACGCATAGCACGGACGCCGTGCATGTGGTGTTCCGGGACGGTTGCGATGCGACAGCACAGCGACTGGGGAGGAGCCTCGCCCTCCCGGCTGGGGACGACGGGGCCAGTCGGGTGGGCGCTGCGCCGCTTTCCCACCGGCGCCGTCAGGGCGACTGATCGCCGCAGCGATCACAGACCGGGACACGCACCCCACCGACGCGATCGGCAGGAGTCGGGCCGCCGATCGCAGAACCCGCCCAAGGCCGAGCGTCCCGGCGCCTGAACCGGAGGACCCTGGAGAATGACCGCAACACTCGTCCCAATGTCGTGTCTGATCGCGACAACCCTGACCATCGCACCGATCGTGGCCAACGGCGAGGAGGCGCAACCGATGCAGTCCAGACCACCCGAGCACGTCTACAAGGGCGAGCTGGTGAGCTACCCCGGCCCCTGGGCCTTCCAGATAGGCCGCGCTCACATCATACTTGTCAGCGATCAGGAGCTCAGAGATCTCTCTGACCCGGACAAGGTCCTCGACCTCTCGCTCACCTTCGACAAGCATAAGGCGAGCCTCCGTCAGATCTGCGAACAGGCTAGGGCGGCAGGCCAGCGCACGCTGATCATTGCGTTCGACCACTTCTTCAGCCAGTACCGGCCCGGGCAGAACAAGCCGCGCGAGCTCACGCCCGATATGGATGAGTACGTTCAGCGGATCGCTGCGATCAGCAAGTTCGCCCAGGGCTATGGGCTTGGACTTGAGCTGAGTCTTCTCAGCCCGCTCGAGGTCGGGCCTGCCTACGCCAAGCAGACCGGCGAGTCGGGCGTCTGGATGCACTACCGGAAAGGCGTCCGCGATCCCGCCACGGGAGCCTTCAGCGTGCAGATGTGGAAGCAGCGGCAGTGGGCGCACAACAAGGGAGTCGTCGCCCTGGAGGATGCCGGTGTCCGCGTGTTCGCCTTTCGCGAGCAGACTCTCCGAGGCACCCCCTACCGCGTGGTGTCGCCCGACACAATCGTCGAGATCACCGACGTCGCCCGCTCCGAAGCGCTCGACGACTCTCGGGGCGATCGACCTATGAACCGCGTGCGGATCTTCGGTAAGGGTAAGGCCGATATCGGGCCGCTGGATCGGGTCCTCGTGGTCCAGCAGTACCGAACGCCCGAAATGGACTACTTCAGTCCGAATGCGCTCCCATATCTGAAGGCGCTGGTCGGAAAGTACGCCGATGCGGGCGTCAAGCTGAACGGTCTCTATGCGGATGAGATGCACATACAGCAGGATTGGAACTACTTCGGGCATCACGAGAACGGTGAGTTTGCCATGCGCTATGTGAGCGCTGGCCTGGCAAGGCGCTATGCCGAGCTCTATGGTCCCGAGTACTCGGACTTCGCCCGGTACATGCTCTACTTCGCCTATGGCCAGGACGATTGGGCGCCGAACACGACGGCGAAGTACGGCTCCATGCACGTGGTCGGCGGCTCCCCGGAGGATGTGCGGCGGACCGCGCTGTTCCGCGCGCGCTACTACCGCCTGTTGCAGGATGGCGTCACGGACCTCTTCACGGCCGCCAAGCGCGAGGCCGAGCGTCTCATGGGCCACCGCCTCGAGTCTCGGGCGCACGCGACATGGGCGGAGAGCCCGACGATCGACTCATGGCGGTCAGGCCCAGACAGCATGTTCCGCCACTCCTACGAATACACTAGCAACTTCGTGTGGTCCAATACGGTTCACCAGTCGGCCTCCGCTTGTTCGGACTACTTCAAGTGGGGCGACTTCCTGACCGGCAACGGCAACGATCACGCCGAAGGCGGCTGGCTCGATCGGGACTACTGGGCTCTGGCGCTCGCCTGCTCAACTGGGATCATCAACGAGGTGCCTCACTCGTATGCCGCCCACTGGGGCATGCCCAACGAGATCGGTCATCGCAGAATGGCCCTCGTAACGGCCTATGGCGCTTCCGGGTCGCCGCTCTACGGCATGGTCCAGGACATGGCGCATCGGGATGTGGACGTGTTGATGCTGTATCCGCTCGATCTGGTCGCCGTCGAGGAGCGTTTCGGGAGCTGGATGACTCAGTACGGCTATGCCAACCTCATCAGCCAGGACAAGCTCGTGGAGTTGGGCAAGGTCCGCGGAGGGGCAGTCGAAGTCTGCGGAAGGCGTTTCACGACGCTCGTGGCTACGTTCGAGCCATTCCCAACTGAAGCGCTCATGCAGTTGATGGGAGATCTGATCGCCGGCGGGGGCCGGGTCGTCTGGTCTGGTCCTCCGCCGGTCCTCAGCCGACAGGGCAAGCCGGCTCTACCGCCCTGGTGCGACCTCTTCGGAGTGGACTATGTGCCTGACGTGGAGGAAGGGCGCATGGCGCCGGGCCGCACCATCGCCTTCGAGGGACTCCTGAAGACCGTGCAGCCCCAGACAGTCCTGACGGACTTCATCGTGGATCACGTCTATCCTGTGCAGCCGCGACAGGGCGTCGAGATCGTCGCTCGAACTCAGGCTGGTGTCGTCGGCGTCCTCCGACGCGTGGCCGGCGGAGGAATGGCGGTGTTCCTCGGCTTTCGCCCACGCGACGACCAGGCCGCCAGTCTAGGCCATGAGACCAGGACCTGGTTTGAGGTGCTGTCCGCCATTGGGGCTTACGACGGATCGGGCACGTGGGCGGGCATCAACGACAACACGGAGTACCTATCGCGAACCACTCCCTACCTCTTCTGCAGGTTCCCGAACGGGACGATTGCCGTCGCCCCGCACTTCCGTTCTGTAGAGGAGGGCTGGGAAGGCGGCTTCGCGCGCAATCGTGAGCGCGACGCCGAGATCATGAAAGGCATCGCCCTCCCGCCCGATACCATTGACCTCCGTGATGCCCGCGTGCACGGGCATGCCGTCACCTATCGGGGCGTCTGGGCTCTTGCCTTTCGCGTGGTCAGGGGCGATCTCGTCGCGTTCGCCGGATCGCAGTGCGACCGCATCACGGTAGACGGTACTGAGACGGTGTTCGCCGATCGCGTGATCGGCCAGCTAGCCTGGGCGCCGGTCCCTGACGAGCGGCGAGTGCCCGGTGGCGCCGTACTCCAGGCGATGGTCTACGGAACCGGCAAGCTCAGCCTGCCTGTACCCGATCGCACCAAGCCGCTACGCCTGTTCGCGGAAGGCGCGACCCCGGGCTCGCGAGGTGTCGAGGTCCCGTGCTCCGTCGAGGGCGGCCTGCTGAGGTTCGAGGTGACCGAGGCCGTCCAGGGCCGGTGGCTATACGCCGTCGAGTAGGCGCACCATTGCAGCGGGGCGGAGACGATGGTCCGGCGCCTCCGCCCCGCTGCTACTTCAGGTTCTTGGGCGTCGCGTTCACCCACTGGTTGGGAGTGGCGGCCGGGTCCTGCTCGCCCACCCATCGGCAGTAGACCGCCTCAACGTTGCCATTGCTCCAGGCGCGATACAGGTACTTCTGGTCCATCGCAATACCGACTACCCTCGGCTGGCCGGCCTGCGCCATCACCGGCGGCGAGAACGTCCTGATCAGCAGCACAGCCAGGTTCGCCGCCAGTAGAGTGGCGATGATGCCAAGCAGTAGCTTCGTGGCTCTGTCGATTCGCATTGGGACCTCCCTTGGGTAGCGCGGGACTGCGCCGGTTCGGGGCCGACCCGGTCCCTGCCGAGCTCTCGTCGTCTCTCGAAGGACAGCCTACCTTCTGTTCGCCGGTTTGGATCTGCCGGCGACCGATGGCGCCAGCCTCATGTACTTGATCCTATCGCCGACCGCGATCTTCCGGACGACCTGCATACCCGCTGTAACCTTGCCAAAGACGCAGTAGTCGCCGTCCAACTGATGGTTCGACGAGAGGTTAACAAACCACTGGCTGTCGCCCGTATTCGAGCGCGGGGCCGACAGCGCCATCCCGAGCGTGCCTGTCAGATGCGTTCGGTCGTTCTCCTCGAACGGAATCGTCTTGCCTGAACCGCCTCCGCCGATCCCGAGCTCCCTCTTCTTCATGTCGCTCATCGTTGCCAGTTCCTTCGGCTTGAGCGTCCTGGTCTTCGGGTCGCCGGCCTGAACCACGAAGCCGGGCTCCACGCGATGGATCAGGATCCCATCGTAGAAGCCCTTCTTGCACAGCGCTACGATGTGTGCGACGGTCTTCGGTGCGTCCTTGGAGTACAGCTCGATCTTGATCTGCCCGCGGCCTTCGACGCTCATCTCCAGCCTGACCACACCGTCCGCTGCCAACGCCCGTCCGGGCAGTAGCCCTGCCAGAACCGCCAGAACACTCAGTACTCGTCTCACGTCACTGTCCCCCTGCCTGTACCTTGATGCCCGTGATGGCATCTCCTTGCGCTATCTTGTCAACGACTTCCAGGCCCTTGACGACCTTACCGAATACGCAGTAGTCGCCGTTCAGGCCCACGTTGTCTTTCAGGTTCACGAAGAACTGGCTATCGCCAGTCGCTGATCGCGGTGAGTTGAGCGCCATCGCCAGTGACCCGCGGATGTGCGAGAGCGCGTTCGTCTCGAACGGAATCGGGCTGCCGGAGCCTCCGGCGCCGATGCCGAGGGCGGCCTTCTGCTGGTCGCTGATCCCCGCCAGTTCCGCTGTGCTCATCTGCCGCGTCTCAGGATCGCCGGCCTGCACCACGAACCCCTTCTCGACGCGGTGGAACTTCACTCCGCTGTAGAACCCGCTCGTCGCGAGCTTCAGGAAGTGCTCGACCGTCTTCGGCGCGGCCTTGGGGTACAGCTCGAACGTCATCTCCCCCTTCCCTGCCACCGCCATGACGACGACCCGAACGCCCTCGCGAGGCGGATTGAAGTCGCGCATCTGGCCGCGTTCCTGAGCGCGCTGGGCCGAGTCCGCCTTCTTCCAGGCAGCTTGCTGCTCGGCTTCCTTGATCCGAGCAGCGTCATCCTGAGGCGAGGGCGACAGCTTCTTGCTGCCCTGCACCACAATGGAGACAATGATCGCCACAACAGCGATCCCGAGGATGGCAAGTACCGACCGCATGGCCTACTCCCCTGAACGTGATCGCCGGCATTCTACCTAAGCCCAGATTGGGTGTCAACGCGGGAGGCGCCCAAGGCGCCTTGTGCTACAATGCGCCCTCGCCAGGTGGAGCGTCGCACACGGCCGGCCGGCGTGTGAAGGCCGATCCGCGTGAGGTGCGCCATTGGCGCAGGCGTCCGGCATCACCCTATGCTCGCTCGACGGATTATCCCCTGCCTCGACGTCCGGCAGGGACGCGTTGTCAAGGGCGTCAACTTCGTCGGCCTCCGCGACGCCGGAGACCCGGTGGAGCTCGCCAGGCGCTACGACGACGAGGGCGCCGACGAACTGGTGTTCCTGGACATCACGGCAAGCCACGAGAGCCGCGACATCATCTACGAGGTGGTGGAACGGGTCGCCGAGCAGGTGTTCATTCCGTTCACGGTCGGAGGCGGGATTCGAACCGTCGAGGACGTCCGGCGTCTGCTGGTCGCCGGGGCCGACAAGGTCAGCATCAACACCGCCGCGGTGCTGGACCCCGATCTCGTTGCCCAGGCCGCCGCGCAGTTCGGGAGTCAGTGCATCGTCGTCGCCATAGACCCCAAGCGAACCGGCCATCGCGGCGACGGGTCTCCCGTGTGGGACGTACACACCCACGGCGGAAGGCAGCCGACCGGCCTGGGCGCCGTTGAGTGGGCGCAGCAAGTGGAGAGCCTGGGCGCGGGGGAACTGCTGCTGACCAGCATGGACCGCGACGGCACGCAGATCGGCTACGACATCCCGTTGACCCGGGCGGTCGCCGAGGCCGTGCGCATACCCGTGATCGCGTCCGGCGGCGCGGGCGCACCCGAGCATTGCCTGGAGGCGCTTACGGACGGCAAGGCCGATGCAGCGTTGATCGCCTCGATCGTGCACGACGGCGTACATACGATTGCCGAGATCAAGCGCTTCCTCTCTGAGCACGGAGTTCCGGTGAGATGAGCATCCATCACTTCGCGGCCGGCCTGAAGTACGACCGCGACGGCCTGATCCCCGCAGTCATCCAGGATGCGGCCACGGGCGACGTACTGATGGTCGGATACATGAACCAGGAGGCGGTGTCCCGTACCCTGGAGGAGCGCCGCATCACCTTCTGGAGCCGCTCGCGACGGCAGTTCTGGGTCAAGGGAGAGAGATCCGGAAACGTGCAGGCGCTGGTTGAGGCACGCGCCGACTGCGACCTCGACTGCCTGCTGCTGCGCGTTGACCAGTCCGGACCCGCCTGTCACGAGGGCTTCCGGTCCTGCTTCTACCGGTCTGTCGGAGCCGACGGCGTCCTCACCGAGATCGCCGAGAGGATCCGCAGGCCCGAAGATATGTACGGCCCCGGCCCCGGCCATGAGTAGCCGTCCTTCCTCCTCCCGTGTGCGGCGCGGCAGGAGCCTCGCCGTCCCGTGTGCGGCGCGGCGGGAGCCTCGCCCTCCGGTGCGCCGGTGCTCCTACTCATACCCACTCTCGTGGCTGCTGTCGGCTCTCTTCGTGTCCTCTGTCATCGCTGCAGCGCTCGGCGCGGCACCACGGGACTCGGCCCCCCCGTACGATGACATCCTGCCGGTCTCGCGCATCAGGGCCGGCATGCGCGGCTACGGCCTGACTGTTTTCCGCGGCACGACGATAGAGCGCTTCGAGGTCGAGGTCGTCGGCGTCGTCAAGAACGGAAGCCTGGTGGCGCCCGGGCACGACATGATCCTGGTTCGCATGACAGGCGGCCCCATGACGACCCGCAAGGCCAACCTCATCCGAGGGATGTCCGGGAGCCCGGTCTACGTTCAGGGCAGGTGCATCGGCGCGTTCTCTCAGGGCGAGCCTAACTCCAAGGAGCCGCTGGGCGGAATCACTCCCATCGAGGACATGCTCGAGGCATGGGACACGAAGCTGCCCGGCGAGCCGCAAGCGTTCATGGGTCACCCAAACCCGTGGACGGAAGGGCGGGCGGGCCACGTGTTGCGTCTGGATCGGCCCATCGTAGCGGAAGGCCGCCTCATTCGGAAGGTCGTGTTCGATGCGCCGAAAGGCATGAAGCTCGCCGCTCGCGACACCCTCTTGCTCAGGCCCTGCTCCTCCATGGTGACCGTCTCCGGCATGCACGCCGCCGCCCGCCGGAAGCTTGCTGCGCTCTTGGAGCCCTATGGCGTCGAGGTCGCACAGGCTGCTTCGGGCGGCAGGACTGCGACGTTTGCAGGCGCCTCGATGCGGCCCGGCGCCGCGTTCTCGGTCATGCTGCTGACCGGCGACGTCACTTCTGGCGCGACCGGCACAGTCACGTACAGGCGCGGCGACCGCATCCTGGGCTTCGGGCATCCGTTCCTCGGCATTGGGCCGCTGAACGCCCCGATCTGCACGGCATACGTTCACGACGTCTACCCGCTCCTGTCGGGCTCCTACAAGATCAGCACGCCGGGCCGGGCGATAGGCTCCTTGCTGCAGGACCGGCCCTTCGGCGTGAGCGCCCAGATACACAGAGTCGCCGCGTCAATCCCCATCACCGTAAGCGTCGAGGACAAGACCATTGGGCGCAGCAAGACCTACCACATGGGCGCTGCCTCGCACCCCAGCCTCTACGCAGGGCTGGTGGGCCTTGCCGTCGGATCGGCGATCGCCGACATCCACAGCACCCCGGGCCCCGTGACCGCACGCGTTGAGACCCTCGTCGAGGCCAACGCCATTGGGCCCATCCGCAGAACCAACAGGGTCTACGATGCCCGCGCAATCGACTCCGCCATCACGGGCGACCTCGAGAGCATCCTCAGCGTCCTTGCGACGAACCCGTTCGAGCCGCTGGGCATTCAGCGAGCAAGCGTTCGAGCCGTCATAGAGCCGGGACGCGGGACGGCCACGATTGAACGCGCGTTCGTCAGTGCGGGGCGCTATGAGCCGGGCCAGACGGTGGAGATCGGGGTCGTGGTCAGGCCTTTCGGGGGCGCAGAGCACGTCACGAAGGTCCCGCTCCGCATACCCGAGCGTTGCCCGGATGGGCGATTGACGGTGACGATCCAGGGCGGCGCACCTCCCCCGGTGGTCTCGCTTGGCGGGATCGTATATCGGCCCTCAACACCGGCGCCCGCCGACAAGGCGCCTCCAGCGAACGTCCGCCAGATGATCGCCCGTCTGCTTGAGCGAGAGACCGGCAACGAGATTGCCGCCACGCTGGCTCTCCCGTCAACGTCCGTCGCGGTTGGCGGAGAGCCCCTGAGAAGCGTCCCTCCGACGCTGGACGCTGCGCTGCGCTCGAACCGTGTCTCGGCCATCAAGACCGATCGAGACCAGGTCCGTGCGGTGATCGCGACCGAGTGGGTGGTGAGCGGCCGCCACACCCTGATCCTCAACGTGCAGAAGCATGTCACCCATGAGC
>Ga0172375_10008150_pt1 | contig 14159 bp, 14 predicted proteins | sample LakKiv1m_FD_114537 | JGI IMG/M metagenome (GOLD analysis project Ga0172375, IMG submission 114537) | Freshwater microbial communities from Kabuno Bay, South-Kivu, Congo - kab_092012_11.1m | ecosystem: Environmental > Aquatic > Freshwater > Lake | place: Democratic Republic of the Congo...
ATAACGCTTCTTTGTTATAGTGCCGAATGCGCCATAGCTATCCACGATATGCAAAGGATTATAACTATAATTCATCAGCTGGTTACGCGAAAAAAAGTTCAAGGTCGGAGGAACACTTAAAATAATTACTAATGCGGCTAAAACGTATAAAATACCGTTATAAAATGGCGAACGCGTGGCAGCAGGAAGCGACACCGGAACAAAATGTAAAAACAAGGTATCACTAAAAGCAGTTAAACCTAGGGCCACAGTGAGCCAGTTTAACCAGGAGTAATTACCACTTACGATTAACATTAGTTGATGTAAAATTATTAATCCGCCGGCCGCAGCAGCAATTCTTTGCGGTCCGAATAAACCAAAAGGCGCAATGATCTGCACAAAATGGCTGAACAAAACTCCGATTTTGAGCAAGGTTTTGGGGAGATGATAAAAAAACCAACTAAGAGGATTAGGCATGGGCTGGGTTTCAAAATGATAAAAAAGGCATGTCAAATCCCTCCAACATTGATCCCCTCTTATCTTAATCAAACCTGCGCCCAGCTCCGTTCTAAACAACATCCAGCGTAATATAATGATCGGGATAAGCGCAGCCTGTAATTTGGTCGGCCCAAGAAATACGGCGAAAAACCCTGCTTCGCAAAGCATAGACTCCCAACCAAAACTGTAAAAAGTCTGTCCGACATTAATAATGGAAAGATAAAGCACCCACAGAGTGAGCCATACTGCCGCAGAAAGCCACCAGCCCCTGCCTTCAGATAAGCCGAACAAAGTAATAAAAGATAAAAGAATCCCAAGCCAAGCCGCAAACATAAAGAACCGGTCAGAATAGTACAGATAGAATATGCTTGGCGTAGACTTGAAGGGCACCTGATTAATAAAAGCCGGAACCGGTAAAAGCCCTTTCTCCCCTACGAGCGCCGGAAACTGGTTCAACGCCACAATAAAGGCAATCAAATAAAGACCGGCTAATGAACGCTGAAACAGTATTCTTACGATCTGCATACTGCCAAAGTATGCCTCCATAATAACTCCCATAAGGTCCCCGTCCTAACACCTTGCGAAAAGGTTAGGCTGGTTTTAAAAATACCACTATGAATAATAGCTCCGTGTCTCCTCTGGCTTCCAGGACAATCTCCGGCTCATCCTTAATCATTGCCGCGTCCAGATTATGCATAATCCGGTTATTTATTGCCAGGCCCTTACCCTCCAGGATATATAAATATACCCCTTGATTTTCTTTCAGCTTATAAGTCACTCTTTTACCTTTTTCCAGAAAAGAGGCATAAACTTTTGCATCCGCAAAGATTTTTAAGCTCTCCTGGTCCTCATTCGAAACCAAAGGCAGCAGCCGATTGATCCTTTCCGTTTTTTCCACCTTTTTCTGCTCGACCGAGGGCTCAAGGTTTTGTTGATTAGGCATAAACCACATCTGGATAAAACGCATTGGCTGATCTGCCAGATTGTTGATTTCAGAATGGAACATTCCTTTTCCTACCGTAGTATGCTGTACCCAGCCCTTCTTCAGCACCTGGCCTTTGCCACGCTGATCAGCATGCCGAAATTCCCCTTCCGCACAATAGGTTACTACCTCGATCTCCCGATGCGGGTGTAACGGCCAAATCGCCGCCGGGGACAAAGTATCATCATTAAATACCCGCAATGAACCAAAATGAAGATAGCGGGCATCATGATAATCCCCAAAAGAAAAATGCCATCTTCCCTCAAAAGTTCCGTTCTCGATCTGGCCCCGAGACTGATAAATCTCTTTAGCCTTACGTAATAAAATCATTTATACAATATTATATTTATTATGCCTAAGGCCGGGCATTTAGCTCCCGGCCTTTTTAATCCAATATCACTTTTTACAAACACACTCGTTTGCCTTTTTCTTGCAACCGCTGCAAACTCCGTCTTCAATAGGTTTACCGCATTTTTTACATGGTGAACATCCGCAAACATCGCACATTAAAATCACCTCCCTTTGGTTATTTAGCCGGTAAATTACCGGCGGTATTTTGGCCAGGGGTACCCTGGTCCGTAGCTGTAAATTTGATCACAATCCCTACGGCAGAAAGGAATGTCGTAGTTTCCAAAAGCGGCTGATAACCGTAACAGTAATAATATCCCCGCGGATAAAAATAGGTGTGGTGATAACGGTGCCAGCCAAAATGGTCATAAGGATAATAATAACCGCTATGGACGTAACAGGCGTCCGGAGAAACGTATTGCCTTTGCTCTTCCTGCTTGCTGAATACGTAAACCGCATCCCCTCCCATCTCTGCTGCCTTATTCCGAAAGATCTGTTCGATCTGCCCCCAGTTATTGGCTCCGGTTACGGTAATCTCTCCCAGCTCGATAAAAGCCCTATCTGTTGGTTTTTGCATAAAAGTAACAATGTTTGCCGGACGCGTCGGAGGATATACCTGCTCCTTATAATATCTTTGCACGGAAACACTAGTGGCGCACCCTGCCGCGGCAAACGCAATCAAAAATATCAATATTCTTTTCATTGCCTCATCCTTTCTTCTCATAATAAAACTTATGCAGCTATTATATATTCGGCCAATGATCCCAGAATGAGCGGATTCCTTTTTTTGCTAACTTTTTTCCACCTATAAAATAATTTATAATTTAACCCGCAAAAACAGCATAAATGACTTTGGGTCATCCGAGTATCTTTCGGCTAAACTATCCGTAATAAAACATATATCAAAGGAACACCCGATACCGGCAGCAATGCCTTTCCAGAATAAAAAATCGTATAGATAGCCTAAATTAAGTTTTTTGATCGCATAACTTTTCCCCGATAAAGAATCACCTTCCTGAAAAAGCTCATCTTTTTCCACATATTCAAACCGGCCGAAAAAAGTATGTACTTTCCATAGATTAACCGCGGATTCAGCCAGAAACGCACTTGTATCAATGCCGGGATTTTTATTATTGCGGCCCCAGGCAAAGGTACTCTGCCAATTTCCGTCTTTAAAACTCCGGTTATATATCGCCGAAACCGTCGTACGGATAACATCTATCCCCGGTTCAAGCTGCTCCGGGCTATCAAGATAACCATAGCTGGCCTGCAAGGACAAGTCCTTAGATGGATTAAAGCTAAACCTTGCGGAATAAGAATCAAGCTTGGGAGTTTCAATATCCCAGCGATGCTCATCCGGCTCTCTCCCTCGAAAAGTAGAACCTTCTATCTTGAATTTATCCAATATATATCCTAAAGTAACTACCCCAAAACTAATATGCGTTGAATCCAGCCAATGGTGGCCTAACGGAGCTTCGGGATTATCCATGGCTGAAAAACGATGCATAAAAGCTGGCGGGCCCAATGCCGGTTCTCCGGGTAACCCAAAATACCCGAATAAAGAACTTTCTTCGCTAAGGGGTAAACTGTAGGTCAAAGCTTCTTCCATAAAAAAATCATGCGGATGCTGTCGATCTATTAAAGGATAGATTCCATCCGAGGTCTCTCCGGTCTGAAACAATAAAGGATAACCTCGTTTGCCCATTAAAGGATCAAGCGAATACATACTGCGATAACCAAATGTTCCTGCCCCTAACTTGCGGTTCATCATGAGCATGAACATGCTGGAACTGAAATTTTTATTTTCCCCTTTTTTACCTCCCTGATGGTCATAAATTCCAAATACATAGCCATGCAGCATAATATTCCAATTCCGATACCTAAAATGTTTGCCTTCCATCGGGGTTGACTCCGGCTGCCAGCTGGTTCCGCTTGCTTCGCGAGTATCGGGATAATCGCCATAAAATGCGGAGACGGGCATTTGGCTATGCGTAAGCATACTCTGCATCTCGGACATTCCCATCATCTCCTGCTGCGCATAAGCCATTGATGAAGGCAAGGCCGCGAAAAACATGAAACTTACCAGACGCCTAAGCTGACCGGAAGCCATTAATCCGCCTTTACCTTGCTTATTTTAGAGGGCAGAATTACAATCTCCACTCTTCGGTTCTTCTGTTTATTCTGCGCAGAATCATTGAGTGCTACCGGACGGAATTCTCCATAACCATTGGCGGATAATTGCTGCGGATTAACTTTACATTCATCAATCAAATAATGCAAAACTGCCAGGGACCTGGCCGAAGACAGCTCCCAATTGCTTCTCCATGCGGAGTGCTTAATCGGATCGTTATCAGTATGCCCCTCGATGGCGATATAAGAATCCGGCACATCTTTATTCAACACCTCGCCGACTTTCCGCAAGGCAATCGCGCCATCCTGCTTGATCTTATCCTTGCCGGAATCAAAGAAAACCTCCGAGATAAAGGTAATCACCAAGCCCCTTTCGGTCATTTTCAGCTTTGCCTTATACTCGCCGATCTCTTTCTTTAAGGATCCCTCCAACTCCTGCTTGGCTTTTTCTAAATCAGAAAGTTCCTTGTCTTTTTCCCCGGAAATCTGTTCAATGGCGCTGACCTTTTCCTTCTCCAACTGGAATATTCGATGTTTTAAATCCGCGTTTTCTGCTTCCAGGAGATCGGCACGCTGCGCCTTCTGAATAAAACTACACCCGGATAAAAGGAAAACACCGCTTAAAATAAGTAAGGATATTTTTCTTTTCACCATCTTCCTCCCTTTTCCCGAAAATCTTATTACCTTACTATATGTTAGGGGATTTTAGAAAATGAGCCAGAAGCGGTTTCTACTTTCTTTGGACTTTATTCCATCTGATAAGCTCAGTGATAAGGAAGTAAACAGTTACTCGACAGGTATAACCGGAGGATTAGATAAACTGGCTAAGGATGAGGTTTGCGCGGAGAGCCATTTTCTTTGGAAATAGCGCCTGCTTAATAAAAATGCCTGGCAGATAAGCGAGATATTCATCGACCACCAAACCCCGCTTGCTCCAAAACCAAAAATAATTGCCAGTAGAAAACTTAAAGGCAGACGCACCAGCCAAACGCTTGCTCCGATAATCCACATTACTGCCCGGGTATCACCCGCGCCGTTTAAGGCACCGGCCAGAATTACTCCCCAGGCCATTACCGGTTCGCTAAGCAGGGCAATATAGATATAACGTACTGATTCGCTGACAACGGTTTTATTTGGCGAAAGGAGCCCGGCAATAAAATGAGCATTAAGCATAACTACGGCGGTCAGCAGTAAAACAATACCCACTCCAAAAGCAGCGGTAACCTTGCCGATAGAGAATGCATCTTGCACTTTCTTTTTTCCCAGTAGATTTCCCACTACTACCGCGTTGGCCATATTAAAAGCAAAAGCCGGCAGAAAAATCGCGGATTCTATCTTTAAACCGTTGGTAAAAGCTGCCATGATCTCGATATTATTCTTAGGTAAGGCTGCCAGGATTAAAAAAAGCGCCATTGCTCCCAACTGCCATAAAACCTGCATCAGGCCTGCCGGCCAGCCGATATGAATCATTGCTTTTACCGCCGGCAGAGAGAATTTGAATAATCCACTGATCTTGCGGCGCATGAAAGATATGTTCATCAGGCAGCCGACAAAAGAACTCAATACCGTAGCTACGGCAATCCCTTGAAACCCCAGCGGCGTATGAAAAGCAAGGAAAAAATTAAGTATTGCGTTTAAAATACAGACTACCGCCATCGTAAACAACGATTTATGAATCATACCGCTGGCGCGCAGTATACCGTTAGAACTAATCAAAAGGTAGGCAAAAATCAACCCCGTAGAATAAATCCGCAATAGCGGCACAGCATAATCCTTGATTGTCTCCGGCACCGCCAAGACATTAATCATGCTGCGTGAAAACAAAAGACCGATGATTGTAAAAATTACTCCGGCAACCAAAGAAACAGCAATTGTAGAATCAATGGCGGCCACAAACTCTTCTTTTTTCTCGGAGGTAAAAAGCCGCGAGATTAAAGAGACCGAGCCGACGGTCAGAGCAAAAACAATAATACTGAAGATAAAGTAAATCTGCGAGGCCAGGCCATAAGCAGCCTGGATCTCCTTACCGATCCTTCCGGCAACGTAAACATCCGTCAGTCCGATTAAAAAAAGAAAAAACATAATCAGCGTCATTGGCCAGCTTACTGCCCAGCTCTGACGGAACAATAGACGGATCCTTTCCTCCTGTAATTTTTTGATAATCTTATTAAGCATAGTTATTCTTTAAGGACAATGGTGTATTTTTTGATCATACTTTGCGGATGGTAAGATTCTTTTGCCGCGCGTAAACCGGCAATACCCAAATCCTGTTCCAGGTTGATGTATTTAAAATCTAGCGCATGCCGGCGTAAAAAATCATTCAACATTACCTGATAAAGCCCGGCAAGTGCGGGATCCGCTTTTAAGATATGCATCACCAGGGTATCAGAATTAAGTGCTTCGGCAACCGCCACCGCGCAAACCCTACCACCAATTTTTATGGCTCCGGACTTAAGTTTAAAATCCGCAAAATGTTTTATCGTTTCGCGGATCATCTCCCGCTCGTTATTTAATCCTTCCACATGATCGCAATCCTTAATCCCGCACCAGGCCGCTTCAAATTCCAGTATTAAGTTGGCTTCCCCAGTCCGGATATCTATATAAGCGTAATCGTTTTCGGATTTAAATTTTTTTATCTGGTTGCGCTTTCCGTCATATCTTCTTCCCGACAAATCAATCAAATCAGAAGCCAAATAAAGATAATCCCAGTTATCCTTATCCTCATCCACGTTAAAATGGCTATTTTTTATACAGAAGCCGGCAATATCTTCCGGAACACGGATAAATAATCCTCCCGTGTCTTCTAGTACCTTCTCTATTATTTTAACAGAGTTATTTGTTCCTATGGGTGGTAAAAAACGCGGCTTTTCTGCAGCGAGCGAACGTAAAATCAGCGCTCCCTCAAAAAGCGAAACCCCGTAAGCATATGCCTTTCTCCAGCTAAAAAGATTAGTAAAGGTAAACTCGGAGATCTGCGGAGGGTATTGCTGAAAAGCCTGATTAAAAACCTCCTGATGGCTAAAATCAAGCGCAGTTGATTGTGGATATTCCGGTATCATTGATATTATGTTACAGTTGTGAACGAAAGATATGAACGCGATGTATTATATGGCCGGAGCAAACGTTGATCAAGAAAAAAGAAGGGCAGTTAAAACTCTATTTTAATGATTCGCGCAAACGATACATTACTCCCGCGGCTATTTCCGGCTTGGGAAATCCGAATTTCCTGGCAGAGATCGTCACCTCGGTTCTATCTTCTGATATTTTCCGCAGCTTAAGATTTACCGAAGCTCCGCTGACTTCGGCGCTGATTTCCCCCGCGGAGCGCTCTTCTCTTTTTACGGTGCCTGCAGATTGAATCGCTTTTATTCCAGCGGAGTATACCCTTTCAAGTGAAACATTAAAAGTATCCCGGCTGAAATCTTTACCCGTAAAAGTAAGCACTGCGGCAACCGGTAAAACCCCGACCCCGGCAAGCATGGCTACACCATAAACCTTCAGACCTTCGATACCTGCCGACTTCAGCGGTTCTGATATAATCAAAGCTGCCAGCTGCTGGGCGCTGGTAATATTTTTATAACTTTTTTTCAAGTTAATATCGAAAACCTTGATTAAAGGCTGGCCGGATACGCTATAATCCCTGCTTACTATTCTACCCATGGACAGATTGACTAAGTCCATCTGCATGGCCAGTTGCTTAGCCGGCTTTTTTCCGCTATGCTGCGCCGAAGGCTTTTCTTCGGTTATTTTAAGCGAATCAACATTCAATTTGCCCGCTTTATTTTTGGTCATACCAATCTCTTTAATCTCAATGTCAACCTCACGTAAATGCAGTTTGCCTTTAAGAAATGCTCCCAAATCCCAAGCTACTTTGATCCGAGGAATATCTGCCAGGATCTCCCGGGGAAACCCGTGCGGGTTATACATTCTGAAATCGGATATTTTGATGGACTGCCTTAAAATACTTAACGAGAGGCCGCCTACATGAGTCGGGGCGCCGGTAATCCCTCCGGCAACGGTACCGATAAGAGATTTAATCAAAAAATCCCTCACCACGCAGAAAGCAAAAAGAAAAACAATTATGAGGATAATATTCTTTGTTTTTTTGCGCATTAGCCCCTCCTTTTTGTTGAATAAACCTTGGTAAATTTATCAAAAAAGCTCACTTCTCCTCTGCTTCGCTCTTGAACAAGTAATTGCCGGTAGGGCTTCGCAGCAGTTCTCCTTCTCGTCTACATCCCAGACTTGAACTCCGGGGATTTTTAACGAAGGAGAATAAAAAAGCTATTAATCTAAATAGATTAATAGCTTCTCCTGTTCCCCGCGTAAAAGAATTCCGGTGGTCAGCTTCATAAGAAGCAGCCTCCAACCTTAACGCAAAGTTACATTCTCTCTATGTGGATATTTATTATAGTATATGCGCGGCTAAAAGCAAGAAGAATTAGGCTCATCCAAAGGGGGGAAGAAAAGTTAACTGTCTTTCTCTAATCTTTCGGGATGATGCCGGACCACCTCTGCCTGCACCATGTAAATCACATCCTCGGCGATATTGGTCGTATGATCACAGATACGCTCTAAGAAACGGGCGATCAATAATAATTGTACTGCCCGCGGGGCGCAAGCGCCGTCTTTCACCATATAATCATCAACCAGCTCCTTTTGTATAATATTACGTAATTGGTCCGCTTCGGAATCGGATAACAATACTTTTTTAGCAAGCGCTATATCTCCTTTGACAAAGGAATCGATTGCCATCCTCACCATTTCCTGCGCGACGGACGTTAATTTAGGAATATCGACCAGCGGCTTTAAAAAAGGTTTGTCCGCTATCTCCAACGTGCGCTGGGCAATATCCACCGCGATATCCGCGATGCGCTCCAATTCCGCGTTAATTTTCATTCCGGTAGTGATAAAACGTAAATCTTTGGCCATGGGCTGGTAGCGGGCGATTAAATCAATACATTTTTCGTCGATATCCAGTTCCAGCTTGTCAATATTCACATCATTGTTAATCACGCTTTGCACCAGCTCTTTATCCCGGTTTTTCAGCGCTTCGATAGACTTAAAAATGGCCTCCTCTGCCCAAGCTCCCATTTTAAGGATATCCTTATTCAACTCCTTTAACTCCTGATCAAGATGCCTTTCCATTTTAAGCCTCCGATTTTTCCCGCCTACGGCGGGAGCTCGCTAAATCAATACGCTAAGGTGCTGGAATTATCCATACCTTCCGGTAATGTAATCCTCTGTGCGCTTATCCAGGGGCGCGGTAAAAATCTGCTCGGTTTTGCCAAACTCGATTAACTCTCCTAAAAGCATAAAACCTGTGTCATCCGAAACACGCGCAGCCTGCTGCATATTGTGTGTCACGATTATTATAGTATACCTGCTCTTCAATTCACGCATTAATTCTTCCACCCGGGCAGTAGCCTGCGGGTCCAAAGTGGAACAGGGTTCATCCATCAATAGGACATCCGGCTTAACTGCGATCAAACGGGCAATACACAGCCTCTGTTTCTGCTCCAGGGATAAGCGCAGGGCCGACGTATTCAATTTATCCTTTAGTTCATCCCAGAGTAATACGTCTTTAAGGCTCCTCTCTACTATCTCATCCAATTGATCAGCCGTTACCCGCTCTGCGTGGATCTTTTCGCCAAAAACGATATTTTCATAAACCGAAAGAGGAAACGGATTGGGCCGCTGAAAAACCATACCCACTTTTTTGCGCAAAGCCACTAAATCCGTTTGAGTATCTAAAATATTTTCGCCGTCAATAAGCACCTCTCCTGTCGAGCGCACACCTTCGATTAAGTCATTCATCCGGTTAAACACCCGCAGCAAAGTAGACTTACCGCACCCCGAAGGCCCGATGATCGCAGTAATCCTATTGGCTTCTATGCGCGCATTGATATTTTTTAAGGCCGCAAAAGAGCCATACCAGAGGTTTAGGTTTTTAGTAATTATTTTTTGCATTATCCAAATTTTCCTCTAATATAACCGTCAGTACGCTTATCCAGCGGCGCGGTAAAAATCTTGTCGGTTATCCCAAGCTCAATAAGCTCTCCGTTCAAAAAGAAAGCTGTTTTGTCGCCTACGCGCGCCGCTTGTTTTACGTTATTAGTCACTAAAACAATGGTATATTTCTTTTTAAGCTCAACCATTGCCTCTTCGATCTTGGCGGTAGAGATCGGATCCAGTCCCGAGCAAGGTTCGTCGAATAAAATTACCTCCGGCTGCACAGCCAGGGAGCGGGCAATGCACAAACGCTGCTGTTGGCCGCCGGATAATTTAAAAGCAGATTCATCCAATCTATCTTTCACCTCTTCCCAAAGATACGCTTCTTTAAGCGATTTTTCCGCTATTGCCGCCAACTTATTTTTATTCCCTACTCCGTGCATTCTTACCCCATAAGCCACATTATCAAAGATAGACAAAGGTAAAGGCAAAGGCAAAGCAAAGACCATGCCTACCCTTTTCCGTAATAACTCTAAATCTATTTTTCTAATATCCTCACCCTCAAGCTCAACAACGCCAGTCATCTTAAAATTCTGGTTTAGATCATTTAAACGGTTAAGCATTCTCAAAAAAGTAGTCTTGCCGCTATTTGAAGGCCCGATCACGCTTAAGATTTCATTAGCCGGAACTTGCAGGCTCACCTGCTTTAAGGCTTGTATCGTACCGAACCAAATATTCAACTCTTTGATATTGAATTTTACCCCCACACCAATTTTCATAGTAAAATACTTTCTTGAATACGCTTCTTTAACTGCGCGAAGGCACGAGACCTTAGTTTAAGGTTATGCTCTCGTTTCCTGGCTTCTTTTTCAGATTTATATGCTTCATAATAAATTATTTCAAAAGGAATTCGATGTTTAGTTGAAAATATTAATCCTGCATTATGTTCAGATAATCTTCTTTCTAGGTTATTGGTTGATCCAATATATAGCATTCCATCTTTCTTACTTTTTAAAATATATACATAATACATACTTATGCAACAATTGGTGTGGGGGTTTACCATTTTTTCTTCCTGCGGAACCTATAACGAATAACAATCGCCACTAAATTCATAAAAAGTACCAGTGCCAGTAATACCAATGCCGTGCCATACCTGATCTTTTCATCCACATTAGGCACTTGGGTTGAAATTACATAAAGATGATACGGCAAAGCCATTGCCTGGTCAAAAATTGAACCAGGAAGCCGCGGTAAATAAAAAGCAGCGACGGTAAAAAGTATGGGCGCGGTCTCTCCTGCTGCCCGGCCCAGGCCTAAAATCGTGCCGGTAAGTATTCCGGGAATGGCATTAGGCAATACAATGTGCCTAATAGTCTGCCATTTACTCGCTCCAAGAGATAAACTTACTTCGCGGAAAGAATATGGAACGCTTTCCAATGCCTCGCGTGAAGTAGTGATAATTACCGGTAAGATCATAATCCCCAGAGTAAGGGAACCGGAAAGTATGGATGAACCGAATTTAAAAAATACCACAAAAAGAGCCAGACCAAAAAGCCCGTAAACAACCGAAGGCACACCGGCAAGATTCACAATCGCCAGTTTAATCATCCGGGTCAGTAAATTATCGTGCGCATACTCGCTTAAATAGATCGCCGCCAATAACCCAATCGGCAAAGCAAAAATAATCGCACCTGTCACTAGGTAAATCGTACCAATAATCGCCGGAAAAATTCCTCCGGCACGCATACCTTGTCTGGGGATATCAGTAAGAAACTGCCAATTAATCCCTGGCAATCCTTTTTCAACGATCACAACCACGATCAACCCTACGGGAACTACGATAAGCAGCGTGGCCAGGAATAAAAAGAAAAAAGCTATTTTTTGTGACCGGTGCGAATTTTTCATTTTATTTTCGATAACTTCATTTCTTAATGCACAAAATTTTACTGCCGCTTATGTAAAAATAGATCCGCGGTTACGTTAATCGCAAAGCTAATCACGAACAGGACGATCCCGATCGCAAATAAAGCAAAATAGTGCTCTGAACCAACTACCGCCTCCCCCATTTCCGCGGCAATGGTCGCGGTCAAGGTGCGTACTGGAACTAAAATACTACCGGGCATCACTGCCGCGTTTCCGGTAATCATCATCACCGCCATAGTTTCCCCGATTACCCGGCCAATACCGAGCATTACTGCCGCCAGTATACCGCTGGACGCTGCTGGAAGCATTACCCGCCAGATTACCTGCCAATGCGTTGCTCCAAGCGCCAAAGCGCCTTCTTTATAGTTCTTAGGAACAGAATATAAAGCATCCTCGGCAATGGAAACAATAGTAGGCATTGCCATAAACGCCAGCATAATCGCGCCGGATAAAGCGGTCAATCCGGTAGGAAGATGAAAAATATTTTTTACCAAAGGCACCAGGGTAATCATGCCGATGAACCCCAAGACAACACTGGGAATAGCAGCCAATAATTCGATGCCTGCCTTAAGCGTTTCTTTGATTTTTAACGGAGCGACTTCGGCAATATAGATAGCGCAGCCCACGCCGATGGGGATAGAAATAATCGCCGCTCCCACGGTGACAAGAAGAGAACCCATAATCAAAGGAAGAATCCCCAACTGCGGAGGTTCGGAAATAGGATACCAGCTCTTACCAAATAAGAAGTTAAAGAAACTTACTGACTTAAATACTGCCAGCCCCTCCTTAAGCAGAAACAAAAAGATCAACACCACAAAAAATATGGAGGCTAAACCGCAGATAAGGACCAATTTTTCAATAATAAATTCCTTGAATTTCCGCATGGTTATTTTTTCACCGGCACAAACTCCGTGGCCTTCACAATACCCTGTCCTTCCGGAGAAAGCGTAAAATCTACGAATTTCTTCACTAATCCAATCGGCTCACCATTAGTATAAAGAAACAAGGGCCGGGATATCGGGTATTTACCGTTGATCACGTTTTCGATTGTCGGCGCCTCATATTCCGATTTTTCATCCTTAGCTATTGCCAAAGGTTTCTGCTTCGGAGAAATATAGCCCATCCCGTAATATCCTACAGCCGCAGGGTTTCCGGCAACCTCGTCAGCAATAGCCTGCGAAGAAGCAAGCATTAAGGCGCTAGAAACAAACTCCTCTTTGCTGTTTGAGTCATTCTTTCTTAAAACATGCTCCTTAAAATAAACATGCGTTCCGGAGTTGACTTCCCGGGAAAGCACAACGATCCTTTCGTCTTGGCCGCCAAGCTCCTTCCAATTAGTAACCCTGCCGGTAAAAATATCGGCAAGCTGCGCCAGGGTAAGTTTACTTACCGGATTAGCCGGATTTACCACTACCGCCAGGCCGTCCAAACCTACTCTTATTTCATAAGGATTAATGCCTTTTTGTTTTGCCAAGGCAATTTCCTTTTCCTTGATATTTCTTGAACTCATCGCGATGTCGCATGTACCGCTGATTAAGCTGGATAGCCCGGTTCCTGATCCGCCGCCGGTAACCGCCACAAAATCAGCGGTATTTTTTTCCATATATTTTTCCGCCCAGGCCTGGCCCAAATTGACCATGGTGTCCGATCCCTTGACTTGGATCGCGTTATTGTCTTTAGCCGCGAATACTACGCTAGCAAACATCGACAATATAAAAGTAAATAACCATTTCTTAAACATTGCACCCTCCTTTTTCCCTTGTAAACTCTTTTGAGACCGGATTACATTTATAATATACTTTACCTATATTATATCCTTATGAAGCTTATGTAAAATCCAGGTTAAATTTTTAGAAGGATATTTTTAGCTTGGTACCCAGGACATTAGCATCAATCCATTTACCGGAGCTTTTTGTAGTTACTAACATATAATAAACCTCAGCCTTGATATCCTTGGTCAGGTTTACTCCTAAACCAGAAGCCAGTCTGTTTTGATTAAACTGGTTCGTTCCTCCGATAACAAATAGCACCTCATCGGATACGTAGGGCTGTACGCCTAATTTAAAAATTTTTAATGGATAACTAAGCGTAAATTTGTTACGATACCGGCCTGAATCGGCCTTGTAATCAAAATGCCTGTATTCCAGGCGATTACGGCTTTCAAAATTAAACCCGGCCAGCGGCTTGGAATATGTTGCGGTGATATACGGCTCATTCTCCTCTTTGAACTTGTGGTTGCTTAATTCATAAACCTGACGGTAACCTCCACCGATACTCCAGCGCGGGCTTAAATTATAAAATAACCCTAAATCATAATGCTGATAAAAAAACTCATGTGCGCTGC
>Ga0172375_10008151_pt1 | contig 14158 bp, 13 predicted proteins | sample LakKiv1m_FD_114537 | JGI IMG/M metagenome (GOLD analysis project Ga0172375, IMG submission 114537) | Freshwater microbial communities from Kabuno Bay, South-Kivu, Congo - kab_092012_11.1m | ecosystem: Environmental > Aquatic > Freshwater > Lake | place: Democratic Republic of the Congo...
ACCTCCTGTTCAAGATTTTTAATCTTTTCCTGCACCTTTTGGTCAGCATAAAACCTGCGCTTCAACTCTTCACCAACCGTTTCGTGCATCCAATAAAGATTTTGCTGAGCGCGATGTTTTTCAAACCAGCCATTCTCTTTTGTGAATACAATATATTGTTCCACCATTTTCCAGATATCCTTCACTCCTTCGCCCGTCATAGCTGAGCAGGAAGTAACTTTTGGTAACCAGCCTGAAGCCGGTGGCGGCAACAAATGTAGTGCATTGATATATTCCGCTTTTGCCTTTATGGCTGCTTTTACATTATCGCCATCGGCTTTGGTAACGGCTATGGCATCAGCTATTTCCATGATACCTTTTTTTATTCCCTGCAATTCATCTCCCGCTCCGGCAAGTACGAGCAGGAGAAAAAAGTCAACCATTGAACTCACCGAAATTTCACTCTGCCCTACTCCAACAGTTTCCACAAATATTATTTCATACCCGGCAGCTTCACACAATACAATGCTTTCGCTGGTTTTAAGCGCCACACCACCTAAAGTTCCTGAGGTTGGCGAAGGACGGATAAAAGCATGCTTATCTGCTGAAAGTTCTTCCATCCGGGTTTTATCACCCAAAATACTGCCTTTGCTTCTGGCGCTGCTGGGGTCAATGGCGAGTACAGCAATCTTCTTTCCTTTTGCTGTCAGTATTTTTCCCAGCGATTCAAGGAATGAACTTTTCCCAACTCCGGGAACACCGCTCACACCCACTCTGACAGATTTTCCTGCATGTGGAATACTTTTAACAAGTATTTCTTCTGCCAGAGAAAAATGTTCAGGGTTATTACTTTCAATCAAAGTAATAGCGCGGGCAAGGGTAACGCTCTCGCCCCTGAGGATTCCATCCAAATAATCATCTGCTGTGAGCAGTTTCTTCATAGCGGCAAAAGTACGGGAATTCGGTTTATCTTTGCGCCCTTCATGAACAACAAAAAAAAAATAGCATTTTACACACTTGGCTGCAAACTGAATTTTTCAGAAACCTCAACTATTGCAAGGCAATTTGAAAACGGGGGTTACGAAAAAACTGAGTTTGAAAATCCTGCAGATGTGTATGTAATCAATACTTGTTCTGTTACCGACCATGCCGATACGAAATGCCGGAACTTTGTAAGGCAGGCGCTTCGCAATAATCCGGATGCTTTTGTTGCAGTGGTGGGTTGCTATGCCCAACTGAAGCCCGGTGAAATAGCGGAAATACCCGGGGTGGACATTGTACTGGGCGCGAATGAAAAATTCAACCTGCTGCAATATATAGAAGATAATAAAAGAGAAAAAACCGGTATTCATGCCTGTGAAATAAAAGAGGTGAAAGATTTTATTCCTTCATGGAGCGCAGGCGACCGCACACGCACCTTCTTAAAAGTACAGGATGGCTGTGATTATTTCTGCGCTTTCTGCACCATCCCTATGGCACGCGGTTTCAGCCGCAGCGAGAATATAAAAAAAACATTGCAGTCTGCACGTGAAGCGGCTGAAACAGGAGTAAAAGAAATTGTTTTAACAGGAGTGAACATTGGTGATTTCGGAAATGGGAAAGAGGAGAATTTCCTGCAATTGATAAAAGAATTAGATAAAATTCAGGGCGTGAAACGTTTCAGAATCTCATCAATTGAACCCAATTTACTCACAGATGAAATCATTGAGTTTATTGCAGCATCAGAAATATTTGTTCCGCATTTTCATATTCCTTTGCAAAGCGGCTCCGACAAAATTCTTGCTTCCATGCGCAGGCGTTATGAAAGTAAGTTATATGCTGACCGTGTAACTAAAATAAAGCAGTTATTGCCTGACGCATGTATTGGCGCTGATGTTATAGTCGGCTTTCCCGGTGAAACGGAAGAAGATTTTTTGCTGACTTATAAATTCCTGAATGAAATTGATGTTTCCTACCTGCACGTCTTCACTTATTCTGAAAGAGATAATACCACAGCATTGCGGATAAGCGAAGTTGTTCCGGTGGAAGAGCGCAAACGCAGAAATAAAATGCTCACTATACTTTCAGAAAAAAAGAAAAGATACTTTTACGAACAGAATAAAGGTAAAGATTTCACCGTGTTATTTGAACAGGAAAATAATGGCGGCATGATTTCTGGTTTTACTGAAAACTACATCCGGGTGAAAACTGAATACGATGATGAACTGATAAACCAATTGGTAAAAGTGAAACTGAATGAACTTGATTCGGACGGTGTTTTCAAAACTTTACAACTTTCTAACCTTCTAACTTTCTAACCGGTTAATGTATCCAACTCTCTACGACCTCTTTCTTGACCTTTTCGGTGTCAGTATTCCTTTTCTGCGCATAGTGCAGATGTTTGGATTTTGTGTGGCTATGGCTTTTCTTGCTGCTGCCTGGACGCTTACACTTGAAATGAAACGCAAAGAAAACCTTGGCGCAATGGGCGAACCACAGCAACGCAAATACTGGAAAGGAAGACCTGCCACGGTTTCAGAGTATATGGTGGCAATAGCAATTGGAATGGTGATGGGCTATAAATTTCTTCCTTTATTTACAGAGTTCAGTCATATCGTAAAAAACCCGCAGGATTATTTTCTTTCTTTCAAAGGAAGTTTTCCGGGTGCCCTCATTGGCGCATTATTATCAGGCGCGCTAAAATTCTGGGAAGATAAACAACAAAGGCTTCCAACCCCGGTACAGGTTGAAGAAACTATTTACCCGCATGAGCACATCGGCAACATTACTATCATTGCAGCTATTGCAGGAATTTTGGGAGCTAAAGTTTTTCACAACCTTGAAAACTGGAGCGACTTCATGGCTGATCCCATTGATGCTATCATCTCTTTCAGCGGACTGAGTTTTTATGGCGGCTTGATCGTAGCAGCTTATTTCGTTATCCGTTATGCCAGAAAAAATAAAATTAAACTTCTCGCTATTTGTGATGCCACTGCTCCCGGGCTTATTCTTGCGTATGGAATTGGACGCATAGGCTGCCAGGTGGCTGGGGATGGCGACTGGGGAATACCGAATGATACTCCTAAACCGGATTGGTTGAGCTGGGCGCCAGACTGGCTATGGGCTTATAATTATCCGAATAATGTTTTACATTTAAAACTGATTGATGACTATGCTTCAATGGGATTAGTAAGCAAAACAGGCTACGCCTTCCCCACCCCGATTTACGAAATCATCATGTCATTAATTATTTTTGCAATCCTTTGGAGCATAAGAAAGAAAATAACCACCCCCGGACTGATGTTCAGCATTTATTTAATCCTGATTGCCATTGAACGCCTTATTATTGAAAGCATCCGCATCAATACCAAGTATGTTGTTTTTGAATATGAATTTACCCAGGCACAATTCCTTTCTGTTGTAATGATTGCTTTAGGAAGTTTTGGAATCTGGTATTTGAGAAAGCATGGGAAAAAATTGGCTGAGTTATAACTCAGTCCGCCATTGCTTTTTCTTTCACCGTTTTTCCAGGATAAACTTTTAACGCTTCATTCAGGCATTTCATTGCAGCAGCAAGGTCTTGCAGGTTCAGGACATAACCAATTCTTACTTCATCCATTCCCAGCTTTGAAGCATAAAATCCTGTTGCAGGCGCAAGCATAACCGTTTCATTATTGAAATGAAAATCTTCTAATAGCCAGCGACAGAATTTATCGGAATTATCGATAGGCAAGCTGGCAATAGCATAAAAAGCTCCGGAAGGTTTGGGACAGAATGCTCCGGGCATCTTATTAATTTCATTCACCACTAAATCTCTTCGTTGTGAATATTCTGAAATTACTTCTTCAAAATATTTTTTCGGTGTATCCAAAGCAGCTTCTGAAAGAATTTGCCCCAGCGAAGGTGGGCTTAACCTTGCCTGTGCAAATTTCATTGCAGTTGACATCACTTCCCTGTTTTTTGAAATCATCACTCCTATCCTTGCCCCGCAAGCGCTGTAGCGTTTTGAAATGGAATCAATCAGGATAACGTTTTGATCAATTCCGTATAAGTTCATTGCAGAAAAATGCTTCTTCCCGTCATAGCAAAACTCACGGTAAACCTCATCAGAAAAAAGATATAAATCATGTTTCTTAATAAGATCGCGTAAAGCAAGCAACTCCTTTTCTGAATATAAATACCCTGTAGGATTATTGGGATTGCAAATAAGAATTGCTTTTGTTTTCGCAGTGATTGCTTTTTCAAATTCCTCAACAGGTGGTAAAGCAAATCCATCTTCAATTTTAGAAGTGATGGCTTTCACTACTGCACCCGCTGCTATTGCAAAGCCAAGATAATTGGCATAAAATGGTTCTGTTGTTATTATTTCATCGCCCGGATTCAGGCAGGTCATCAAGGCAAAAGAAATTGCTTCCGATCCTCCTGTGGTCACAATAATTTCATTGGGAGAAATATCTATGCCAACACTTTTATAATAAGTTGTAAGCTTCTTTCTGTAACTCTCATTTCCTGCAGAATGACTGTATTCAATTACTTTCAGGTCAAGACTTCTTATTTTATCAAGGGCTATCTCAGGCGTTTTAATATCCGGCTGCCCGATATTTAAGTGATAGACTTTTCTTCCTTTCTTTTTGGCTTCTTCCGCGTAAGGAACTAATTTACGGATGGGCGATTCTGGCATCGCCTTTCCTTTTATTGATATTGCTGGCATGGCACAAAAGTAAAAAAAAATCCCCCCGCCAGAGGCGGAGGGACTTTTATCAACACTATTGAAATTATTTTAGTTATTGGTCGGGGTTGCTCCTTCCACAGCCTTGTTTACCGGAACACCTTCGTCAGCAGGCAGCGGCTCAATTTTTCCTTTGATGGTCAGTTTAATATCCTCTGCACTTCCGTTTGATTTAATGGTAACGTTTTTAGTAAAAGGACCTATTCTTTTTACATCATAATGAACTTTCAACTCTCCTGATTCACCGGGAGCAAAAGGTTTGTTCACCACGCTTTGGTTGGGAACTGTGCAACCGCATGAACCGGTAGCAGAGGTAATAATCAAAGGCTGTGTTCCGGTGTTGGTGAATTTAAAAACACAGTCGCCTGATGGTCCGCTTTCAGGATCCTGCATAAGTGTACCATAATCATGCTCTAATTTGTCGAAAGTGATTTTTGTTGTAGGTGCAGGATTTGGTGTGGTCACCTGTGCATTGGTAAACGATATGGCACCAACTAACATAACGATAAAGAGAATTGTTTTTTTCATTTTTTGTTTTATTTATTATTTGATTTTTATTTCAGTTTCCTGTGCCAAAATTATTAAATAATATTTGCCATTGGTGTTAATGAGTTGTTAAAAAAATATAACGTTTTTCTTCTTGCAGGTTAAACCAATGAATTTTCTTGCAGTCACAGAGGCATCAATCCGTAGATTTTTATTAACTTTTAAAAATAAAAAATGAAGACTATAAAACAAAGGCTGAGTGTATCGCTTATGATTTTTGCGTTATCAGCCATCTTCCTTGGAAGCTGCAAAAAAGAAAATCTTGAAAATAATATGCGTTCGGCAGAAGATAATGCCCTGGCAGAAGTAACCTTCAGCGATGTAAATTCAATAGCCGATGAAGCTGCAACCGGCAGCCTGACTTCATACAAAACCGATGTATCGGATGGAATCCTTAGTGGTTGTGCAACCATCACTCACGACACTGTCTCTGACCCGCATGTATTAACCATTGATTTCGGTGTAAGCAACTGTCTCTGCAATGATGGTCGTTACAGGAGAGGCAAAATAATTGTTACTTATAGCGGGCATTACCGCGATCCGGGACACGTACACACCATCACTTTCGATAATTATTTTGTGAACGACAACCAGGTGATGGGAATAAAAACCGTTGCCAACAATGGTTATAATAATGACGGTAATCTTTATTTCTCGATTGAAGTGGATGGAAGCATCATACGTGCAAACAATGGCGGAACCATTGAATTTGTTTCAAGCAGGATGAGAGAATGGATTGAAGGCGAAAGCACCCCGCAGTGGCACGATGACGTTTATTTGGTTACCGGAACTGCAAGCGGCAATAACTCAGAAGGCAATTCATTTACAGCAGAAATAACTTCAGCGCTGAGAAGGACTGTTGCCTGTCACCAGTTTGTAAGTGGAACATTAGAAGTTGTTCCTTCAGGGAGTCCAACCAGGTATATTGATTTCGGTGATGGCTCCTGCGACAATGAAGCAACCGTAACCGTGAATGGGAACGATCATATTATTCACCTTCATTAATACGAAAGTTTTTCTGCTCGATGGCTGAGAAATCAGGGTAATAAAACAACCTTGTATTTCTCAGCCATTTTTTTTAACTGTTCGTTGCTGATATTGTGAATATTCTTGCCACCGTGACGATTTTCTATAGTTATCACAAACACGCGATAACCAAATTCAGCAGCCATTTTGAAATAAGGTTCCATTTCCCATTCCAAAGTAAAAGTATTATCGAGGAATATTTTTTTCAACCCTTTTTTCATCAATGCTTTTGTGCGTTCCTCACAACTTTTATATGCCAGGTGGTTTTTCTCAAACTCAAATTTATATGCTCCGGTTTCGGTGTTGGTGAAATAGTCATCAATTGACAATACCGGGTATTTACCTTCTTCATTTAGAATTCTTGCAAGGCTTGTTTTTCCGCTGCCGGGCAATCCGCGCAGCAGAATAAGGGATTTGTGCATTTTCAGGATTTGTATTAAAAAAATTAATCCTCCACCAGGTTTAGCATCAATTGATGCGAAACAGTATCGTAAACTGAAACCTCATAGGTGTAACTGCCACCAGTGAGCTTTTGCTCGCCCACATAATCAATTGGAATAAGCTGGTAATGGACTGCATCAACATACAATGAAATATATGCATAGCTGTAAGCAAAATCATAGGTCTTGTAATCCGAAACGGTACCGGGGTTTATCGTTGCATAGGTGTTTGTGCCTCCGCTGGTGTTTACTAATACACTATCATAAATATAAGTGCTGGTATTGCGGACACGTAGCTGGGCTTCGGGGGTAGAACAGGAAGTGAAGAAGAAGAAAAGGAAGAGGGTTGAGAAGGTTTTGAGAAGCATTCTTAATGTTACTAATACTATTTGCCAGGCAAAAAAATATTTGCTGATATTTTCATCAAAAGTAAACTAATTTCTCTTTGTAATTTCTTTGCTCTGTCTTTGCGAGTCTTGCGGTTAAAAAAATTTAGTTTGCATCTTAACTACGCTCGATGTGACAGCCCACAGACCAACCCCTACCCTCTCCTGCAAATCCCCGCAAAGCTACAATAACTGCAAATCTTTAAATCATCAGTTTGAGTAAAAGAAGCTGTTGTTGAAAAAATATCTGTAAGCAAAGTTTTGAGCACTTCCTCAAACAAAGGGAAAACACTTTCATCTAATAAATCGGTAAGCCCTTTCGCACCTGCAGGTACAGTTAATGTTTTCAATCCGGCAGAAATATCCTTGAAACTGATAATTCCCGCTTGCAGTGTTCCGCTTTGAGCAAATTCACATTGTTTATAAAGCCAGACATAAAAAAACAACTGGAAAGCTTTATTCAGGTCAGGTGAGAAAGCAAGGTCAGCAAAATTCTTTACCGTAATTTCTTTGGGAGCTGCTTTGCCGGTCTTATAATCAATCACTCGGATGATGTGGTTATCTAACTTGTCAATGCGGTCAGCAGTACCACGCAGGTTAACAACCAAACCATTTATGTTTATTTTGCCTTCTAATTTTTGTTCTGTTGTTAATAATGACACAACATGTCGCGTTTCAATAAATTCAATTTCAGTTTTTAAAAAACGTTCCACATATCGTTGAGCAATGCGCAAGCTAATCAGGTTTTTGCCGGTTGCCGTTTCCTCGCTTTTATAAACAGATATAAAAGCTTTTTTCGTTATTTCCTCAATTCGTGGCTCCATTTCTTTGATATCCGCTTTTGTAATTTCTGATCCTTCCAGCGGCTTGTATAGCTCTTCCAGCACAGCATGGATGATTGTTCCGAACGTATCTACTTCCAGTGTTTCCTCCACTTCCTCGCTTTCACTCAGCTTTACCACATTCTGAAAATAGAATTGAAGTTTGCAGGTTTTATAAGTGTTAAGTGCAGAAGGAGAAAAACCTTTTTCAGCCATCTGTAGTAAACGCTGCATAATGGCTTCATTCTTTTCCACCGTAATAGTATCGTCAACAGCCTTGCTGGAAGCTGGCAGCGTCATGAGCAATTCTGTGATTTTTAAATTTTTATTATTACTGGGCAATTCACTCAGCAACTGTCTGATGAAACGACTTTTCTCGCCACCGCCTAGATCACCCGGCTCTGTGTTATAAAGAATATGAATGTTTTTTGCGCGTTGCAGCAGCCGGTAAAAATGATAAGCAAAAATGGAATCCTTATCATTAGTTACCGGGATGCCGTACTGCTTTTTTATTTCATAAGGAATAAATGAATGTGAACGTCCTGATGCCGGTAAAAAGCCTTCAGAAGCTGAAAGCAGTATTACATTTTCAAAATTCAAAGTTCTCGTTTCCAACATACCCATAATTTGCAAACCTGTGAGAGGCTCACCATAAAAAGGAAGAGTAGCTGCTGAGACTAATCGCTTAAAAAGCAAAGCCAGTGTTTTTATCTCCTTCACTTCATTGCCTTCAATAAGCCAGGTCTGCAACTGGGTAATGACCTTCTGAAGCTCAAAGAGAAATTCAGCATCAGCGGCATTGCGGTCTTTATCTTTCAGGAAGTCATTTTTTAATAATTCGCTTAATTGCAAAAGGCTGTGTATAGCATCTACTGGCGAACCTTTCCATGAGCTAAAAAGCGTTTCAACTAATAACATTGAACTACCTGCATCTTTTGCCACATCACCAAAACAAATAAACACGCGGTTATTGTTGCGGATATATTCTTCCCGTAGTTTCACCCATCTGCGATTGTCGGCAGTCAGCGCAATAAAATAAGGTTGGCTGAAAAGATGCAGCACATCACGGAAATAAAATCCATTATTGCCCAACTTCTCTGCTGTTTCCTGCATACTGAAAACCGTTTGAAAAAGCCCGGTGAGCGGATGGTTTTTCAATGGGTAACCCATCGTCACGTTCACTTTCACTTCATCGGGAAGTGAATGTAGAACAGGGAAAAGCAGGTTTTCATCAGCAAGCACCAAAGCGGTTTCAGAAAAATTAATTCCCTTTTCTGCGGCTTTCTGCAAAATATCTCCGGCTGTTTTTGCCTGTCCCACATCTTTTGCAACACCAATGATAGTGATGTTTTTTTCTTCGGTGAGTAAAAGGTTTTCTTTCCAGCGAAATTCCTTTTTATTAAACAGCTTTTCACGATTAATATATTTACGAATAAAACTTCCCGCTTCCTGTTCATCATCATTTAAATAATAGCTGTCCGTATCCCAAAGTGTTTCCGCCAGACCTTCATGGACTAGACTTTCAGTAATCCTTTCTTCTGAAACACTGAACGCATTGAAGCCTGCAAAAATTAATTTCTTATAATTTCTCTCACGGCATCTTTCCTCAGGATTTGCTGCCACCAGGCGACAAGCCAGCCCATAATAAACTAAATTCTCTGAAAACAGTTTCTCAGTATAGACATGGTAAAGTTTTCCTAACGAGAAATAGAAATCAAGATACTTCTCCATAAAATTTTCGGGACGACCTGTTTCAGGATTCCACGCATCCATTTCCTTCAGGCTCTTCAGATGAGAAAACAATTTACCGGCATCAGCAAGGTGCATATCAACCTCATTGAAATCATCGAGAATGCTTTGTCCCCAGTTGAGGAATTCATCAATGGTCTGCGCCTTTTCTCCTTCACATTCCTTGTAAGCTTTATAAAGAAGGAACATCAGCGAAACATTATCGACTAATTGTAAGCCTGACAGTTTCACTATAAAATCTTCAATGGAGAAAATAGTTGGCGACCAAACGGGCTTGGTCAGTTTCTCCCCTATCATGCTGCGAAGGAAAAGCCCGGCACGCCTGTTGGGCAACACTATGCAAAGATTTTCCATATCATCTGCATAGTGGTCAACTATGTGCTGGGAAACTTTATCGAGAAAGGAATTTTTCATCTTTTATTCGCCACAGATTTCACTGATTATCACAGATTGAATTTGCGGCTATAATTTATTTTTCTGTTGCTATAATTTTCCCCGAATATATTGCCCCAGAAATATTCATTATTATAAAATAAACTCCTTCAGGAAAATTCTTCTTCAGTTCATAAGTATGTTTCCCTGCCGGCTTTCTGATGTCATTGAAGGGGTTTGCGAGTATCCTTCCTGTAACATCAGCAACAAAAAAGGAAACAATCTCCTGTTTCTCCAATACATAATTTATATTGATTGTTTCACTGTTTGAAGGATTGGGGTATATAGTTAATGTCATGCCGTGGGGATATGAATCACTTGTGCTGTTATATATCTGCACCAGCGTATCACAAACCTCAAGAATATAATTTGCAACGCAAACGCAGGTGTTTGTTCCTGTTGCTGTAAGAATAACATTATACGTTCCGCAGGTATCATAAGTATGAATAAGGCTGTACTCTGTTGAAGTTGTACTATCGCCAAAATCCCATTGCAGGTCAATGTTTCCGCCTGAACTCAGGTTGGTGAAATTCACAATGGGGCTGCTGTCATTCAGTGAAACCAATGATGCCGTATAATCACAAACAGGATTTTGCAAAACAAAAATATCACGTGTGGTGGAATCTTTGCATCCTTTATTGGAGGTGGCTGTCAGCTTTACCGTATGACCGAATAAAATATCAAATGTATGAGTTGGATTTTGTTGGGTTGATGTATTTCCATCATCAAAATCCCAGAGCCAGCTTGCGATGCTGCCAGTATCAATCGTTGTGTTGTTTGTAAAATTAACGGTCAGCGGCTGGCAGCCTGTGAACGGGCTGGCAGAAACAACTACATCAGGAACCGCATACGACTCAACAGTATGAATGATCGTATCACGCAAACCTGAAACTGTTTTGACTATAAGGCTTACTGAATAAATGCCATAAAAAGAATAGGTATGTGTAGGATTAATCATAGCGCTGGCTCCACCATCTCCGAAATCCCATGTTCGTAAAGTAATCGTATCTGGAGATGTTGCGGTGCTGTGATCGGTAAATTGAACCGGATGCCCTGTGCAGGAATTTGTAAAAGTGAAAGCCGCATTGGGTTGTGCACTCACTCCAAAAGATAATAAAGTGACAAAAAGAAAATAGCAAAAACAGCGCGACATATATGGTTGGTAAATGTAGCGAAATTTAGAAAAGTAATTTTGAAGGTTTACTCTTCTGATTTAGAATCCATTTCTAACTATTCCATATTTCCCAACTTTTTTCAGCCTGCAGTTGAAGCATCTCCAAACCATTCTTAACCTGTGCGCCCTGAAGTTTTCCTCTTTTCAGGAATTCTGTTTCAGCAGGGTTATAAGTAAGATCATAGAGCAAATTTTCTGAAGTAATAAAACTGTAAGGAATATCAGGTGCAACTGATATATCAGGAAACATACCAAGCGGAGTTGTATTGACAATTAGTTTATGTTCGAGTATTATTTGTGGCTTTAAATCAGTGTAAGTGATAACACCTGCCTTTCTTGTTCGGGAAACAAAAGTGAAATCAATTTCAAGTTTTTTCAGAACAAATGCTACAGCCTTTGATGCGCCACCAGTACCCAGCACCAATGCTTTTATCTTTTGCAATTCACTTTTCGATATTTGCGCGTTTGCGAAAAATTTCAGCAACGAATTTTCAAACCCATAAGCATCAGTATTAAAACCAATCTTTTCTTTTATTTTTCCTAATTCGTTTCTTATTGATATGCTGTTTACAGCGCCCACTTCCCTGGCTGATTCATCTATTTCATCAAGATAACGAATAACTGACTGTTTATATGGAATGGTAATACTTAATCCTGTTAGCTCGGGAATCTCAAATATCTTTTCAACCTCCTCAATTCTTTCTATTGAAAAATTCCGGAATTGCGAGTCAAATATTTTTTCTTGTTCAAATTTTTTAGAAAAATATTTCTCAGAAAACGAATGAGAGAGAGGAAAGCCAACAAGTCCAAAGATTCTCATGCATTTGACTTCTGTGCCCGGTGCTTAATAAATTCAATAATTATGGGAAGAACAGAAATAAAGATTATTCCGATAGCCACCAGCTCAATATTTTTCCTGATCCATTCTATTTCACCCAGAAAATAACCGGCAAAAGTCATGGAGCAAATCCAAAGAGCGCCACCCAGAATATCAAATGAGAGAAACCTACGGTAAGTCATTTCGGCAACACCTGCAACAAACGGAGCAAAGGTTCTGACTATGGGAACAAACCGCGCCATAATTATGGTTTTGGTGCCATATTTTTCATAAAACTGGTGTGTTTTGTCAAGGTACTCCTGCTTCACTAAATTCTTCCTTCCAATTTTCATGTGCATCACTTTCAGTCCAAGTGTTCTTCCTATCCAGTAATTGGAGTTATCTCCCAGAACAGCAGCAGTAAACAGCAACAGCACCAATGAAGTGATATCAAGATAACCCAATCTTGCAAAAAGTCCTGCTGTAAATAACAACGAATCGCCCGGCAGAAAGGGCATGGCTACCAAACCTGTTTCAATGAATATCACCAAGAACAAAATCAGGTAAACGTAGGTTCCGTATTGCTGAAAGAGCCATTCAAAATCCAGGTGAAGGATGTGGGTAAAAAGTTCCTGCATAAAAGTTTTAATATTTTGTAAGTGTGTTATCAATCTCATCTGCCCATGCAAGTATTCCACCTTTGAGATTATGAAGATTGGTAAAGCCTTCGCGGGTTTCCAGTGCCTGAATGACATTCCGTGAACGTGCTCCGCTCCGGCAATGGATTACAACAATTTTATCGCGTGAAATTTTATGTATATTGTCCATTATTTCACTTACAGGAATAAGAAGGGCATTGATGTTTGCAATTTCATATTCATAAGGTTCACGACAGTCAATTAACTGTATATCCTCATTCTTATCTAAGCGTGTTTTAAGCTCTTTTACAGTTAATTCCTTCATTTTGCGTTCGGTTTAGATTTAGCATTTCCTTTTAATCCTTTTTCCACCACCTTGCTTTTGTTCTTAATGAAAGTCATAAATGTATCGCCTCTAAGCCCAAGCCTGAGTGTTTCCAAGGGAATCACCTCTTCGTAACCAATATTTCCAAGATTCACTTCTGCTCCAAGTTCTTTAATAAACCATATCTGTTGCGATTTCTGTGGAGCTTCCCAGATGATGCTTTCTGCCGGAACAACTTCCACAATTTGTTTCACCAATGAAACGTGCGCTTTACCGCTTGGTCTGAAAATTCCTACCGTTCCTGATTCACGCGCTTCAGCAATCACTTTCCATGAACCTGCCTGGAGTTCATCCTGCATCATGGACTTCCATTTCACAGGATGAATCAATATCCCTGCTTCCTTTGAGCCAACCTCAGATAAAACTGTATATTGTTTTGCAAGCAAAGAAATATACTCACACTTCAGGTCATGATCAATTAAAACGCAACCATCAGAAACCTCCACACTGTCTAACCCGAATTTTTCAAGTACCCGCTGGTATTCATCAAACAATCCCCTGATCAGAAAGGCTTCAAACAAAGTACCGCCTAAATAAACTTTCATCCCTGCCTCCTGGTACAATTTTACTTTTTCCTTTAACCCGGGGGTAATGAATGAAGTTCCGAAACCGAGTTTTACAAGGTCGCAATAGTTTGTGGCAACTGATAAGAAATCTTCTGTCTGCCGGATGGACAATCCTTTATCCATCATCATGGTTAGCCCTTTCTGACGGGGCTTTTTACTCCTTTCAGGAATATCTGTTAAGTTATAGTTCATGGTTTATTTATAGGCTTCTATCAGGTCAATTACTGATGGTATTTTTTCCACATCAGGGAAAAAATCAAATAGCAGTTGGTAACGTGTTCCGTCTATTTCCATTGCCATACGCAGTATTTCCAGTGCATCATTTTGTCTTCCCATCGCAAGCAGAATGGCAGCCATTTTAAAATATAGTTCTGCCGAACCGGGATTAGATTTTATTCCTTCGGCAACGGTTTCAAAACCTGACATTTCATTCTCATGTTCAAAGCGCAGATGTGCAAGGTCAATCCATGCATCAGCATTTTCAGGATCTA
>Ga0172375_10008152_pt1 | contig 14158 bp, 11 predicted proteins | sample LakKiv1m_FD_114537 | JGI IMG/M metagenome (GOLD analysis project Ga0172375, IMG submission 114537) | Freshwater microbial communities from Kabuno Bay, South-Kivu, Congo - kab_092012_11.1m | ecosystem: Environmental > Aquatic > Freshwater > Lake | place: Democratic Republic of the Congo...
ATTTAATATAATCTTTATTGATTCCGGAACCCGGAACCATGTTTCTCCCCTCTTCCATATTCCTGCTGATTCGGTGCGGTCGATCCCTGTTGCCAGGGCATTAAAGGCCCCGGCTGTGGATGTATGACTGTCGCTGCCGACAATAAGCATCCCGGGCCGTGCATATCTGGCCATCAGCTGGTGACAAATCCCTTCGCCCGAATCGTGGAATTTTTTAATTCCCTGTTTCCATACAATATCTCTTATTTCCTGGTATTGTGTTGCCAGCTTTGAATCGGCAGGAGGAGCATTATGATCGAGTACAACCAGCATCTGATCAGGGTCGGAAACTTTTCCCCCTCCCATTTTCTTAAATGTATTGAATATGCTCGAAGTGTTATCGTGGGTAAGTATTATATCAGGCCGCGCGAACACAATAGCTCCTGCAGGTGCCCTGAATATCTTTTCAGCAAAAGTTTGAGGTTTCATATTTAGATGTGATTTATGATAACTTTCAACCGAGCAGGCTTCCCTTCTGATAAATTTCATACTGCACATCAGAAAAGGGTTCTCCCTTTGTAACCTTGTCGTTTCTTAAATTGTGTATCTCACCACTTTTAAGATTAACTCTCAAGGTATCCCCGTTCACAATATCGAGGTCGTTCAGCGATTTGCAAATGATAATCGGGAATGCAGCGTTTATCGCATTCCTCTCATATATTGCACCAAAGGATTCTGCAATTATACCACTGATTCCCAACGAGATAAAGCAATCCACAGCCTGCTGCCGTGAACTTCCGCTGCCAAAATTTTTTCCTGTTACAACTATATCACCTGCAGCGGCTTTTTTTGAAAAATTCTCGTGATCCCTGAGATTGTTGAATGTATATTGTCCCATCTCCCTGATATCGGTTACAGCCAGGTATTTATTATGAAAAATCATGTCGGTATCGATATTGTCTCTTGCTATCAGCCATACCTTACCTTCGATTACAGATTGTTTTTCTGAATTTTTGTTCACATGTTTAATTATCTTTCCTGACTGTGCCGGTTTTAGAGGTGATATAAATACAGAAGGCTTTAAAGGTATTTTTTCTGGCGTTGTTATATGTCCGGCAATAGCGGATGCAACAACTGTTTCAGGTGAGGCGAGGTAAACATTACCTTTACCCTGTTTGCCAGGGAAATTACGGTTTCCGGTACTGATTGTTATCTCTCCCGGTCCGTTTTGTCCTACCTGTCCGGCTGCACACCCTGCACATCCGGCATTTGATACAAGTGCACCTGCTTTCTTATAAATATCAAGCAATCCTTCTTTGAGACATTTTTTCCATATATCGTCGGTAGCAGGGACAATTTTAAGTACCACACCCGGAGCAACATGCCGGTTTTCAAGCAGGGATGCTGTTTTCCTGAGGTCCTCCATCCTGCCATTGGTACAGCTTCCGATAAAGGCAGAGTCTATTTTGATTCCTTCAACCTCATTTATCTTAACTGCATCGTGAGGTTCTCCGGGACGTGAAACCATCCTGAAAAACCCGCTCACATCTATATCGAAGGTTTGTTCGTAAGCGGCACCGGGATCTGCATATACAGGTGAGAATTTTTTATCAGAATGCTGCCTGCAATATTCAATTACATCCTCTGAAGGAGTGATAAGGATAATGATTGCACCCATTTCGGTAGCCATCGAAGAGATTGTAATTCTCTCATCAAGAGACAATTCATCAATACATTTTCCATATAATTCAATCGAATATCCAAGAAGGGTATTAGCTCCGAACTTCTCAAGCAGGTTGAGCACAAAATCTTTTGCTGAAATCTCTTCAGGAATATCTCCCGAGCAGTTTATTTTTACTGACTTAGGCACCTTAAACCAAATTTTTCCTTTATTCCATGCTGCCGCTATATCCATATCACCCATTCCCTGTCCAAATGCTCCGACAGCTCCGAGTATATTAGCATGGGAGTCAGTTGATACTGCTGTTGTTCCGGGCACAACGTAACCATTGTCAATCATTATATGAGTTCCAATACCGGCATCAATATCATGAACATTTATGCCGTTCTCACGTGCAAAAAGCCGGCATATATGCTGATTAACAGCATATTTTTGATCAGATCCTGTCGGATTGCAGTCGAAGGTGAACACTGTTTTGGATGGATCGTCGATAGTGAGGTTGTTTTCCCTGATATTCTTCACCACATTAGCACCACCGAAATCGCGTGCTGCACGGACATCTATATTGATGTCGACTATCTGACCCGGGATGACCGATTTATATTTTGAATGAGCTGCAAGTATTTTTTCAAGCAATGTCATTGGCATTGTTATAATATAAAATTTCGTTTAAGTACTTAATTTAGTGTTTAAGAGTGCTCGTTTCTCGTTTCCTGTTTCTCGTTTTTCGTTTCTCGTTTTTCGTTTCTCGTTACAGAGCAATGTTTGCAGGTTATTTAAATTGAGCACGGTAGTCGCGCGGAGAAATGCTCTCTGTTTTCCGGAACTGCTTGTTAAAATTAGAGATACTTCCGAAGCCGCATTCAATTGCAATGTCGTGAACCTGGTAATCAGTTTCACGTAAAAGGTAACATGCTTTGTTGGTTCTCACCCTGTTTAAGTACTCAACAAATCCTGCACCGCAGTTTTTCTTAAAAAACCGGCTGAAGGCAAACGGGCTCATTCGGGCTATTTTGGATATTTTTTCGAGGGTAACAGGCTTGAAATAGTTCTCTCTTATGTATGTGTATACTTCTGCCATCCTTTTGTTACCTCTCTCGTCATATGCCTGCTTATAGTTTTCGGAACATAACAGAGACTTCTTATCTACACCACACATAATTCTCAGGACATTAAAAAAGTCGATCATTTTATCGATCCCCTTGTTACTTATCATCTGCACAAGGTGCTTTTCTGCTTTTTTAGCATCTTCAACAGAGAAACCTATTCCTCTTTCAGCCTCGCTGAGAAGTTCCCTTACGCAATGAAGTTCATGTTGTGCAAGCAGTGAATCGCCAAGGGAAGCCTGTTTGAAATGAACCGTGATACCATGTTTCTCGGGCAGACCTCTTTCAGTTTTATAATAGTTCCAGGAATGAGGAATTTTACTGCCTATCAGTACCATGTCGTACTGGTCAAAAAGTTCCACACTATCGCCTATTATACGGGTCCCATTGCTCTTTATATTAAGAACGATCTCATATTCGGGGTGGAAGTGCCACAATCCACCGGTATCGTTAATATATTCGGCAACGAATCCCCCGCTGTCGCTGTAAGATATCTGTTCAAGTTCCGCAACCATAGGTAAAATTAAGCTTTCGGCATCAATCAAAATTACATTTATTTAACCAATTTCCGAAACAGGACTGTTTATTAATTTTTTCATGAAATTATTTGCATTTATAATATTTTTATGATAAATTTGTTATCAAGCTCATGCTATTGGTATATTAAGAGGAGATGAGCAAGGGTTGGGAGTGAAAAGAATCAGGATTGTATTGCAGACATTGACTTTCACATCTGGAACCTGAGGAATAGCGCCAGCTAACCATGGTTCCATCCTTTTATCAGACAGTAGACACGGGAATTATAAAACCCGCTCCCTGTTTTCACGACCACCCTTTCTCCTCTTATTTTTTATGGGCAATCAATAAATAAATAAACTATATTTGTGCTTCTTAAGCTGAATCTGCATGTTTGTTAAAAAAATTCAGCATCCGGGGAAATGAAAACTTGCATTAAAAGAAGAGAAAAAAACGACCATCTCGTAGTAATATTCGGCGGATGGGGTACCGATGAAAATTTCTATTCACCATTTTGCACCGATGATATTGATTTCATTCTTTTTACAAATTATTCTGCTGACGAACCCCTGGTGCTCCCCGAGATGAAAACATATAAAAAGATCGTTCTGATAGGATGGTCTTTAGGGGTATGGGCGGCAGAGTATCTTACCGAAAAAGCAGGTATCAAGGCAGATGTCACTATCGCAGTAAACGGCACCCCGATTCCTGCTGACGACAAATATGGTATTCCGGTTCATGTTTTTGAAGGTACGCTAAACAATATAACCGAAGCGAACATGGAGAAGTTCTACCTCAGGATGTTCGGAGATAAGAAGACTTATGATCTTAACAAGGATAAAGTACCACTGAGGACAATAAAATCATTGCATGATGAGCTGAGATGGATGTATAACCGGATGATGGAACAATCGGAACCCGGATTCAGATGGGATTATGCGGTTACCAGCGAAAATGACCGTGTATTTCCAAAAGACAATATGCTTGAATATTGGAAGAAACAAAAATCAACCCGCCATATTACAGTGCAGATGCCGCATTATTTCTTTCATAACTGGGCATCATACAGCGATTTTATAAAATTTGTTGAGAGCCACAGGAAGAAGAGATCATACACAGGCAAGAGTGCAAAATCTTCATAGCTACAGGTCTCTGATCAGGATGTTGTGATCTGATTTGGCAGCAAGTCTGTCAAACTTCTCAAGCATAACAACTATCCTGTCATATTCATCATGTTTTACAATGATTTTCTGATCCGATCCCTTTCTGTCGAGCCTGTTGAGAACAAAGCTGACTGTAAGCTTATTAATATCAAGTGCCGGCTGGTAAAGACCTTCCTTGTTCTCATATTCATGAATTATTGAAACAAGGTTAGCGCTGCTGAGATCTTGTAGAATATCCCTTACAAGGCGGATCGGTGTCTTCAGGGTCTTACTTATTGTTTCTGCGCTTATAGGCTTCTCCCCTATGTCGAAATTCCTGATTATCATATGCATAATCATTAACACAAGAGCCCGTTTCTGAAAGTGACTTATATCAAGGGCTCCCGATTCAAATTCATATCTCGAAATATTCTGGTTTGCAAAAGACAATTCGGCGCCAAGGAGAATGACCAGCCAACTGGTCTGAAGGAGAATAATAAATAAAGGTATCGCTGCCAGTCCTCCGTAAATAGCGCTAAGCTTGGTAATACCAAACTGGAGGTCGAGATAAAGCCATGCAAGTACCTGAAGTGCAGTTCCTGTAATAATTCCTGAGACAAGTGCCGGCATGAATTTAACCCTTGTATTCGGCATTACAATAAATATAAGCGTAAGTATCACCCAGGTAAGCAGATATGGCGAAAGTTTTATAAGAAACTCTATTATTGGCTTGAAAAATGCCAGTATTGGAGCTTTTTCCATGAATTCATTCAGCTCTGTACTTATAAAAACGGTTATACTGCTTGAAAGGATCAGAAGGATCGGGGCAATCAGCATTATTGTCAGATAGTCGGTGAACTTCCTGTACCAGGGCCTGGGTGTTGAAATCTGCCAGATGTGGTTAAAAGATGTTTCAATCTGATTAAGAAGTGAAACTACTGACCAGAAGAGAATTATTATTCCCACCCCGGCAATATATCCGCCATTGGTCGACTGGATTGTTCCTTTCGCCTTCTCGAGGAAGGGTTGCAATATGCCACTATAAGACTGGAAGTCTTTTGAATTTGTGATAATTGATTCAAGGCTCTGGTCAAGGCCAAATCCTTTTGCAATGGCAAGTGCGATTGCAACTACCGGAATAATTGAAAGAAGAGTATATAAAGTAAGAGCTGCTGCACGGATCTGAACCTTATCCGCTAAAAAACCGCGAGCCGCGATAACTATTATTCTGACCTGCCTGATCAGGAAACTTTGTCTTTTTGACAGATCAGATAGTGGAGTGTGCCATATTGCATCGTTCCATTTTTTGATCTGAGTGAATGCCCAAGCTACGGGATTTGCCATCTTTCAAAGTGTCTAAAATGCCTGATAATAACTTAGTTCAAATATACAAAAAGCTTTAGGGTGTATAAATAAAATTATTACTTTAACATCGAATATTATCACAATGAATGTAGAAATACTCGAATTTACAGAGGGAGCAAAAAAGGCAACTGGTGTTGCTGTTATCATCGATGTTTTCAGGGCATTCACCACTGCCTGCTACATCTATGATTCTGGTGCTGAACGGCTTATAGCCACTTCGACGCCCGAAAAAGCTTATGATCTGAGAAAAAGCTACAGGCATTCCCGCCTTGCCGGTGAACGTAACGAGAAAAAAATAGAAGGATTCGATTTCGGAAACAGCCCTACTGAAATAATGAAATCAGACCTTCAGGGAATAACCGTGATACAGACAACAACAGCAGGCACCAACGGACTGATAAATGCTGAAAAAGCGGATATACTCATCACCGGAAGTTTAGTAAATGCCGGGGCCGTAGTCAAATTTATCAGAGCACTCGACCCTCCGCATGTTTCGCTTGTTGCAATGGGCTATAGGGCAACATCATCAGCTGCTGAAGACCTTCTGTGCGCGGAAATGATTAAGGCCGGACTCGCCGGTATTTCAAAAAATTTCCAATCTGAAATAAATAACCTCAGACATGGGGCTGGAAATAGATTTTTTGATCCAGAGAATATTGATTTCTCTCCTCCTACGGATTTCTTTCTCTGCACGATGACAGAAAGGTTTGACTTTATTCTTAAAGGTGAAAAGAGATTCGACGGTAATATAGACCTTGTAAAGATAGACCTATAAAATAAAGGAGGGTATGGTTTTTATACGTCTGTGAATCTCCCTATAAGTACAGAACATAGATATCTTATATAAATCGAAGAGCCACAGAGGCGGTTTAGCCGAGTCGATCATCAATTCCATTCTCTCTCTGAACCTGATAAAAAGTCCGGCAAGTATCAGTGTCAGACGGAATATGCTTAACAGACGGTAATCTCTCACCAATTTTACTGAAGAAGAAAATGTTTGCTTATCGGTAACACAATCATAAAGTTTGCTCAGGTTCTCTATGCCAAGTTTTGTTTTATTGATTAAATCCCTGTTTGATTCTATTCCATCATGGATAAGACCGTTGTCGATATGAGAAACTTTTATACCGGCCTTATGCAACTGGTAGCTGAAAAGAGTATCCTCATGCCCATACTGCCTAATTTCTTCGTTGAATCTCAGCTTTTCAAATATAGTTCTGTCTATCAGAACATTAAAAGTCGAAAATGAAGAATATGGATGTTTATTCCTGTAGGATGCTTTTTTCTCTTCCCTCTTCCTTCCATTCTTCCAGCGAAGTATTTTATCGGGATCCCCCGGTGGTGATTCGTGATAAAGAATTCCACCTGATATAACCCTTGAGATGCCGTTTGAGTTCACCCACTTCTGAATAAAAGCTTCAGCTGTGCCAGGTATCATGGCGTCGGCATCGATGAAAAGCAGGAAGTCGCCCTTTGCCTCAAGCGCAAGCCTGTTCCGTATAGCGGCTCTTCCAATATTCCTGTCAGAACTTATCAATCTGACACCGCCGCCTTCCAGGGACTGGTACTTCACCTTGTTTTCAGAAGAGGACCCGTCATCACCAATAAGGATTTCAATTAATTCAGGGACCTTACCTACGCAACTTTTCATACTGTGCACAATTGCAACAATATCATAATCACATACCGGAATAAGCAATGATACAGTCAACTTATCTACCCTTGAATTAACAATCAAAAATACAACATATTTCTAATATACCACCGTTATCACTTTGGCAAAGAAATTGCAATGACTATTTTTGCCATCACTTTATTTTGTAAAATGAAAAGGAGTATAACTATATTATTGCTGGTTCTGTTGTCAGCACCCCTCATCTGTCAGTCTGAAAGCGGTTATGAGATTTCCGTGTCTGTTCCAGGGCTCAGAGATTCTACGCTCTTCCTGGCATATCACTTCGGTGACAAGCAGTATGTGAGGGATTCCGTGAAACTTGATGCTAAGGGTTCAGGTATATTTAAGGGTAAGGAGAGGTTGCCCCAGGGCATTTATATGATCGTACTTCCCGGGAGGAATTATTTCGAAGTTTTAATGTCCGACGATCAGCATTTCAACGTATCCTGCTCATATAATGATTTCTTTAAAACACTCGATTTCAAGGGATCAGAGGAAAATTCATATTTTATAAGGTACCAGAGAAAGTGGGTCGCCATGCAGCAGGAATCTGCCGCATTGTCGAAAAGGCTTCAGTCAAACAAGCAGAACAGTGATTCACTTAAGCTATTAACTCAAAAGCAGCAGGCACTTGAAAAAGACAAGATTGATTATCTGCAGACTGTGATCGAAGAAAACAAAGGTAATCTGTTATCTGTTCTTGTAAAATCGATGCTCCCGGTAAAAATACCTGAGATTAAGGTGCCTTCAGGTGTGCGTAACCCCGATTCTGTAAAATGGGTTATGAATTACAATTACAACAAAGATCATTTCTTTGATAATCTTGACTTCAGTGATGAACGGATTTTACGGACACCTATTTTGCAAGCACGGCTTGAAGCCTTCTTCAAAAATATTGTTATGCCGACACCGGATTCCATAATAAGACAGGTTGATATTATCCTGAAAAAGAGTGAGCCTGCCCACATGGTATATCAGTATGTTTCAGTTTACCTGTTCAATCATTTTCGTGAAAGTGAGATAATGGGACACGATGCCGTTCTGCTTAAGATTGCTGACGAAGTCTACCTGTCAGGAAAAGCGGATTGGGTGACTCAGGAATTCAAGGATAAACTAAGCAAAGATGTAGAGCTGCTCCGCAATAACCTGATAGGTATGAAAGCCCACGATCTGATAATGGATTCATACAAAGGAATATTTGTTTCGTTGTACGACATTGATAAGGATTTTACAATCCTATATTTTTGGGAGCCTAACTGTGGACATTGCATTGAGGCAACCCCAAAGCTGAAGGAGTATTACAACAAGCAAAAAGAGTACAGTGTTGAAGTATTCGCAGTATGCACCATTACCGACCGCACTGCCTGGTCGAAATATATCGAGCAAAATGAATTAACCTGGATAAATGGATGGGACCCTCAGAGGGCAACAGGATATGACTATTATTATAATATACAATCAACACCGATAGTATATATTCTCGACCGTAATAAGAAGATCATAGCAAAGAAACTGGCTGTCGAAGATATTTCAGGATTTATAGACAACTACAGGAAGTTTTTTAAATAGTTTTTTACTGAGGAGACTGAAAATGGACCTCCGTTAAAAGATTCTGATCCAAACATCGAATCAAATGATCCCTCTTCAAGCAGTTCTTCAGGCGTTCCTTCAATAATTCCTTCTTTAAGAATCAGCCAGATCCGGTCAGCAACCTTTAATGCAATACTAAGATCGTGCGTTGAAAAAACAATTGTTTTTCCGGATTCTGCAAGTTCGTGAATCAGCGTTGCTATTTCATATTTACCCGGCATATCGAGAAATGCCAACGGTTCGTCCATTATCATAATTGAGGCATCCTGGGCCAGCACCCTGGCTATCATAACTCTCTGACGTTCACCATCAGAAAGCTCTGTGATATAGCGATCTGTAAAGCTCTCAAGTCGTGTTTTTAATATGGCAGCATCTATAGCCTCCCTGCTGGTTCTGTCAATGGTTCCAATCCAGTTTGTGTGAGGGAAGCGCCCAAGGGCGACGAGATCGTAAACAGTCATATTACTGACATTTATAATTTCTGTGGAGATATACCCAATCTTCCTGGCAAGTTGCAATCTTGGAATTCCGGACAGCTCCTCTCCTTTTATTAAAATTATTCCACCAAAAGCCGGTTGCAATCCTGTTATCGTCCTCAGGAGTGTACTCTTACCTATTCCATTCCTTCCGATCACAGCAACAAGTTCCCCGCTTCCTGCAGACACGGTAAGAGGAGGCAGCAAAATTCTTCCCGATCTGCCCTTCCTGTATCCAATTTCAAGGGATCTGACTGATAATATTGATTTATCCGTATTATCCATTAAAAGGATCGTGAATTGTTTCTTTTTCCAAGAATTACCCATATAACAACAGGAATGCCAATAAGTGAAGTAACCGAATTTATTGGCAGAACACTTTCCGAACCAGGAAGTTGCGAAACTATATCGCTTATTATCATTACTATACCACCAGCAAGGATGCTTCCGGGGATAAGGACTTTATGGTCAGATGTCCGGAAAATATTCCTTGCAATATGAGGAACTGCAATACCTATGAATCCTATTGGTCCGCAGAAGGCCGTCACACTGCCTGCCAGGATGCTTGTACAGGCAAAAATTAATATTCGCGCAAACCGAATGTTGAGACCGATGCTTCCCGCATAGTTTTCACCAAGAAGTAGTGCATTCAGCATTTTAATCGAAAAAATACTCAGGAGGATACCTGCCAGAACAGATATCACTAGCACATTAAGCTGACCGGAAGAGAGATTCCCCAGGCTGCCCATTGTCCAGATGACATAAGCTTTCAGCATTGTCTCACTGCTGAAATACTGCATGATGCTGACAACAGCTGACAAACCGCTGGCTAGCATCATTCCAAGAATCAGGATTGTCATTATGTTCCTTACACGGGAAGAGATATACATTATCAGGAGCATTACAACACCTGCTCCTGCCCAGGCGGATATGACAAGTATCCAGTTTCCGAGTCCATGCAGATTGACAAATGCAATGCTGGAAGAGAATCCGAGGATAACAACAGCAACTCCGAGGCTGGCTCCGGAACTAATACCAAGTACGTATGGCCCTGCAAGAGGATTTCTGAAGAGTGTTTGCATCTGAAGGCCGCTGATTGAGAGTGCAATTCCGACAATAAGTGTTGTAATTGCCTTGGGAAGCCGGAAGTCCATCACAATGGTTTCAACATCAGGTCCAGCCGTACCAAAAATGGCTTTGAGTATATAAGAAGGACTGATTGCAACTGATCCCAGGAAAAGATCAAGGATAAAGAGAACCGCAAGCAGCACGAGCATGATAATAAATATCAGCGAAATGTATCTTCGCGAAAAATCAGGTCTTGTTATGTCCGGTCCGTTATTCACCAGTGTTTTTTATTCTATCTTTTTATAATATACAGGCACATAATTACCAAAAAGACCCGGATGAAGTATAGAGGCTATGTCCTTTAGAATAATATCAGGGTTCATAGTTCCGCTTTCCCAGTAATCGTTTCCTCCGCCAGGCGACATTCTTCGGGTATTGTTGTAAATATTACCGGAGATATAGCATTGCAATTTTGCCAGCTTGGGGTCTAAAGAATTAATTTCATTTTTTGTACCGGCGCCTCCTGTATTAAGCCAGTAATCGGCTTTCAAAGCTTTCATGTAGACTGTTTCAAAGCTGTAAGGCATTGAAAAAGAAGACTCTGTATCTTTCCACAAATAAACTCCGCCTGCATCTGTTATGAGAGACTTTATATAGGAATTTCCGGGTGATATAAACCAGGTATCCCTGTATGGCAATCCAAGCAGTACGGCTGGTTTTACCATATTCATTTTACCTATAGCAGATTTCAGTTCGTTATATGAATCTGCAGCAGCATTAAAAACCGAGTCAGCTTTTTCTTCCTTGCAATAAAGAGCACCAAAAACCTTGATCCATTCTGCCTTGCCCAAAGGATCAGTTTCAAGATAATCGGCGTTATAGATCACTTTTGTACCCAATTCGGTTATCTTGCTTATATATCCTGCTGATTCACTGCCAATTCCATACATCATAATCAGGTCGGGTGAAATACTGAGTATTAATTCGTTGTTTATACCGGCATCATATCCGATATCCCTGATGAATCCGCTGTCAGCCAGGGTCAAAATTCTATTATCATAAATATAGTTTGTCCCTGAAATGCCTGAAATTGATCTCTCCTCCCCTAAAGCAGAGATCATTGCAATATGAGTCGACGACATGCATATTATCTTTTCAACGGGTACGGGAATTATTCTTGAAGGATCTGCTTTTAATTCTGATTCCTTTCCTCTGGCTACCAGGTAAAACAACTGGCTGATCCCTTCGGCGCCCTGCCATGGTTCTTTGATAGTCAGAATAGTGCAGCTATCGTTCTTTTCAATTGAAAACCTCTGAGCATAAAACACTGATGATTTAACATCTGGATACTTTTCTGAAGTAAGGATATCAACCCGGGATTTACATGAACTGGTAAATGCCAGCACAATAAAAACCCAACAGATTACCTCGGATCTCATTAACTATGCTTTAAATCTGAATGAAAGTACCAGAAAATAAGTGCGTCCGGGTTGCGGGTAGTAAGCGATTGTCTGGTAGGCTTTATTGAAGATGTTTTCAACTTTAAGCCTTAAATCGGCAGTATGTTCGCTAATATTTAACTTAAAGCCACAGGATAAACTGTTTATCAGGTACTTATCAAGGTAAGTGCTGTTGTCGGATGTTGTATATGTACGGCCTGTTACGTTTGTTATCCATGAAGAATAAAAGTTCCTGTACGAAACCTGCATGGTTCCGTTTGCCTTATGTTCAGGTATGTATATCATCTGGTTGAGAGAGGTTTCCTCAGATGCAATATCTTTTGCCCTGGTATATGAATAGCCTGTGTTCAGGTTCAGGGAGAATCTTCCGGGATTGTACTTCAGTGAAGCAGATGCCTCGATTCCGGAGGTGTTAGCTTTTCCTATGTTTCCGGTGACCCATATAAACTCTGTCTGAGGGTACCATTGTATCATATTCCTTATATAGTTGTTGAAGTAGTTAATTTCGGAACCAAAGCTCAGAGATGAGCCGGTATTATGATCAAGTTTATAGCCTGCTTCAAATGAATACGCATACTCATTTTCAAGTTCACTGTTGCCTCCGGGGTTCCAGAAGCGGTCATTAAAAGAGGGGATTTTGGAGTTTCTCGATATATTGAGCTTTAAATAATGTTCTTCACCGGGTATTGTCCGTATTTCGCATCCGGCAGAGAAATCAGGGGCAAGAAATTTCAGTCCGTCGAGTGTTTCCCGCATCAGGATAGCTGCACCGAACCATTTTCCCTTTTTCCTTTCTGCGGAAAGAGTCAATGAGCCTGTATATTGCATTTCATCGTCTTGGTAGTAGTCTGACCGGGCAAAGTGAAGTTCTTCATTAATAACAACCTTAAGGTCGGTATAATCACCTATTTTCATTGTCATTCCATCACGCCGGATTACAGATCTGACGCTGTTTCTTGCTCCGGTTGTATCAAAATAGCTGCTGTAAAGCATGTTACTCATTAAGAATGCAGAAGAAGAGAAGAACTCAACATTACCTGCAACACCATCATAGCTTATAAGGCTTCTGAACGATTCGTCTGATTGTTTCTCACCAGAATAGCCCCAGAGAATTGATCCGGGCAGATTTCGTGAAGCAGACTGATACCAGAATCGTGCAGATAGTACATTTTTTGATTTCCGGAAGTAGAGTTCCTGCATGAAGCTCTTTTGTGAAAGCTGGTTGTGCTCCCGGTTACTCCATTGGGGAGATGTCGCCTCGGTGTTCAGGAACCTGAAATCATTTTCTGCAGTGTTCAGCCAGGCTTTTGTTACTGATTGAAACCTGCTACTACCCGTTGACACCTTTACCAATCCTGTATAACGGCCAAAGCTTCCTGCTCCGGGAGCAGCATATATTAATGTCTCTTTTTTCCATGAAGGCTCATTTCCCAGATTAATTATTCCTCCTATTGCACCTGTTCCAAGATCCATTGATGCACCACCGAAACTTACCATTACATTATCGATCATTCCGGAGGGTACCAGTGAGAAATCAGTCTGACCAAGCATAGGATCGTTTATGTTGATACCATTCCAGGTAACCTTTGTTTGCCCTGCTGAAGTTCCTCTGAATGATGCTGTTGAGGTCAATCCGGTTCCATATTCCTTAATAAAAAGAGGAGTTGCATCCCTGAGAAGATCATTAAGAAAGAAATGATCATAACTGTAAAGGCCCGATGAATCAATTGAAAAAAATTTAAAACCCGGTTGTTCCGAGCTTATTTGTTTTCTTGTTATAACAACCTCTTTGATTTTTATTGTATCGGACTCTGATTTTACCTGTCCATAAAGGCCCTGGGCAAAAAATAAAAATACAAGGAATAGAAGAATCTGGGATGGAGAGGCAATTGTTTTCAACATGGTTAATTTCTGCATTACATAACTATTTCCGGTTACTGCCATTGTCCAGTTTTGCAGGAAATTAAGAATGGAATCTGTTTGAGATCCGGCGCTTTTTTTCCCGAAAGCTGAGAATATGGGTATGTCTGGCAGGTCTTCTGACTTGTCCCGGTTTTATGAAGCCTTCCCATCCGCCAGCCGGCGGACAGTGGCAGGTTA
>Ga0172375_10008153_pt1 | contig 14158 bp, 19 predicted proteins | sample LakKiv1m_FD_114537 | JGI IMG/M metagenome (GOLD analysis project Ga0172375, IMG submission 114537) | Freshwater microbial communities from Kabuno Bay, South-Kivu, Congo - kab_092012_11.1m | ecosystem: Environmental > Aquatic > Freshwater > Lake | place: Democratic Republic of the Congo...
CCAATGAAAGAATATTAATTTATTCAGATGCCTCTACTAAAGCTAATGGGTTTCTTTCTTCCATTAAATCTCACTTAGAAGGCAAGGTATTCAACTCTAAATTTTATGCTATAAATGATTGGACTCCTAATGGAAAAGAACTTAAATGGAATGAATCACAGATAGTAATATCTGCACGACAGACAGCATATCCAGAACCAAGTATAGATACAGGCGGCATAGAAACAAGCAAGGTAGGCATGCATTATGACCTGATAATATTTGATGATATAGTCAGCGATAAAAATATAACCACAAAAGAACAAATGGATAAGGTTGAGGATTGTTACAAAAAAGCCCTTTCTTTATTACGACCAGGAGGACAGGTTCTAATCGTAGGGACAAGATGGCATTTCGGGGATTTGTATGGGCGTATTATAGCGGAGAATAAAGAGAAACATATATTCAAAATATTTCATAAACCAGCCATTACTGACGATGGAAAATATTTGTTTGATAATATAGGTCTTAATTCTTTGACAGAGAAATTTCTTTCCCAACAAAAAATAAATCAGGGAACATACACATTTTCCTGCCTCTATCAAAATAATCCAGTTGACCCTGAGACTGCGGTTTTCAAAACAAGAGATTTTAAGTGTTATGGAGATATTAAACCCGATGATTTATATATTACTGCTACCTGCGACCCAGCAGGAAAAGGAGAGGATTTTACCGCTATTACAGTTGTAGGAACTGATTGCAATATGGATATGTATATTCTTGATGTTATAAATAAACACTTACAACCTTCAGAGATTTGCTCGGAGATTATAAGGTTGCATTATAAATATACTTTCAGGATGTTAGGCATTGAAGAAAACTTCTTTCGTGGAATGCTCAGAATGGAATTGGAAAGATTAATTCAAGAGGAACGCCAGGAAAACAAGGATTTTCAATTATTTGGCATACAGGAGTTCAATGCTTCAACAAGACACGGTGAATCAAAAGAGAACCGTATCAGGGCTTTACAACCATATCACGAAAGAGGTGCTTTAAAATTTCCAGGTAAATCTTATGAGTTATTACAGGGGGATTTCAGCGTGTTGGCTTATCAAATGATACAGTTTCCCTCATCAGCACACGATGACGCATTAGATTCTTTAGCATATCATTTACCATTAATACGAAAAGGCGGTGTAGTTAAAAAAAAGGAGATTCCATATAATTGTGCCGCAGGATTGGAGAGACGATGGTTAGACAGAGAAATAGAAAGAAACAAAAAATTGCCGAGAAGGTTAAGAAAGATAATAGTAAACACATTATCGTTGAGTTAAAAAAGGAGAAAAATATGGCAAAGCAAAAAGAGGAAATTAAAAAAAGCGTTAAAAAAGAGAAAGTCAAAGAAGACGAGGTTAAGAAACCTGTCTCTACAAATGTGATAACCGACCATTGCATAATAAAAGGATAAATTAAATGGAACATATCTTGGTTACAGGGAAAGAATTTGATTTGTATGAAAAATCCTTGAATGATACAAAAATTGGTAAAGTAACCTTGACGGATTTTAAAAAAGAACATCTTTTATTCAGGTGTATTCCCGTCGTAAAAGAAAAAATTGATGGAACAACATTGTTACCCGAAGATGTAAAAATTACAAATAGATTTGGCGTTCCTAAAAAAGAAGTTTCATTTAGAGATTATCTTAATACTTTGAAAGATAAAGAATATGATAAAAATAACCAATGATGAAATAGCCCGATGGCGTAATGAAATATCCAATGGTGAAAAATTCCGAGATGATAATTTTGGAAAATATGAATTTGGTAAATGTGAAAAATCTGGGGAAAACATAGATTATTTTGAAGTAGGTATTTCTGGTCGTATGCTTAACGATTATAATTTGGATAATCCGATAACGACTATAAATATCATATTTCCTATTATTAAGAATATCATACCAACTTTATATTGGAAGAATCCATATATTACAGCAACGCCAAAGAAATCTATTGATGAGGATTCCGCCCCTTATGCAGCGGCTTTGCTTAATTATTATTTTGAGGAACTTGATGTCAAGTCAGTAAATCGTCAGATAATTTTTGATGCCTATGTATTTGGTATGGGTGTATCTAAAATAGGCTATGCAACTAAATTTGGTTCTGATATACCAGATGACAATTTAGAAAAAGAAAGAGAAAAAAAGAAACAACGTGGATTATTGGAAAGATTGGGTCTCAAAAAGCCCAAACCAGAGGAAAAAAAGGAAAATATAGAACTTAATGAATATATACGTTCAGAAAGTCCTTATGTTGTATGGGTAAATCCTTTTGATTTTATTATAGACCCTATGGCTAATGATATATACAATGCCCGTTGGGTAGCACAAAAATTAACAAAACTTTTATCTGAGGTCAAAGGTAATTCTCAATATTCTAATACAAGTGAATTAAAAGGTTCTTCCATATCCCAAACACTCATAAAAGATATACCCGAAACACAAATAGAGAATTTTAAGACCATAGACCTATATGAAATACACTATAAAACTGAAGATGGTATAAATATTTTAACTCTTGCCAAAGATGGACAGGATTATAAAGCTCTAAGGCACGAGGAGAGTATATATGAAATGGATGGTTTTCAGTTTGAAATACTCTATTTTAACAAACATAACCATAAATTATATCCTAAATCAGATATAGATATAGTAAAGGGTTTGCAAGACCGTATATCTATGACTTTTGACAATATTTTAGACCAAATAGATAAGTATGTTCCCAAACTATTTGTTGATGAAACGGCTATGACCGTAGATGGAAAGTTAGCTTTAAGAGATGGAGATATAGGTTCTATATGTTATACCAATAAAGACCCAAATAATGTTGTTAAAGAAGCCAATTTTGTGCAATTAAAGGGTGATTTAGCGGCATTTATAGATAAAATACTTGAAATAATTATGCTTGAAACAGGTCTTACACGGGCACAACTTATGGGTATGACCAATGCCCAGACCGCAACGGAGGCACAAATAGGTCAGGCAGGGCAGAATCTGCGTATGTCAGATAAATTTGATACTGTTGGAGATTTTGCTAATCGTCAAACAAGAAAATTATGGCAAGTTGTTCAACAATTCGTTGATTTAGAAGAAGTAGAGCTTATTACAGGCGAAAAAGGCGTTGATGATGTAACTGGATTGCCTAAATTTGATTGGATGAAACCCATAGATAGTGAATTGCAAGAAAAACTTATCAAGGGCGAGTATAAATTTAGAATAGATGTATCTTCTATTGAAAAACCTGATTTACCTGTTTTGAGAAATCAACTTCAACAGGTTGCACAATTATTAGCACAACAGGGAGTTATGCAGGCAATAGAAAGACAGGGTTATAAAGTGAATTTAGCAGAATTTGGAAAGAAGATGTTAAGTTTATATCCATATTTATTTACTGATATAGGTAAGATAATTCAACCAATAGGACCTCAGACACAAGGTTTGATACCGCAAGGTATGCCTCAAGGCGGACCTAATATGAACTCACAGACCTCGCAACAACCACCTAATATAGCAGATATATTATCTGGTCAGGCAGGATGGAAAGGTCAAGGAGTTGGTGGAGCTTAAATGGGCATATTCACAGGGTTTGAAAAAGGTTCTGGTGGGACTTATAGTATAACAGAAAAAGGTGAACTTGTTAAAACAGGTGAGTGTCATAGGGACCCTTATGGTGAGTTTAATGGACCTGTATGGTTTCCTAAAGGCGGGACCAAATATTTTGACAAAGCGTTAAATCGTGAATTTAATTCACTTGCAGAAAAAAAAGATTTTATGAGGGAACATAAACTTATACAACAAGCATCAGATAAAACAGGCGATATAAATTGCCCAGAAGCAGGTATAGGCAAAAGGATGTATTTTATCCCAGGCGTATCAAAAAAACCGCCTTATTACAAATACAGATGATAGAAGAAAAAGAAAAAACACCAATAGAAATTTTAGAAGGTTTAGGCGTATTTATGAAAAATACAAATATTATTTTAACTACTCTTGCATTAAAAATAAATAATATGCAAGTTGATATAGATAAATTAAAAAAGAAAGATAAACCAATTATAATCGGAGGTTAAAATGAAGGACAGGTATTCAGGAACACCCGTAAAAAACGGAAAGGTATGTTATAGGGCTGATGGCAAAGCAGCAACGCCTAAAGAATCTCCAGGTTCAAAACGAACAGGTGCGGTTTCAGTTCCTGAAGGTGAATATGCGAATACTCATGGAACAAAGAGTCCAGTTAAATGAATCCAGACTATAATACACAAAAAACCGAAACAAGTTATCATCGTGGAGGTTATTCAATGAAACCTAAAGGCAAAAGAGGTATGGCAGCTGTTAAAAGATTAGGTAGGAATTATAAGACAGGTGGATTTGCAAAAATAGCGTCTAAAGCATCAAAAAAATATGGTTCAAAAGCCGCAGGTCAACGTGTAGCGGGGGCTATATATCAAGCAATGGTAAATAAGCGAGGTTAATATGAATAAATGTGGTGGAAAGAAAAGAGGAAGAAGGAAATAAAATGAATATCAAAGTTCCAAGCAATCTAAAATCTCCAACGGTTATTATCGTCGGTCAGCAGGATACTCCAGAGAAAAATGATAAAGTTTCTAAACAAATGGATTTATTGGAGAAAAAACTTGACCAGCAATATAAAACATTTTTAGATGGCAAGGACTATATTCAGCTGATTGAAAATTTGCATAAGTCATTTATGCAACGGCTTGACAAGATAGTTTCTTCAAATAAAAATCTGATAAGTGAAATTAACTCCAAGAAAGTATCTGATTTAAGAAATGAACTTAATGTAAGAATAGACGATTTAAAGAAAGAAAGTTCAAATGATAATTTACTTAAATCTTTTGCAGTTAAATTATCAAGTTTAGAAAAAACTATCAAGGCAATTCCCGAAAGGACAGTTGAAACAAGAGTAGTGAATAGAGGCATATCTATAAATACAGCTATGGAAAAAATGCTTCAAAGATTAGAAATTGCTATTAAATCAGCAAGACCAAAAATGATACCATATGTATCATAAACGCCATCGGCGTATTCCGATGTAAAAAAAGGAGAATTTATGTTAGAAGAACAAAAGGGAGTAGAAGCAGAAACCCCATCTGCATTAGAAACGGCGATAGCCTCCCAGCCAGAGGAAAATCAACAAGCTCAACAAGCTCAAGAAACGCAAACTCCTGCGAAAACGGAGGAAATTCAAGAGCAGACGCAAACACCAGTGGTTCAGGAAGAGGAACCAAGAGTTCCGTATTCACGCTTGAAAGAGGTAGTTGATGAAAAGAATTGGTTTAAACAGCAATTAGAACAACAGATTGCTCAAAGACAACAACAGTTGCAATTTCAACAACCTCAACAAGACCCATATCAGAATATGACGGCAGAGGAAAAAATTTTTTGGCAGGGAATTGATAAACGTATTGAGGATAGAGCAACTCAAATTGCAGATACAAAAATAAGAGCAGTTCAACCAGTTATAGATGCGGGTCGTATGGAACTTGCTCAGATTAAAGTTCAGCAATTTAGAAATCAACATCCTGATATTAAATCAAACTCGCCAGAAGAAATGGCAATAGCCGAAAAAATTTCTTTAGGTTATTCTCCAAATGATGCCTATTGGTCTGTAATGGGTCCCAGAGGAATACGAAACGCACAAAGTGAAATTAAACAACAAGTTAAACAACAGATACAGACTAAAAAACTTGCTAATGTTGAAACTAATTCAAGTGTTTCCTCAAATGTAAAATCAGAACCTAAACTTTCTTTCAGGGAAAGATTTTCAAGAAATCTTGATTTAGCTGAACAAGGAAAGATTTAGTCCGTATCAAAAAAAAGGAGATTTTAAGTGAACACATCTTTTGATAGAGCCACTACGATGACTCTCCAAAATATGGGAACTGAAATCTTTGACAATATTTCTACGAATAATGCCTTGCTTGCTCTCTTAAAGAAAAGAGAAAATATTAAGATAGTAAGTGGTGGTCGTAAATTTACACATCCTCTCTATTACCAGACAAATTCAAGTTTTAGAGCATATACACCCTTAGAAGTAATTGATACTCCAATTATGGAAGATTATACAAGGGCTGAATATGATATAAAAGTAGTTGCTGGTTCATTAGTTATCTCAAGTGTTGAAGAAGCAAAGAACAACGGTCAGAAAGAGAAACTACTTGATTATGCAGAGGAAGTTAGATTAGCGGCAGAAATATCAATGTCAGAGGTTATGGGAGACCAGCTTTTTGGAACAGGTGCAACAACCAAAGATTTTGATGGGTTACAACAGTTAATATCAGATACGCCTTCAACGCAGACAGATGTTGGTGGTATTTCTTCAACTGATTATGCTTATTGGAGAAATCAAACAACTACGACATCTTGTAGTGCATTTAATACAGCAAGTTCGTCAGATGGCAAAACTTTGATGGCAGCTATGTTGAATAAATGCGTATTTGGTAGCAAAGGTCCAAGAGCCATAGTAACTACAAAGGCTATTTATGCTTTGTATGAAATTGGTTTAACGGCTCAAATTAGGTATGCAACGACTGAATTAGCGGATATGGGTTTTCTGCATTTAGCTTATGCAACAATGCCTATATTCTTTGATGATAACTGCCCAGATTATCATATGTATTTTGTTGATTTGGATAGTATTTGGTTACAGTTACTTTCTCAAGGTAATTTTAAAGTTACACCTTTTGAAATGACACATAATCAGTTATCAAAAACAGCGTTGATGTATGTATTGGGTAACTTAACCAGTGGTCAAAGACGAACAAGCGGTGTTTTGACCTCAATAACAGGATAGGAGATAAAAATGAAGAAAATATTTTTATTCGTTTTTGCCCTCCTGTTAATTGCAGGAGTAGCACAAGCGGCAGGAATACCAACAGCAGTTGACCCAAAGAACGAACCCGAAGTTTGGACGCAAGAGGTTTATAACAATTCTGGTTCAGCTTTGACATCAGGTTCAGTTGTTATTTGGGATTGTTCATCAGATACCACAGATAGTTCTTACGCTTATAGAACAGGCTGGGTAACAACCACTGCAACAGCGGATAGTCCTTTGGTTGCTGGAGTAGTAGTTGATGATTCTATTGCGGCATCAAGTCAGGGAACAATAGCTATTTATGGACCTGTCTATGCTCTTTGCAATGATTCATCTGATGGTGTAACAGTATCAACTTGTGTTGGAACGGCAGCAGCAGCAGGCAGAGTTGGAGATTCTGCTGGTGGTGCAAACACAGGGATTTTGGGCATTGCTCTTGCAAGTGGGGGAGTAAGTCCAAGCTATGGCGGATATGGTGGTCAGGCAGGAAATGATAAAATTATGATACCCATATTTGTCAATATTAGTCACGAAGCAGCAGCGTAGTAAACTTGGGGCGGAGTCTTTTGGCTTCGCCCCTTTTTAATTATGAGAATATTATTTATATTATTAGTTTTAATATGTAGTGGTTGTAATTCTATGTCAGATTATGCTTCTATGGCAAGACCAGGCACTATGTATCATTATAGTGCTAATACATATTATAAATGCAGTAAATGTAATAAAGATACTCATCTTTTTAGAAGAGATACAAAAGATAGGATTGTTTGTAAAGAATGTTTTAAAAAAGAAAAAAATAAAGGTTTATATCATTGATAGATAAATTATTTTTAATCTTAATACTTGGTGTTTCTTTTGCCAATTTTTTATTTTTTTCCATAGATTTATGGCACGGTCAAGGTAGGTTTGTTCAATTAGGTATTATGGTATTTTATTTTCTGCATTTATTCAAAAAATCCAAACCTTTGGCTTGTTTATTTTTATGGTCAGGATTACTTACATCATTTTATTTTATAAAATATTTGAAAATACAAAACAATATCCATTAAATTTATTTATGCCTTTTTTTAATTTTTTTGTTATGATAATTTTATTTGATTTAATAACTAAACATATCAAGAAAGAAACTTATGAAAAAATATTAAAATATTTACCGATAGTTCTGCTTGTAATATTTACTTATTCTATTTTACAAAGACTTAATTTAGACCAATTTTATAAACCTTTCAATGCCATATCTTATAAAACAGATTTCATCATAGGAACAACAGGAAATGCTTTTCATTTAGGGCAGTATATCTGTATCCTGTTACCTTGCATTTTTTTACTTAAACAACCTTTTAATAAGTTAGGAATTTTGTTTTCTTTATTTATTATAATAATGACAGGCTCTGCGTCAAGTTTGATTATAGCCCTATTAGTAATATTATTTTATTCTATATTTTATCCTATATTTAATAAGAAAGAGATTATATTAAGTATATTGATTATATTTTTAATATTATTATGGGAATATAACTCCATAAAAAATATTATAATTAATTTTACTTTTTCAAGCGGTAGATTTGCAATATGGAAAAAATATATACCTATATTTTCTGAAAAACCTATAACGGGTTGGGGGTTTGGGGTGATAAACGCTTTATCGCAAAAACAGGAATTTCTTGGTTGGAGACATTTACATAATGAGTTTTATCACTATGCGATAGAACTTGGTTTAGTGGGGTTAGGTATAATAATTTGGGGCATAGTTGATTATTTTAAAAATATAAAAATTGATAAGTTTTCTTTATGTATATCCTGTATGTTTTTGGCTTTTTGTTTATGCTCATTATTGGGTTATCCAAGTCATCTATGGCTTTTATCCACTTTTGGATTATTTGCATATTCATATAATTATTTGGAGGTATAAATGCTTTTTACGCTTGATGAAATTAGAGATAATGTAGCATTTACTACAAGGGAAGCACAGATAAACTCAATTATAGATAGTTATATTAATTTGACCTTGCAGGAAATCAATGACCCAGCGTGGGCTTTTGAGCAAATAGGTATAAGGGGATATAACCATTTATGGACTTTTTTAAGACGAAAAAATACATTTTCTACGGTTGATGGGACAGAATTTTATCAATTACCAAGAGATGTAGATAAAATTAGTATTATAAGGCAAACAACATCTCCTGTAAGATTAAGATATTTACCTGATGATGTGTTTTATCGTTATGAACCTAATCCTACTGAAGAAGGCAATCCCCTTTATTATCGTATATGGGAAGAAGAGGGTGTTTCTACAGTTCTTGCAGTAGCAGATACAATTACAGTGGTATCATCTTCATCTTCTGATACAAGTTCATTTAAAGTTTCAATAGTAGGATATAATGCTTCAGGATATTTGCAAAGTGAGGAACTTTCCCTAAATGGAACAACTGCAGTAAATGGAACGTTAACCTATGTTGCAGATAAACCCATAAGAATATCTAAATCAGCCAAAACAACAGGTTATATCACTATAAAAGAGGCATCTGGGGCTACTACTTTGGTAGTTCTTGGTCCTGAAGAACGTTCTCCAAGATTTAAAAAGATAGGTCTTTATCCCATACCAAGTAGTGCAATAACAATATATCTTGAATATTACACAAGATTAAGACAGTTGGTTAATGACAGTGATACCCCTGATATGGACGAAAAATGGATTTGGGTAGTTCGTTTAGGGGCAATAGCAAAGGTTTTACAATATCAGGGAAAACCAGATTATGATAAAGCACAGGCACTTTATGCCGCAGGTGTAAGAAGTATGATTAAGGCAGATATGCAAAACCCAGATTATATACCTATGCTTACAAAGCACAATAAGGGTTATTCTGGTGTAATAAATTTAACTGATAATGCTTCTGGTAGTTTTTATGGAGAGGGTTTAGGAATTATTTTTTAATGAAGAAATTACTAATAATATCTTTAATATTCTTAACCACAATATTTTGTATATCAACTTTCAGTTATGCGACGGATGACCCTAAATTAAGGGTTTATCCTGAAACTGGTCTTTTGGGTTTTCGGGGTCTTGATGATACTTCCTCGCCGCCTATGGTTCAGGATGGTCGTGCAAGCGATATTCAGAATATTAAATTAGATATTGATTATTCTGCCACCAAAAGATATGGATATTCGCTTGTAGTAGGAAAACAGATACTTGATATACCTGATAGAAGTTTTGCGGCAGTTACGGGTCTTTATTATACCAAACTTTCAACAGGAACGGAGTATTGGGTAGCAACCTGCGATAATCGTTTTTATTACTATACGAATAGTGGGTCTTGGACAAAGGCAGGTCAAGGTATTACAACGGGTCAAAATTATCAGTTTGTCTGGGCTACGGCACTTGACAGTATATTTGGAACAAACGATTATGATGCACCGATAGTTTGGACTGGTTCAGGTAATTATACTACTGCTTCTTTTACGGGGCTTACATATCCAATCCAAAAAACTAAATGCGTAGTATGGTGGAAAAATTATCTTATATGGCTCAATATAAAAGAAAATGATGTGGAACGCCCTACAAGAATGAGATTTTCCAAAGTGGGAACAATTAATACTTATGATGATGACGATTATATAGACATAGAAACTTTAGGTGGTCAGGAAATAGAGGCAATAGGGATATTATATGACAATTTGTATATATTTTTCACTAATTCCATTTATAAGGTTTCTTATGTGGGTGGAGATGAATTATTCAATGTAAGCAAGGTTTTGGAAAATGTGGGTTGCATAGCAAAAAATTCTGTTCAGAATATCAGTCTTTTAAACCAACAGGAAGGACTTATTTTTCTTGATAAAAAGGCGAAGGTATATTTCTTTAATGGGACTACTCCGCAGGAATTATCACTTTTGATAAGAGGTGCAATGGACGGATTAAACGATTCAAGATTGCCTTATGCGGTAAGTGCGGTAAATGGAAAGGATTATTATTTGTCTGTTTCTGATGGTTCTGCCACTAAAAATGATTTAATTTTGGATTATGAATATGAAATAGGCGAATGGTCTAAGCATGACAATATAGATTCAAATGCTATGTATTCTGGTTATGATGGAAATGCTGTAAAGCAGATTTATTCTGGAAATTATTATAATTTTGTTTATAAATTAGATGACCCAGATTTAACTAACGATATTTATGCTGATTCTACGGTTAGTGGTGTCACAGGAACCATAGACGCTGAAAATACCTTTACTTCGCTTACGGCATCAGGTTTAACTGTTTATTATAATTCTGACGCTTCTTTTACTGTAAGCGGTTTAATGGGGGCAAGATTAACTATTACAAGTGGCTCTGCGATAAATGAAGAAACTATAATAGCCGATAATACTACGACAGGAATAGTGGTTACATCGGCTATTACAAATGGGATAAATGCTACTTATTCAATAGGTGCAATAGACGCCTATTATACAACTAAATGGTATAATATGGGCGAACCTGCCCGTAGAAAACAGTTTCAAGAAATGTATTTCTGGGCTGAAAGTGGTGCTTCTGATGATGTTTCAATTTCTTATGCAAATGATTATTCTTCAACAATAGGAGTTGACACGGCAAATATAGCCACAAGCGGCTCTTTATGGGGAACTGCTATATGGGGAACAAGCACTTGGGGCGGGGTAACTACCCTAATGAAGCGTGTTAAATTAGGTGATAGCGGCAGGTATTTAAAATTAAGATTTAGAGAACCCGATATAGATGATGATATGAAACTGTATGGATATGTTTTAACTTATGTGCCACTGGATGTGTATTGATGAAAAAATATTTTAAAATATTCATTTTATTTTTAATAGTGGGATTATTTTGTTATGGATTGGGTTATGGTTATAGAATACCGAAACCCATAACTTTTACCAATTTATCCGACCCTACGCAGATAAATCAATTAAACCAGACCTTGACTGATTTATGGGATATTACAAATGGAAGATACCATATAAATATCGTAACATCAAATCCCGATGGGTCTTTGCGAGGGATAATAGGCGAAATAGTTTTATTTAATAATTCAGGAACATATTATCTTGAGGTCAATACAGACGGAGGCACAATATGGCGTGGCGTAGCATTGTCAAATACACCATAACAATATTATTTTTAACGACTACCTGTTTTGCGGCACCACCTACGAGAACTTATACATATACATCAGGCGAAATAATAAGTCCTACACAGGTAACTACAAATGAGGATAATATCTATTCTTATTTACAAAATGGCATAGATAAGATAGCGGCTTTATCCATTACGAATTCTGAAATATCCGCAAGTGCCGCAATAGTTGATAGCAAACTTGCCCAAATAACAACAGCAAGCAAGGTTAGTGGTGCGGCATTGACTTCTTTAAGTAGTGTTCCAAGTGGAGCAGGTGCTTTACCAATAGCAAATGGTGGAACAGCTTTAACTTCAGCAGGAGGAACATCAAACAGGGTATTACTTACTACCAATGGAACCACTTTTAGTCTTGGTCAGGTTAATTTGACATCACAAGTAACAGGCAATCTTCCTGTAACTAATCTTGGTTCAGGAACAAGTGCTTCTGCTTCAACCTATTGGAGAGGCGATGCAACCTGGGTTACACCTTCTACTGGGTATGATTTAATCTTTTGTTGGTTTGGTGCTGATACAGCAGATACTAACTATGGTTGGTATTCAGGAACATCATTATTTCCAGGTAATCCTATAACAGCTACATATAACTTTTTTCAAGCAAATGGTGCTGAAAGTCTTACTTATTATACTATTTTGACAGGTAAATTTTTAAAAACAGCGGGTGTTTCTACTGTAACTATATATGGAAAATTATGGGCTGACGCAGCAGAAGCAAATAAAGAAGCTATTTTAAAAGTTGACATTGGTGGTTTAAATAATACTGTGCATAATGTTGCATCAAGAACTCCTACTTGGGTTACAACCTCTACGATAGACGTATCAAGTTTAACCAATGGAAGTGTTTATGATATTACTATTTCTTTGGCAAATGAATTTTTAAACAATAACGGTTATTGTAGTGGAGTAATTTTACTTGGTAGTTAAATGTTAGAGATAATCAGGGATGAAAATAAAAATATCAAGGCAGTTTGCGAGTATTACATAGTAGATAAAAACGGCATTTTAGATGATAAAGGCAATTATATATGGATACAAGAGGTAGAAATAAACCCAGACCAAAAAAACAAAGGACTATTAAAAGAATTTGCGAAACGCTTAATGGAATTTATCCCCCAGGCACAATTTGGATACTTTCACCGAAAAAGAAAATATCCTGACAGGGGCGTAAGAGTATATACGAAACGACAATGGCTTAAATTGGTGGAGGTTTAAATGTTTAAATTTATATGGAATGGTAAATATTTCTATGCCGAACATAATTCATCTATAAGAGCAGATAAATTTGGGAATATATATGGTGGCGGAGGCGGAGGAACGGAAATAAATCAAGCACCTACAACACCAGCACCCAATCCATCTGAAACAGCAGAGGCACAATATAAGGCACGCCTTGCCTATGACCCTAAAGTAGCACAGATGGAGATGGATATTCAAAAACAGATGTTGCCTCAACAGGCGGCTTTATATCAATCTATGTATAATCAGTATTATCCTGAAATGGCTCGTCAGCAACAGGCATTACAAAGAGAACTCTATCCCCAGCAATCCCAGATATTAGAGGCAGGTGCTACAAAGGCATTAGAAAGAATAAACGCCCCTGATTATATGACAGAGGCAGAACGAGTTGCCCAAACAGCAGAAAGAGAAAAAGCAGTTACAGATTTACAGGAAGCTATGCGGACAAGGGCTAATTTAGGTGGTGGGTTATATGGCGGCAGGTCAGCAGCAGCAGAAGCAAGAGATGTAGGTAGTATGCTTAATCAATTTCAAATGCAGGATTATCAGAATAGAATGACCAATGCCTATAATGCACAACAGGCACTTAATCCGTATATGCAGATACTATATCCACAAATAGGGACATCGCAACCTCAATACAGTCCGTATCAATACCAAAGTGCTGTTCCAAGTGCAGACAATTTATATAATGCTTACTTCCAAGCCTCTCAGCCACAATATTTTGTTTCACAAACACCAGATAGAACTGGTCAGTTAATAGGTGCAGGTGCTAGTTTGGGTGCAGCAGGAATAATGGCGGCATAAATGACAAAAGAAAAAGAAACATTACTATACATAGAACATATATTGAATAAATCATACAATCCTGTTATTTTATGCAGTTTTGGTAAAG
>Ga0172375_10008154_pt1 | contig 14158 bp, 10 predicted proteins | sample LakKiv1m_FD_114537 | JGI IMG/M metagenome (GOLD analysis project Ga0172375, IMG submission 114537) | Freshwater microbial communities from Kabuno Bay, South-Kivu, Congo - kab_092012_11.1m | ecosystem: Environmental > Aquatic > Freshwater > Lake | place: Democratic Republic of the Congo...
GAAGCACAGACGTCAGTCCGAAAGGAAACGACTCTACGGCACTGATGAATCACACTTCCCGGAAATCCGGGACCAAGAACTGCCCCGTGCCGCATGACTCATGACAGAAAGTAGCGGCACCCTGGGAAATGTGGCTTATGTAGGCCCTACTGACTGGCTGGTGACGGCAGTTTCGTTTTAGACACCCTATTTATACCCAAGAGAGCCAGGCGTTGGCGCATCACGATATTTTTCAACACCGGCTCTGATCAACTACAATTACACTTCACCATCGGCAGCCGTTTTCTGGAGCGCCCATATCGAGTCGCTCGTGATCCGTTGGTGAAAACCACTGTCTCGTCTTCCGGCATAAGTTAAAAACACTTTCTCTAACTTGGCGATTCTTCTTGTCTTTTCTTAAGAGCCGCCGCCGCGTAGGTGTTTTCCACTTGCTGCCTTCTCGGCCGCTCCTTCTTCGACTTTTGGCACGAGGCCAGACCCTGACCTTTTTATACCGTAATATCCCTTTGTTATCATGGCATACCCTCGGCTACCCCTTCTTGGCACATATGTTGCTTAGCCTACGACGAAACAGGAGGAGCAAGCCTCCCCAGGAATTGTCATTCCACGGGCCTTCGGGCTTCACCTCCTGCTTTCACGGGCTAACGCAGCCCTGCAATCCATATTCAGCGTCGGACCTGGGGGGGACGGCTGCTACAACTCTCGGCCCTTCGGACGAGTCCCTGGACTTGGCCTGGAGTATGACCGCGGCAGAATCTCATGTCCACGCGAGACAGGGGGGGATCGTCATGAAGAACCCGGTTACAGCGTTCGAGGGGATAGGACTGCCGGCAGAGTCTCGCGAGGGGCCACCGGTGGATGGAGCCGACGTCCGGGAGATGATCGGCTTCAGCGAGACCAGCGAATCTCCGGCCGACAGTGACAGACAGGACTATCAGAAGCCTGTCCTGGATAGGGCGCTCGTGGCGGCTTAGACCGACCCGCCGAATCGGTTCACCGTTGCCGTGAATTGAGCGAAGAACCCAAGGCTATTGTTATCGAGCTGAAAGGGGGACGTCCCATGATTAATTACAGCCGCAAAATCGCATGTCTCATTGCATTTGTCGGGCTTCTTCCGACGATGGCGATTGTCGGATGCACGCCGGAAAGCCGGGAACTGAGCCTGATTTCGGACCTGAACTCAGGAACCCCGGAGCTGAGGCTCTATGCAGTCCAGACCCTGGGCTGTCTGCGATCCTCACGGGCAGTAGACTCCATCGCGGCCGCGCTCCACGACGGAGACCCGGCAGTCCGCCGATGTGCAGTCGGAGCGCTAGGTCAAATCCGAGATCATCGTTCCACCGAGGCTCTTCGTAGGGCGATGCGGCACGGCGATCCCGTGGTTCGTAGAGCTGCATTGTGGACCTTGTCCGGCAGGATGGACTATGGAAGTGACTACGGCGATCTGCTCAATGCTCTGGCAGACTCACTGAAGCCTTGGAACGAAGAGACATCCGTTCCGAGTGGTGATCAAGCGGGCATTAAACACGACCGGCCAGCAGCCATCGCAACCGGCAAGTAGGGCGAGATTCCATTTGAGGAACCTCGCCTGTTTTTTCCGAGCCGGCGTGCGAAGTCCGACTACTTCGGAAAGCCCATTCACTAACCCAGATACTGGTACCACTCTCCCCACATGAGGTTATAGAGCCAGGCATCCAAGTAGTTGTAATCAGGATCTAAGAGCTTGACCCAGGGATCCAGGCCCATCTGACCGACGCTGAACCCCCAATGCCCGTAGGCGGTCATGGAGGCAGCCACAATGTCATGGATCGGGTCGGCTTTAATAATCGTCAAGAGGGTGGCAATGCGATACTTGCTGCTTGCACCTCCTTCGGCTGCAGCGCTATTGAACAAGTAGTCGAAGTCGCTCAGGACATAGCCTGCGGCAATGCAGTCGAAAAACCTCATTCCGTCAAGGGGAGGGTAGAAATCCTGGTAGTACCACGAGATGGCCGGCGAAGAATAATCGTGCTCGCCGTGTGCTCCTGTTCCCGAGTGCCAGTGCTGGTAGCCCGCTCGAATGCCTTCCAGGGTCGAAACGTCATAGCCCCCCACAATGAGATGGTCTCCCCACGGCCACAGAACAGCAGCCACGTGAAACGCTATCTCCCAGGGAATATGGGCACATCCGAACTGGCCGGCCAAATACAGGGTGGCCCCGAAGGTCAGGCCTCTCCCGGCAGTACAAACCTGGTTGACCCATCCACCGTATGCCAGTTCGAGTTGATCTGCATCGTTTATAAAATACCAGATTTGTCCGGACAGTGCCTGAGTATGCGTTGAACCGGCAGTGCGCTGCACGTAAATATTAATCTTGTCCTCCGCCCCCCACACTCCGTCCGTTCCCCAGAGGGCCGGTCCCCAAATATGGTCCCACCCGATGCCGTACACTGCGAACAGATAGGCCCAATCCGGGACGTCCAGGTACCAGAGGCCGTAGCTCCACCAGGCAACGTTGTCCATAGCGCCGTTCCATTCGAAGTGAATGAAGGCAAAATCAGTTTCCCAGGTTACGTCTACGGACTCAGCTTCGGCTGAGGGTACGACGCAGGTAGTCCCTACGACCATACCCAACAGAGCGACCAGCATTACCGCCCGACTAAGCCTGCAGGCAATGGAACGTGACATTCTTCACCCCCTTGACAGGACTATGTTGAAGGCCTTGGTTAATCGTCAAACATCCCCATACCCGACAGGGAGGAATATTCTTCTGCCCTTCTTCATATCATATCTCCAGCCCGCTTTTCCGTCAATAGACAACTCCCGGGCAAGGTAACCGATCACTTATCATAGGGGCGGCCTGCTCTTTGCCAAGAAGGCCTTCCAGACTACCTGTCCCGAAATGCCTGTTGGTTCCTTCTACGGACAATGCCTCTCACCGGCCCCTCAAAAAATCCAACAATGCACTATATTATCATGGTAGTCTATACGGTTCGTGATAACTGTGCCGGAGCGCAGGAGCTTCCCTCTGCCGCCGACAGGCGCCCCGGCCGACATGAAGATCTCAAGGGAGGATCGAAGATGACCCAAGGATCTTTCTTGAAGAACATCCCTTTCGCGGAGCCGCAAGTCCTCGCGGATCTTGTGGACTACCAGGAAGGCAGAGTAGTAAGCAGAACATTCGCCCAGACCAAGTCCATGAGCCTTACCCTCTTCGCGTTTGACAAGGGCGAAGGCTTGAGCACCCATACCGCGGCCGGCGACGCATTCGTACAAATCCTCGACGGCGAATCATCCATCACCATCGGGGAGAAAACCGTCGTGGTGAAGGCCGGTAAGGTCGTGGCCATGCCCGCCAACGTCCCCCATGCACTGCAGGCGGAGAGAAGATTCAAGATGCTGCTTGTGGTAATAAAAGCGGCTGAATAGAGCCGCAGAGGTTGTCGGGAGAGGACATTTGAAAAAGTAACCGGGGGACAACTTTTCTGCAGAAAAGTTTTCCCCCGGGGCCCTTTTCCAAAGACTCCCAGCTTATTGGCGGCTCCCGCTGGACGCCGCCGTACTTGAGGACTCGTACTCGATGAAAATAGGCAATCTTGAAGTCAACGGCAACGTCTTCCTGGCGCCCATGGCCGGTCTTACGGACCCGCCGTTCCGGAAGGTCGTCCAACAGTTCGGGGTGTCCGCTGTTTGGACGGAGATGATAAGCGCCAACGGGCTTGTCAACAATCGGGAGATATTCCGCACTATGGAGCTGGCCGGCCATGTGGTTCCCACTGTCTTCCAGATTTACGGCAAGGACCCCGACGTGATAGCGGAGGCCGCCCGTGTCGTGGTGGATCATGGAGCCGCAGCTATTGACATCAACATGGGCTGCCCGGCTCGAAAGATTGTCTTCAGGGGGGCCGGCGCCGCTCTGATGAAAGACATTCCCCTCGCGTCTCGGATCGTCCGCTCCGTGCGGCGTGCCTCACCGGTGGCTCTCACCGTGAAGATGAGGTCCGGCTGGGACGAGCAAAACCAGAATGCGCCGGAGTTCGCACGGGCCATTGAAGCAGAAGGCGCGGATGCGGTGATTGTCCACTCCCGTAGCCGTTCCGTGAGGCACGCGGGCCCGGCATCGCTGGACATCTTGTGCGAGGTCAGAGAAGCCGTCAAGATCCCTGTCATTGGCAACGGAGGAATAACCGGCGTGCACGATGCCGTGGATATGGTGACCCGTGCAGGATGCGAAGGCGTCATGGTCGGGAGAGGCGCTCTGGGCAGGCCCTGGTTGCCGGGGATGATTCTGAAGGCCCTCGCAGATGGGGACGGCTGCCAAGGACAAAGCATACCGATCCTGGAAGTGGTCCGAACTCATTTCCGCTATCAACTGGAATGGTTGGATACTCTAAAGGCCGTTCGCCGGATGCGCAAACACCTGGCCTGGTATTCAAAGGGCCTGAGCGAAGGTGCGGAATTTCGGCGCCGGGTATTTCGCGAGGAAGACCCCGAGCTTGTCATGCAGCTTGTGGAGGAGTGGTTTGGGGGAGTGACGGCTCGGATGGAGTGGGGTTCGGAGAATTGAGGCGGCCGGGCTTGACCTTTCGTGCACTTGCCGGCAGGCGCTGTCTCGGGTTTCCACGGAGGCCTGGTTTTGCTTTTCCCAAATACGGTTGCGTATTCCGGCTCTATGAGATTGCTTCGCTTCGCTCGCAACGACAAGTTTCGGGCATGTCGTTGCGAGGAGCGGAGCGACGAAGCAATCTCGATGGGTGAAAGATGCGTCACCGTATCTTCGAAAAGGTGCGCTTGGTCTTGGTGGGGCAGGCATCTTGCCTGCCGGTTAATGGCGGGCAAGATGAGACTGTCTCAAAACTGCGGCAATGGTTCAGATCGTGGCACGACCGCTACGTTAGAGCGGTGAGGAACTACAGGGCCGCTGATATGTCGACATTGCGGGATGGACAAAAAGCTGCTGTAGGGGCGGGGTTTATCCCCGCCCATTGTTCCAGGACTGATGAAACGGGCGGGGATAAACCCCCGCCCCTACATCACATCGTGCTACGATCTTGGCCGTTAACCGTTTTCTGAGACAGTTTCAGATGCCCGCCCCACCTGTGCTTCGCCAACATCGAGCATTATTTTGGACTATCACTATACTGAGCGGCCGCGAGCCGCTAGTTCCGAGGTGAACCAATGACTAGTGACGCTATATATTTCACTATTTCGGACGAGGTCTTTGAGCGGTTTCCCGGCTACGTCAGAGGCGTGGTGGTGGCTCAAGGGGTCACGAACGGGCCGTCCTCCGACGAGCTTAAGGAATTGCTCAGGGCAGCGGAAGACTCGGTCCGGGAACGTATCAGTCCCGAAAGCGTGGCCGAGCACCCGAGGATTGCTTCCTGGCGAGAAGCTTACCGGGCTTTCGGCGCCAAGCCGAGCAAGTTCCGTCCTTCCATCGAGGCCATGGTCAGGCGGATTCTGAAGAACGACCCCCTACCCTCCATCAGCGCCCTGGTGGAAATAGGGAACGTGGTCTCGCTCAGGCATTTGGTCCCTGCGGGCGGGCACGCGATTGACGTGGTCAAAGGCGATATCGAGCTGCGACCGGCGGCAGGGGACGAAGATTTCACGCCCTTGGATTCCGACCGGGTCGAACATCCGGCGGCCGGTGAAATCATCTTTGTGGAAGGAAGGGAAGTCTTGACGCGGCGCTGGACATGGCGGCAGGGCAAGCATACTCTGGTCGTTCCCGAAACTACCGCTGTCGAGTTTAACATTGACGGCATGCCCCCGGTTCCGGTCGAGGAAATCGTCGAAGCATGCGGCGAGATGGCGGAACTCATAGAGAGGTTCTGCGGCGGACAGTGCCGCTACGAAATCGTTAGCCGGGATGCGCCCAGGATGAAGCTGCGTTAGGCTTTTCTTCTAACGCTTTGATTCTTCGGTAGCAGGTGTGACCTTCACTTGTTCGGTCCTCAGGAAACTGCTATCCTGCCTCATATGTCAATAATGGATAGCGGTAATTTCAGCTGCGGAGGTGCTCTATGCTGAAGAGCTATGAGGCTGTATACGAAGACGGGACGTTGCGGTGGGTTCGAGAACGGCCCGGCGCCAAGCGAACGAGGGTGATCGTGACGGTGTTGGAAGAAGAGGCGGACTCTCAGGCTGCTGCCGCCAGGAAGGCTATCCTGGAGCGCTCGAAAGGATGCGTTTGGCCGGCGAAATCGAGTGACTGAATTGACTGCGCAGAAAGGGTCCAGCATGGGAAGCCGTTCTCCGCAAACAAATGTCGTGCGAACAATAAGCACGAGAGGAGTGTGGCGACGATTCGGTATGGTCTTCGTGCCGCTCTCGATCTTCCTGACGGTGCTTACAGGCCTTTGGTGTTACGGTAAGTACAAGGAGACGACGAGCGAGATCCTGACAACCCAGCACCACTGTCTGCTTCTAGCTGATCAAACCGTTCAAAACAACCTGAATCGCGTACTCTCGGACCTGACTTTCCTGACTCGCCAACGGGCCCTGTCGGAGTTTCTCGAGACGGGAGAGGACGCGTCACGCAAAGCCGTTGAACATGACTGGGTATCGTTTTCCGCAAGCATATCCTTGTACGATCAAATACGATTGCTCGATGCGGAAGGCATCGAAGTCATCAGAGTCAACTTCGGCGGGGGATCGCCCTATGTCGTGCCGGCCGCGCAGCTCCAGCAAAAAAGTGGGCGGCCTTATGTCAAGGAAACGTGGCAACTCGGCGCAGGTGAGATATATGTTTCTCCTCTGGATTTAAATGTGGAACAAGGTCGGGTCGAGATCCCCATCAAACCTGTTCTTCGCGTGGGAACTCCTGTCTTGGATCACTCCGGTAATAGGAAAGGCATGGTGATTCTCAATTACCTGGGCGAGATTCTTCTTGAAGACGTCAGGAAGTCATCTCTCGTCACCGACTGTCATCTCATGCTTCTCAATGACGAAGGCTTCTGGCTTCTGGGAGTAAGACCGGAGGATGAATGGGGATTCATGTTTGATGACAGGAAGGACCGAACCTTCGCCCATGACTATCCCGATGCATGGCAAATAATGTCCGCAGCAAAATCCGGTCAGTTCTATACCCCCCAAGGGATCTTTACATTCACTACCCTCGTGCCGTTTGAAAGTCGAGATCGAGTTCGCGGAGAGGGTATTACCAGGGGACCTGCAAGGCCGGGCACATCGGACCCGCAAGAGAAAGGCGCCCCTCAATGGAAGCTGGTCAGTTGGGTACCTCAGGCGACACTGACGAAGACAGGCATGAACATTATCCGGCGCTATGTTCCTCTTCTGGCAGTCTTTCTGGTGGTCACTGCGGGTGGGGTGTGGCTTTGGGCTGTTTCAGTTGAGCGACGCAGGCGGGCCGAGGAAGAGCTTCGGAAGGCCCATGATGAATTGGAAGAACGTGTTGAAGAAAGGACCTTGGAGCTTCACAGGTCCAATGAACAGCTCAGAGAAGAGATTGCCGAGCGCACCTTGACTGAAGAGGCCCTCCAGATGAGTGAAGAGCGTTTTCGCTCCACATTCGAGCAGGCGGCTGTGGGGATTGCTCATGTGGCGCCGGATGGCACATGGCTGAGGGTGAATCAGAAGTTGTGCGACATTGTGGGTTACGCAAGAGAGGAATTACTCCCAAAGACTTTCCAAGACATCACTTATCCGGATGACCTTGAGACCGATCTTAAGCATGTGGCTCAGATGTTGACCGGCGAGATACAGACGTATTCTATGGAAAAACGCTACATACGAAAAGACGGTTCCCTTGTATGGATCAATTTGACCGTATCACTTGTGCGCGATGCCTCGGAGGCGCCTGACTATTTCATATCGGTCGTTGAGGACATATCCCGGCGTAAGAGCGCTGAGCAATCCCTCGTTCGGCTGGCTACCGTCCTCGAGCAGGCGGCCGAATCCGTCATGATAACCGACACGGATGCCAACATCGAATACGTGAATCCCGCGTTTGAACGCATCACCGGTTACAGCCGTGAAGAAGTGATGGGAAAGAATCCCCGACTGTTGCGGGGTGGTGAACGCGACAACCGGTTCTACAAGCAAATGTGGGATACGCTCAGACGCGGGGAGGTGTGGGCGGGGCGCCTCATCAGCAAGAAAAAGGACGGGACCCTATTTCAGGAACAGGCAACAATATCGCCGGTGCGCGACGCAGCGGGCACAGTAGTGAACTACGTTGCAGTCAAGCGGGACGTTACGCAGGAAGTGGAACTGGAAAAGCAACTATACAAGGCCCAAAAGATGGAGGCCATCGGAACGCTCGCCGGCGGCATTGCACATGACTTCAACAACTTGCTCACGGTGACTTCCGGTTACGCCGAACTGCTCCTCCTCGAGATGAAGGAAGAGGACCCCGGATACTCGGACCTGCAAAAGGTTCTCCATGCATCTCGAAGGGGGGCTGAGCTTGTCAAGAATCTGCTCACATTCAGCAGAAAACAGGAGACCGAATTCCGACCCCTGAATCTGAACCATGAAGTCAAGCAGATGGCTGACTTGCTCGCCAGATCCATTCCCAAAATGGTGGATATCCAGCTGCAGCTCGGAGACCGATTGAAGACCATTGATGGTGATTCAGGGCAGATAGGACAGATCCTGATGAATCTTGGTGTGAACGCGGGACATGCCATGCCGGATGGAGGCAGACTGACGATCACAACGGGGAACGTTTCCGTGGACGAGGCATACAGCAAGACGGAGGTAGGGTGCACGCCTGGAGAATACGTGGCTCTGACGGTAGCAGATACGGGCCATGGAATGGACCAAGAGACATTGGAGCACATCTTTGAGCCCTTCTTCACGACAAAGGCCCCCGGCGAAGGGACGGGGCTCGGCCTTGCAACGGTCTATGGCATTGTCAAGAAGCACGGCGGTTACATAGCTTGTCACAGTAGCCGCGGACAGGGAACTGTCTTCCAGATCTATTTTCCAATTGCCGAAGAAATCCTATTTGAGCCGGGAAAAGTGGGTCACTCAACTGCACCACCGGGAGGAAGTGAGACCATTCTATTGGTTGACGACGAAGAGTTTGTGAGAGACCTTGGCGTGAAGCTGCTGCGAGGTGTTGGATACGGAGTGATCGCCGCTGCAAGCGGGAGCGAGGCACTGGAAGCTTACATCCCAGATCAGAAGAAAATCTCCCTAGTTATCCTCGATTTCATGATGCCTCAAATGAGCGGAAAGGATTGCCTCGCACGGCTCTTGAAAGTCAACTCCAGCGTGAAGGTGCTCATCGCCACCGGATTCGCCGTGGACCGCCCGACGAGAGAAGCCATCGAGGCCGGAGCCAAAGGATTCGTCAGTAAACCCTTTGATCTCAGGCAATTGCTGGGGACCGTCCGCAAGGTCCTGGATGAGGCGTGAGATGTGTCAGCCTAAATTACTCTCGGTCAATTCTTCCACGAACTCTCGCATCACCGGCTCCAAGGATTCGTTGAGATCCAGATTGCCCAAACAGACGCTTTTCGCTTTGTTGCCGAATCTTTCGAGAAGCCTGATGAAACAGTCGGAGCAAACCCTGATCCACTGGCCATCACTCATGGACATCAAGGTAAAGTTGACCTCTACATTGGACGTCTTGCATACGTCACAGTACGTGAGTTGTGGTCGCATCTTGTCTACCCCCCCTCTCCTGGTGCGCGGATGTCAGGGACTTCCGCCCCCCTTTAGCCCGACTTTCATGGGTCACGACCGAGCATCGCGACTGAATCTTCAGAGATCCGGGGCGACGATACTCGTATCATACGTTCTCATTCCCTGCAAGAAAAACCCGGCTGCAAGCCATTTTTCCTTGCGGCTCAGTCCGCGTCCAGCAGCTTCCGGACATTCCCAAGGATTTCCTGCATGTTAAACGGCTTCTTGACAAATCCTCCGGCACCTGATTCCAGACCGGCTTTGGCTTGAGCATCGGCAGCGAAGCCACTGGAGATGGCTACTTTCACCCTCGGGTTGATTCGGAGCAGCTCTCGCAAGCATTGTGCGCCGCCCATTTGCGGCATGATCAAATCCAGAATGACCAAAGCGATCTCATCCCTGTGCGTTTGATACACCTCCAGCGCCTCTTTGCCATTGGCTGCGGTGATTACCCGGTAGCCGGCCTTTTCCATAATCCGGCGGCCGAGCTCGCGAATCAGGTCCTCGTCGTCCACCAGGAGGATCGTCTCGGATCCACCCCGCATTATGGCGCCGTCAGTTGTTGTCGGGGCTTCCGGACCGCTCACTAGGGCAGGGAAATAGACTCTGAAGGTTGTTCCTTTGGACTCCTCGCTGTAGCACATGACATGACCGCCATGCTGTTTTACAATCCCGTAAACCATGGCAAGCCCCAGGCCGGTCCCTTCAGCAGGCCCCTTGGTCGTAAAGAAAGGCTCGAAAATGTGCAGCAGCGTCTCTTTGTCCATGCCGCGTCCCGTGTCCGACACCGTGAGCAACACATAAGGGCCCGGCTTTGTTTCAAAGTGGGTTCTACAGTAGTACTCGTCGAGTGTTACATTTTCCGTCTCGATAATCAGTCTGCCACCTTCGGGCATGGCATCCCTTGCGTTTATCGAAAGGTTCATGAGTATCTGTTCCATCTGAATTGAGTCGGCATTCACATTTGCCAAGTCTGATGCCAGGATGAGTTCAATCCGAATCATCTTCGGAATCGTTCTGGAAAGCATCTTCTGCAATTGTTCTATTCGCCTGTTCAGGTTGATGGGGCGTGGATTGAACTCGGTCTTTCTGCTGAATGTCAGCAGACCACGGACCAGATCGGCACCGTTGTTGGCAGCTTGGACTATTTTGGCCAAATCGTCTCTGTACTGCACGGGCACGTGTTCATCAGAGAGAATTAGCTCGGAATATCCCAGAACCACCTGTAAGAGATTGTTGAAGTCGTGGGCGACTCCCCCGGCCAGCGTTCCGACCGCCTCCATCTTCTGGGCCTGGTAAAGCTGCTTGGAAAGTTCCAAATGCTCCGTGATATCACGCTTCACGGCAACGAAGTTCGTAATCTCCCCCGAAGCACTGCGCACGGGGGAGATGGTTGCCTCCTCATGAAAGAGTTTTCCGTCCTTTCTTTTGTTAACAAACCGTCCTGACCAAATATTCCCCGCCTTGAGGGTTTCCCATAGTTCCCCGTAAAAAGTTGCCTCGTGTTCGCCGCTCTTGAATACACGCGGGGTCTTACCATAGAGTTCTTCACTCCTGAAGCCCGTTATCCGCTCCAGAGCCGGATTGACGTATTGGATGATTCCTTCCGTGTCTGTTATAAGCACTGCTTCAGCCGCCTGCTCGATGGCCGTTGCCAGACGCTTTTGAACTTCCTCCGACTTTCTTGCAGCGGTAATGTCACGAACAGAGGCTATTCTTGCCGAACCACCTTCATAGGGTATACTCTTTCCTTTTACTTGAACAGAAATGACTCGACCGTCCTTGCAAACCAAAGCAGACTCGTAGGTTTCTTCGCTCCCGGAAAGGACGTATTTCATTGTGATGTCTCCAAATTCAGGTGCCACAAGGTGCTGTATGTTCATCCCAACGAGCTCTTGCAGCCCATAGCCGGACAGCCGGCAGAACACCTCGTTGGAATCCAGAATCGTCCCATCCCGGCTGATCACCACGCCCTCGAACGCGCCCTCCGCGAGGATGCGGAAACGCTCCTCGCTCTCCTGCAGGGCTTTCTGTGCCCGCTTTCGTTCGGTGATGTCGCGAGCGACCACCTGAACTGCAGGTTTGCCTGCGTATTCAAAAGGCGCTGCAATTACTTCAACCGGGACAGCGGAGCCGTCAAGTTTGACATAGCGATGTTCCACCGGATACAATCCCGTTTCCCCGTTCATCATCCGCTGAATGCGATTTCTGGCTGCTTCCCAATTGTCGGGGTGGAGAATCTCACTGATGTGCTTACCCAGCAGATTGTCGGGGCTTTCGGCTCCAAGCATTCGGGCACCGGACGGGTTTACGAACACGAGCCTCCCGTCCTGCTGGACCGCAATGCCGTCAGGTGACACTTCAACGAGATGACGATATCGTTCTTCGCTGTCCTTCAGTGCCTCTTCCGCTCGCTTGCGCTCAGTAATGTCCCTGTCTATGGCCATAATGTATTTGTGGTCTTCAAGTTCCAGCAACTGAGCATTGATCTCCATGGTAAATACAGTGCCGTCCTTCTTCCCGTGGGTTACTTCCTCCCTCAGTCTTTCCCCCTTCAGAAGCCGCTCAATTCGTAGCGGCACCTTTGCGGCCGATTCAGGCGTATCCAGATCGGAGATCCTCAAGGTCAAGAGTTCCTCCGTCGTGTAACCATGCATTTCTGCTGCCGCCCTGTTCGCGGACAAGATTTGGCCAGCTCTGTCGCCCTCGGCCTCCAGAACATAGATAGCGTCTCCAGCAGTTTCAAAAAAGGTGCGATATCGTACTTCACTCTCCTTGAGGGCCTTCTCGGCTTGCTTTCGTTCAGAGATCTCGCGTTCAAGTTCCGCCTTGGCCTGCTCAAGTTCCGCTGTGCGCTCACAGACCCGTTGATCCAGAAGATCGCGGTTTAGCTTGAGGCTCAAAGACATCGCATTAAACGCCGCGACCAACTCCTGAAGCTCCTTACCGGTTGGGTCCGTGATTGTCCTGCCCAAATGTTCCGGGTGGGTTGCGATGAGTGTTGCCTGGTCTCTGATTTCCGCCAGGGGATTCAAGAAGTATCGTCTGCCCAGGGCTGCAAACAAGAGGAAAGAGGCGAGCAGAATCCCTATAAGCGCACCCGAAAGGTGCAATGAAAAGAGGTTCGCTCTCCCGTAAGCCGCCGCGAGGGGAATTCGCATGGAAATGGCCTGGGCCACCTCCCCAATATTACGATTGAAACTCCTCTCCGCGTCGTAATGCTTTACAAGATCACCGGGAGCCCGGTCGGGCGTGCTGTGGCAGCGCAGGCAAGATTCTTCCATCATCTCTCCACGGCGGAGGACAGTAAAGAACGGCTTGCCGTCGAAGGCACGTATGGCGACCCGCTGGGTCAGCTTTTCGTTTCCGGCCAAGTTTTGAAGAAACTGCTTCTCGAATGCGTCGGCTTCATTCTGGGGAGAACGGGCATTAATTGCCGCTTCCTTGTAATAGTACGGCTCCGTATTGAAGTGCTGAAAATACTTGTCAATCTCGCGGACTGCGTACGTCGAAGACATCCAAATGGGATCAAAGTACTCTTTCGATTTCAGGGGCGCAATTTCGTCAAAAAGTTTCGGCTTCAGGTCCTTGCTGAAATAGGTGTGGACGGCAAGATTCATGTCAAGGAGCAATCGGGCCTTGGACTCTGCTTCGGCCAATGCCTGCCTCTTCATGTCGTTGTTCACGAGAAATACTACTAGCGGGGCCGCGACGAGGAATATCAGGCCTATCCCTGCCGCGAAGTAAGTTGCAAGTCGCCGATGGCCGGCCATGGCCAACCTCCAATGGTCAGTTTACTTTTTTCTGAAAATGCTTCCGGGAGACAACTTTTCTGCAGAAAAGTTTTCCCCCGGGCCCCTTTTCCAAAGACTTCCAACATATTGGCGGCTTCCGCTGGTCGCCGCTGCTTCGTAGCCCACGTAGGATCCGGTGAACCAAGCGACCCGTATCTATCGAGCAATGCATGGCGGATCAGCTTTCTCATTATTCGTTGTGGCGATCTACGCCATGGGAGTTTTTGATTAAACATTCGGTCGGGAACATGAACTCACCGCAGCGAACCATTGCATTCTTGGCATACCAACTCAATTCCGGGTCTATGCCAGTCCCGACTGCCTTTCAACGAGCCCTTGGCACCAAATCCGGTCTCGCCAAAAACTATCCGACCGCTTCGTATCCTAAACGGCGATCCCCTGTCAGTCAAGTTGGACTGGAGACTGACGCGTTCAGTCGTGGGGCAGGTTCATCGTACCAGGGTGAATCTGTACGCAGCGGGACCAGAACCCTACGCAAAGAATTCTTTGTAATCACTGTTGACTCTGCTCGGCCCCCCCCCAATGCCGGTGACTTAAGCCACACACACCTTGTTCGGTACTTTTTACCTGGACGAGGCCCAGGCGTCGTCATTCCGGCGTACGCCGGAATCCAGTTTCCTCAATCCCGCCTCCAGCGGGATTCCTGGGCCCCGACTTTCGTCGGGGTGACGGTTCTGATCCCTGCCCTTATCGTTAAGTCACCGGCA
>Ga0172375_10008155_pt1 | contig 14158 bp, 10 predicted proteins | sample LakKiv1m_FD_114537 | JGI IMG/M metagenome (GOLD analysis project Ga0172375, IMG submission 114537) | Freshwater microbial communities from Kabuno Bay, South-Kivu, Congo - kab_092012_11.1m | ecosystem: Environmental > Aquatic > Freshwater > Lake | place: Democratic Republic of the Congo...
AATCGCTCTTGCCTCCTGCCCCCACACCTGTTTGCATTACTTTATAAGACTGCACGGTGCTTGCTCTGAGGCCCAAAATGACGTTACAGGCAAGCCATGCCGAAAAAGCAATTTCCTATAGACGGTCTTGGTGAATCCGGTGGTCAGGCTGATGGCCCCGCCGGCGAACGTGGGCGAGCCCTCCTCCACGGTAATGCTGTTGGCAACCTGCGTGCCGTTGACCGTGATGAGCGAGGCGGCCGTCACGTCCGTGCCGGCGGAAAAGGTCAGGTCATCTGACGCTGTCGTCGCGGCCGTGAAGGTGCCGGCGGCGCCGCTGCTGGACGTGTTCCAGTAGCTGTCGGCGCCCCAGGTCCCGTCTGCGGTCGTGCCGGCGCTGCCCCCGGCCGTGGAGCCGTCCGAATCCCAATAGAGCGACGCGCCCTGCGCCCGTCCCGCCAGGGCCAGCGCCAGCAGCGCCGCCGACACCCGGCGCCACGCCTCGCTCCTTCTGTTCCGGGACCTGTTGTTCATGGCTAGGGCGTATGGGTCGGCGCCGTGAGCCGGTAGTAGATGCCGGGCCCGTACAGGACCCCTTCGGGGTCGCTCCACACGTTGCTTCCGCCGCTCCCGTTCGTGCGGGGGAAGAGCACCGGCGGCAGCGTCCACGGGTCGGCCAGCCCGAGATTCGTGCTCCGGCGGATCACGAAGTCGGGGTTCGTCAGGTTGGTGCCGCCCAGCCACGTGATGGTGAAGTTCGTCGAGACGCTGACGATGCCGAACACCGAGGCCGGGTTCGTCGGGTTGGTGCCGGCCCAGTACTCCTCCCAGGCCGCCAGGCCGTCGCCGTCCACGTCGTAGGTATCGGCCTCCTCGAAGGACGGCGTCGCCAGGCCGTGCGCCGCCAGCCAGGCATACGGCGTGCCGTTCGTCGTGAACAGCGGGCCGACGTCCATGACGCCGAACTCGGTCACGAAGCCGTCGACGCCGGAGAACTGGGTCCCGGCCTCGTTCACGCGCGAGACCGTCACCCGCAGCGACGGGTTGTACAGCGCCAGCGCGTAGTACGCCGTCCCGTTGAACACATTCGTCCCCGACAGACCGTCCCCCCTCACGTAGTACCGGTACGTCGCCCCGCTGACCGCGGGCAGGAAGTCCTGGCCCGCGCCGTCGGTGTACCACGCCCCGCGGAAGCTCCCGCCCCCCGTCAGGCTCTCCGCGTTGACGTACACGTCCACCACGTTCACCGCGGTCAGCGGCGCCGCGAACGGCGCCACCGCGTTCGTCAGGCGCAGCACGTCGTTGCTGCTGGCGGCGGCGGTGGCGTAGTCGGGCGAGCCGGGCGCCGTGAGCTCGAAGGCGAAGTCGAGACCGCCGCCCGGATCAATCTGGCTCGCCGTGAGGATGCCGGCGCTGTGTCCGGGACTGACCACACCGGCCCCGCCGACCGCCCCCACGCGGCCCACGCCCCCCAGCACCGCGGTGGCCGCGACGGCGAAGGCCCCGCTCTGCGCGCCATCGGCGAGCAACGTGCCGCCGTTGACGCTGGTCAGCCCGTCGTACGCGTTCGACGCGCCCAGCGCCAGCGTCCCGCCGCCGTGGAACGTCAGTCCGAACGCACCGGCGCCGTCGGTGACAACGCCGCGGAGCGTGAGGCGGCCGGAGTCGTTGGTGACGGTCGTTGCCGCGCTCAGCGTGATCGGGCCGGCAAACGAGTTGGTCCCCGAGAAGTTGCGGATGGCACCCACCCCGCCTACGCCGCCCCCCCCCATCGTGATCGCCTTGGCCGCCGCGTAGTCCACGTTCCCCTGGAAGCCCAGCGTCGACCCCGGACTGAAGACGGTGGCGGCCAGGTTGGTTCCGAGCGCGTTGTCGCCTGCGGCGATCACGGTATAGGCCCGGCCGCCGAGGAGGTCCGCCAGCGTCGCATAGCCGTTGCCGCGGCCCGGGGGGAGCGGGCCGATGGTCAAGGTGCCCGAGGCCCCGCCGATGTTCTCCAGCGTCACGGAGCGGGTGCCGTTCGTTTCCGCCAGTCCCTGTGTCAACGTCAGGGAGCCGCCGGAGGTGAACCGGAACTTGCCGGCGCCGTTGAGCGTCGCCGGTCCGTTGAACGTGTGGCGGCCCTCGAAGTTGTGGCCATACAGGGTGTTCTCGAACTGCACGGCATTGGCGTAGGTACGGGCCGCGCCATAGCCGCCATCGACGGCCCGGATGGTGACAATCGCGTTGCCGCCGCCCAGCTTGACCAGGCCCGTGCCGAAGGCCGTATCGCGGGCGACGTCCAGCGTGTTGGCCACCGCCGGGATGTAGTCGAGCCCGCCGCTGAAGGTGTTGTCACCCGACAGGCGCAACGCGATGCCGGTGTAGTAGGGATACAGCGTGAGTTTGAACGGGCCGCTGATGGGGCCCGCCAGGTTCACCGCTGCACTCGCGTCGGGGTAGAGGACCGTGTTGTCGGTCAGCGCGACCGCCCCGGACAGCGTGAACGGGGCGGTGGCGGCCGCGCCAATACCGATGTACCTGCTCCACTCCATGTTGTTCGGCAGGGCCAGGTTCGTCTCCGTGGGGGCCAGCTTGGCGCGCCAGATGACGTTCGCGCCGCCCATCAGCCGGACCACGTTCAGGGCCGACCCGCCCAGCGCGCCGCTGTGGCCGACCCGCAGGGCGCACTCCGCGCCGGACGCCGCGTTGTTGATGGTGAACGTGCAGGCCGGCAGGCTCAACGCGTTCGGCAGCGTCAGGGTGGCGCCGCTCCTGACCGTGACGGCGCCGACGTCCGCGTCGCCGTTGACCGTGACCTGGCCCTCCTCGACCGTCAGGCTGCTCGCCATCTGGGTGCCGTCAACCGTAACGGTCGAGGCGCCCGTCACGTCGGTGCCGGCGGAGAAGAACAGGTCGTCCGAGGCGGTCGTGGTGGTGATGAACGTGCCGGCTCCGCCCGCGCCGGCGGTGTTCCAGAACGCGTCGATGCCCCAGGTGCCGGGGGCGGTGGTGCCCGCGCTGCCGCCGCTGTTCGTGCCGTCTGTGTCCCAGTACAGCGGCCGCCCCTGCACGTTGATGTAGCCCACCCGCGAGACCGTACTCGTCCCCAGGGGGCCGGAGGCCGTCAGCGTCACGGTGAAGCTGCCGACGATCGCATAGCTGTGCTCGAGGACCTTCGCGGTCGTGTTTGTGGTCTGCCCGTCGCCGAAATCCCACGCCCGGTTCGTGATCGTTCCGGTGGACGCGTCGGTGAAGGTCGCCGAGAGCGGGGCCGGCCCGGTCGTCGGCGTTCCTGTGAAGGACGCCGTCGGCGGGGCCGGATTGGTGTCCGGCGGGTAGTACTTCTCCTTAAGGTAGTCCTCGACCGCGGCACGGTCAACGGCGCTCAGGGTGTGGTCAAACAGAAGGAACTCGCAGAGTTCGAGGTTGGCGTTGTTGTCGCCGTTCGGCGGCAGCGCGCCGATCATGGGCGGCTGATACCCCTGGAAGGAGGCCGGGATGTAGCCTGCGCCGGCCGTGCCGGCGCCCGCGTAGGTGTTGGAGCCGTCGGCTACCTGGTAGTGCACGGCCGAGTTCGTCACCCACGCGGACCGTATCGCGAAGTTGGTCCAGCCGTTCGCGTCGTCCGCCCGGATCGTGTGGGCGGTGCCGTCGCGGTGGTACGGCGTGAAGGCGCCGGCGGCGCGGTAGATGCCCAGGTACGGGAAACTGCTGCCGCCGCCGGGCACCGGGCCGTAGTCGGCGAAGGCCAGCGCGGTGCTCGCGGGGCCCACGGGCATCCGCCCGACCATGAACACGGTCCAACCGGAGTAGGCGATGGTGGGCAGTTCCAGGAAGTCATTGGTGCCGTCGAACGCCACCAGCGGCATGTGGTTCGGGCCGCCCGCCGTCCGGTACAGAGGCTGCTTCGCCGCGTTGGTCTGGGCGCCGTGGTAGCCGGCCGCCGCATTGTGGCTGTCCTTCCACAGCGCCACCGGTGTGCCGTCGGCCGGGTTGTTGGTGACGTTGCGGTCGGCATCCAGGTCATCCGCACGCAACCAGGTGAGCAGGCCTGTCTTGTAGGGCAGCGCGACGGCGCCGCCGTCCTCCTCGGGCAGCACGGTCAGCAGGAACCGCCCCAGGCCACCCCCGTAGACCCCGGCCTCGTTGTGCTTGTTGGTGAAGCCGACGTAATGGAACCACCAGGTGTTGGTGCGGGGGCCGGGCGTGCAGCCGGGGCCCACATAGATGGACGCGCGGTCGAAGTTCGTCGCCCCTCCCAGCGGGACCGCCGGCGCGTGGCCGATCTTGACGAAATCGACTCCGTTGGTGCTGACGGCCATGTGCGGCACGACCGTCTCCGCGCCGGCCCCGCTCGCGCCGTTGTCGACGTCATAGTAGGCCGACGGGAACATTACATAGAGCTCATCCGCGAGCTTGGTGGCCGCCGAGTTGTAGAAGTCGAGGCTCGGGGGATCCTGTGCGTCCGGCGCCAGGATCACGGCGGGGGCCGGGAAATTCGTGAAGCTCGTCGATTCGCTGTAGCCCACCATGCGGAAGCTGTTCGGGGTCCCGATGCCGCCCGTCCACATGCGCGGGTAGAACCGGTAGCGGTCCACGTCCCACAGGCAGGCGTTCTGGGTGTCCGCATTGAGGGGGAAGATCGGATCCGGATACTCCACCCAGTCCAGCCCGTTGCTGCTGTCCTTGCCAAAGACGGCGAAGATGGAGTTCGTTTCGCGGATCACCGTCATGCGGTAGCGGTCCGCCGGACCGTCCCAGAACACGAACGCCCCGGCGCCGCCGCCGCGCAGGATGATGTTGTTGGAGGTGCTGCCTTGATAGGAGACGCGGCCGAGGTCGGGCTTGACCCAGTCCACCCCGTTGCTGGAGGTGGCGTAGCAGTAGAGCTGGTCGTCGTCGGAGACATAGTTGGTGTCGATCGAGGCGTACCAGCACTTCCATGTGCCGTTGGTCCCGATGACATTCAGGAAGCTCAGCGACCGGCTTTCCCACGGCTGGTCCGCCGCCATGAGCGGGGCCGTGGTGCGCTGCTCGATGTTGAAGGCCGGAATGCCGGCCCCCCACGTCGTCGCCGCCAATGCCGCCACGGCCAGGAAGGCGCCCACGCCTCTCCTGCGCATCCGACCCCCCGTCTGGCCCACGATCAACCTCCAATAAATCAGCATCCACAAGCCATGGCCACAGTCGCCCAGGAAACCCCGATATGTGCCACTATTGTGTACTGTCACACAAGAAGTGTGATATACGAGCGATGAGCCATATATCTGATTATTGAGCATGAAGAGCCATCGGAACGACCATCCGGCAGAGGAGATCCGGGCGATTGCCGACGCCTGTGCGGAGTGCGCTGCCCTGCGCTTCTCTATGGAGCGCGTGCATGTGCTGGCCGACCGGTCCCGCCCGGCCTCGCGGCCGGCCGCGGACTCGGAGGCGCACGGGCACGAGACGTGGGAGATGTTCCTGCCCTTGGGGCAGCCCATGTCGTTCGGGGGGCCCACCTGCGAGACCTGCCGCGTTCCGGCCGGCACCATCCTGCTGATCGCGCCGCGGACGCTGCATTTCCCGGTGTACGACCTGAACGTGCGCAACCGCGAGCAGTCCTTCCTCGTGGTTCTCTTCGTTGAGGAATGCCTTCTCGTCCTCCTGGCGCGGGAAGGACGCGAACACCGGTGCTTCCTGGACGCGGCCGCGCAACGACAGTGGGCGGAGTGGCTCCGCTCGCCCCCGGCCGCGCACCTGGCACACATGGGGCGAACGCGCGACGCGGCGGGGTCCCTCCCCGACGCCGACGGCTACATGGACCTGCTCACGCGGATCTTCTTTGTCAGCCTCCGGGCCCTGCTCCACCAGTTGGCGGCAGGGCAGCCAGCCCTCTCGCGCCGGGAGTCGCTGCTGCTCCGCGCGCGGAGCGTCATCCACCAGCGCGGAGACGATCCCGCGCTCTCGCTGCAGGCCCTGGCCGCCGAGATCGGCTGCTCGCCTGCGCACCTCGTGAGGATCTTCCGGGAGCAGGGGCAAACGACCTTCAAGGCGTTCCTCACCCGATGGCGCCTCGAGCGCGCCTCCTGGCTCCTGCAGGACTCCTCGCTCTCGATCAAGGAGATCGCCCACCTGACCGGGTGGAAGAACCCGCTCTACTTCTCCACCGTCTTCCGGAAACACAATCGCCTGTCGCCGCGCCAGGCCCGCCTCGCGCATGGGCCGCCGGACTGACCCCGCAGTCCCGCGTTGCCTTCCGCACCGGCGGCGGCTACTGTTCCCGCGAACCAAGGAGACGCTCATGAGCGGAAGACGGACGCTGCGGGAGATGGAGATCAACCGAATCGAGCCGGAGGGCTGGCTCCGGCGGTACCTGGAAGTGCAGAGGGACGGGCTCACCGGTCACCTCGAACATGCCAAGTTCCCTTTCGACACCGGCGGCTGGAACCGCACCGACGTCAAGAACCGCGGCGGCGACGCCTGGTGGCCGTACGAGCAGACCGGGTACTGGTTTGACGGCATGGTCCGCTGCGCGTACCTGCTCCGGGACCCCGCGCTGCTCGCCAAGGCGCTCCGGCCCATCCGGTTCGTGCTCGCCCGCCCCGACCGCGACGGCTACCTGGGCCCGGCCTTCATGAAGGGGCCCAAGGGCTGGCTGCGCTGGGCGCACGCGGTCTTCTTCCGCGCGGTCATGGCCCACCACTCCGCCACCGGCGACCGCGCGATCCTCCGGAAGCTCACGCGCCACTATCTTTCGAAGACCGCTCCTCACACCGACGGCCGCGACGTCTGCAACGTCGAGATCCTGTCCTTCCTGGCAACCCCGGCGCGCGCCGGCTGGTTCGTGGCGGCGGGGTGCATGGCGACTCTCGCCGGCATGTCGAAACCGCCGTTCGGATTGCTGCTCCCGTTTGTGCTCGCCGCGTTTGTCGAAACGCGCTGGGAGGCATGGCGCATCCGGCGCCGCGTGCCCGCGGCCGACGTGGCGGCGATGCTGGCGGCGGGCTGCGGATCGGTGGCGGTTGCCTTCGTGGTCCACCCGTACCTCTTTCTCGAACCCGGCCGCTTCCGGGCGGCAATGGCCTACATGAACACGACGGTCCACGGCGGCGGCGCATTCTGGCATGCGCCCAGCCTGGCACACTGGTGCCGCGTCGTGTTCGCCCGGGATTGGATCGTGCTTGGCGGGCTGGCCTCCGCCGTGATCATCCTCGCAGACCGGCGGCGGGCGCGCACCTGCGCCAACTGGCGGCAGAGGCCGGGGACGTCGAAGGCGTCGACCTGGGCGTTCCAGGCGGCGGCGGTCAGGTCGGCGCCGCCGGCGGTGCTGGGCATGGCGCCCAGGTAGTGGCAGAACACGCCCCAGCCACACCGCTGGAGCCACTCGGTGCGGTCCTTCATGCCCGGCCTCCCGGCGGCCCGGCGGCAGCCAGCTCCGCGAGGCGGACGACGCGGGCCTCGTCGGCGGCGCGCTCGGCGGCGAAGACCAGGCGCATGGTCTCCAGCGCATCGCGCGCCGGGGTCATGGGCGGCTCGCCGGCCAGGACGCGGCGGACGATGTCGCGGTTCTGGCTGTCGCCGTCGTGGAAGTGGCGCCCGTCCTCGGCCGGATCCCAGGTGCGCTCCTCGACCAGCTTGCTGGTCATGCACGTGGGCGAGTCGCCGAACTCCCAGCGCTTGAGCGTGCGGGCGAAGACGTCGGTCTCCGCCGCGCCCTTGGTGCCCACCACCAGGTAGCGCAGCTCGTGGCCGTCGCCGCGCTGCTGGTCGATGACGTTGCGCAGCGGGTCGCCGGCGAAGGTCTGGCCGACGTACATGATGAAGGTCAGGGAGCTGACCGCGCCGTTGGCGAAGCGGTAATTATTAATAAGAAATCGCTTTTCAGAGGTTACAGACACACGCCCGTGCAGGCCAACATGAAGAAGCGGTTTCATGGAGAAAAGGTTGCCGGGATAGGGGTGGAAAGTCAAGATCAGGCTATAACCCCTTCGGGGATGTCCGGGGTTGCCCCGGACATCCCCGAAGGGCGCATTTTGCCTTGATGAAAGACGGACCTGTCCATCCACGAAGGCTCAGCCATTCGCGTAAGCCATTACTGGTTCGACGTCGCTCACCACAGGCGGTTCGGTATCGTAGTCGGGAAAGGGATCGTCGAGGCAGGGCTCGATGACGGGCTGAACGGGGGGATCGGTTCCGAAGTGAACCCGGACGCCTTGTTCCCACAAACCGAGATGCCGCAGGATGCGCTCGATCACCGCCCGGTCGTCGATAAGCGAAACAATCCGCATCTCGTGTGCACACCGGGGACACAGGAGCGGGTCGGCTTCCCAGACCTTCTTGATCAGCTCGCGCCATTTGGCCGATGGAATGCGGCGGGACTTGTGCTCGGAGACATCGATCACCTCTACGGCCGTGCCGACGGCGGCCTGGCCCTCCTCGATCGCCTGTTTGTCGCGCTGGCCGCGCATCTTATTGCTGTACCACCCATAATACCGGACAAGCTGAAAGCTTTTATCGGGAATGTGCTGGGTGATGGCCGCGATGAAGTCACACGGACTGAACACCTCGAAGTTGCGGTGAATCTTCTCGTTCATGCCGGACCGATAGATGATCGGGCCGCCCGGCTCGTTGACCTGCATCTTCTCGACGGCAAACGGGTTACGGATGATGTACTGGGCCAGGCGCTCCAGGTCGGCGCGTTCTTCGGGTAGCACCCGCCGGCTGCGGTGGACGTTGAATCCGGAATGCACCCAGCCGCGCAGCATCCGGGCGCGGTCAGGCGGCAACAGGCCCTTCTGGGTCAGAAACGTGATGATCCGCGCCCGGAACAACTGCTCCAGCGGCTCGAGACTGACCTGCGGTCCCGCGGCCGCGGGATGAAACAGGCCATCGCGTATGAACAGGCCGTCGGCTACAAGCGCATGCAGGTGGGGATGGAAATGAGTCCGTTTCGCGAGCAACGGTCCCAATCCAGGCTCGCCCGCCTCACCCCCCCTCCCCCGACTTCTCCGCCTTCCCAGAAGACGCAATGGTGCGGATTTCCCCAGCCGACATCCGCAAGAAGGGCAAGGTGCCGAAGAACGGGAGCCTGTTCTTCACGATCTTCCAGACGTTCATGAGCGGACCACAGGAGAAGGGGTTGCGGATATCACCACAGCTTTGCTACCTTATCCGTATGGAGGTTGGCATGAAAGAAGTATCCTATGTGGTGATCGGGTATGGCGGTCGAGGCAGTACCTTTGGTGGCCTGATCACCAAGAACCGCCATCTGGCGGCGAGAGTAGTGGCGGTGGCCGAGCCAGATTCTCAAAAGCGCGCATTCGCTGTGAAGGAATGCAAGCTGGCTCCGAACCAGGTTTTCGAGAAAGCATCTGATCTGCTGGACCAACCGAAACTTGCGGATGCGGCGGTGATTGCCACTCAGGACCAGATGCACGCGACGCAGGCCGTTGCCGCGATGGAGAAGGGCTATCATGTGCTTCTCGAGAAACCGATGGCGGTGACGCTCGGCGATTGCATGGAGATCGAGGCGACTCAGCGCAAGACAGGAAGAGTGGTGTGCGTATGCCATTCGCTGCGATATATTTTGCTCTACGCCAATCTGAAGAAGATGATTGACTCTGGCGCACTCGGTGAGATCGTATCGGTCGATCACCTCGAGGGAGTGGAGCCCATTCATCAATCCTATTCCTTCGTTCGCGGCCCGTGGGCTAACGAAGGGCGGTCCACGTTCATGCTGATGTCCAAATCCTGCCACGATGTCGATCTGCTGAGCTACCTCATAGGTAGAAAATGCAAGCGGACGTCCTCTTTTGGCAGTCTCACCTACTACTCTTCCAAGAACAGGCCCGCGGGGGCGCCAGATCGGTGTCTTGACGGATGCCCGGCGCAGGAAGAATGCATCTATCACTGTGTGAAGATCTATGTTGAAAGCCCCTTCTGGAGTTCTCTGAGAGTTCCACCTGCCCTTAATGACGAGGTCGTGATAGAAGAATTGAGAACGGGGCCAAAGGGCAGGTGCGTGTTCGCGTGCGACAACGACGTGGTCGACCATCAGGTCGTGAGTTTTGAATACGAGGGAGGGGTCACCGCCACGTTCACCATGACCGCCTTTGCCCCCGGCGGGAGGTACACGCGTGTTCACGGAACGAGAGGGTATGTGGAGGTAAGCACGGAGACATCAGCCATCACCCACACGAACTTCATCACAGGCAACAAGACCACCATCAGAGTGCCGGTTTCGGCGGGCAGCCACGGGGGCGGGGACTACCTGGTCCTCAAAAGCATCACGGAAGCCATTCGGAACTCTGATCCTGACTCCGTCCTGACGACCGCCCAGGAGTCGCTTGCGACCCATAAGATCGTCTTTGCAGCGGAGAAAGCGCGCCGGGGGAAGTGCGTCGTAGAACTGGACTCGTAGAGTCGCGGTGTATACTCGCCGCATCGACAGATAAAACACGGTGTATTGATCTCGAAGCAGAGGAGCAGGCATGAAGCAGTTTCCGATTGGGTTCTGGAACTACACGTCCATTGAGCGGCAGGACCATACGGCGGTGAAGGACTGGCGTGACGCCGGGATCACCTTGACCATGGGGCCGAACTACGGACCCGACCCCGCGCACACGCCGAAGATGCGGGCTATTCTCGATCAGGCGGCGGAAGCCGATATCCGCGTGATCCTCTGCCACAACCAGGGCTACTGGCCGCATCTCACCAAGCAAGGGGAGTCGGCCTACCGGGACAGCTTTTCGGTGGCCGCGCGCGAACTGGGAAGCCATCCGGCGGTCCTTGGCTTTCACGTGGGCGATGAACCGGGAACGGCGGAATTCCCGGATGCATGCCGGGCCATGCGCATCCAGAAGGAACTCGCCCCCCACCTCCAGCCGTTCCTGAATCTCCTGCCCATGTATATCGGAATCGAGTCGCGGATCGGCTACCACGACTGGGGACGTTATCTTGACGACTTCGTGGCCGCGGCACAGCCTCCGTTTCTCTGCTATGACTGCTACACCCAGATGAACGCCAACGCCGACACCCAGCCCGTTTACGGCCTCGAGATGTACTTCGCCAATCTGCGGACCTTTTGGGAGGCCGCCAAACGTCACCGGACGGATTACTGGACCACGCTGTTGTCGGTCGGGCATTTCCGCTACCGCTGCCCGAAGGAGGACGACTTGCGCTGGCAGGTGAACACCGCCGTCGCACACGGGGCCAAGGGGTTGCTGTGGTTTTTCTTCTATATGCGGGAACCGGTCGAGAACTACCGCGTGTCGCCCATTGACGAGCATGGGGAAAGGACCGAGACCTATGAGTGGATCAGCCGGGTCAACAGGACATTCCTCAAGTGGCACGCTCCCGTGCTGTTGAAGTCGGAGTTGATCCGGGCCTGGCATGTGGGAAAGGCGTGGGGTGGATGGCCCAGGTTCGACGGGTCCGGCTTCGTCGCCGAGGCGAAGTCCTCCACTGGCACGGATCTGATCGTCTCGGAGTTCCGGCACGAGAGCGGGAGCACGTATCTCGCGGTTGTGAACGGCTCGCAGACGGAGTCCACGCTCGCCGAGCTGATTGTGCGGGGACGGAAGCCAAACCTTCATCGTGTCGGATGGCTGTGTTCGGAGACCCCGCTCGTGGATTCCACGGGCCGTGGGGTGGAACACGGAGAAGACTACATCAAAACCACCGGGTGCTGGCTGGCACCGGGACAGATGGAACTGTTCCGGGTGGAAGGAGGCGCGTAGATGTTCACGACCGTGACGCAAGCCGTTTCTGCAATGAGATTGTTTCGAATTTCGAGCTTTGGATTTCGGATTTGTGCAGCGGTCCTGCTCGTGTCGATCTCGGTTTTCTTGGAGGATCCCCTTATGGCTGCGGAGAAGGAATGGCCGGTCGGCCAGACGTTTGAGTTGCAGGGCCTCAAGGTGTCGCTGTCGGCGCCGGTGTTGGTGGCCCGGAGCAAGGGCTATTTCTGGTTCCCGACGGCTGCAAGGCTTGCCAACGGCGACGTGATTGCCGCGATGTCCGCCTGTGCCGACGTGCACGTCTCGGCCACCGTCATGCTCATCTCGCGGTCGAAGGACGGCGGGCGGACCTGGGGTGAGCCGATGGTGGCCATTGATGCCGGGCCGGTCATCGTGAACCTCCCCTCGGGCGAGGCCATCATGCTGCCCTACTATCTGAGGCCCAAGCCCGGCGGGATGGGCAACCCCTGCAACCGCTTCCCGGCCGACGGCACCCGCTTCGCCTACCAGACCCGCGGTGTGGGCATCACCGGCTTTCCCAAGCCCGACACGAGCTTCGCGCCGGAACTGGGGATCTCGGGGTTCGTCTTCAACGGCCAGTCCATTCGCCTCAAGGACAATACGAACCTCGCAACGCTGTACGGCGGGTTCGCCGGCGACAGCCGGAGTAGCCTCGTGGCCGTTTCGGATGCCGCCGACGGTGTGAGCTGGAAGTTCCGCTCGGTCATCGCCGGGCCGGACTGCGAGCTAAAGGGCGCAGACGGCCCCTGCGAATCCGCCCTCTGCCGCCTGAAGGACGGCCGGATCATGTGCGTGTTCCGCCTCGCCAACAACGTCCCCTACGGCCAGACCTTCTCAAGCGACGAAGGCAAGACTTGGACGAAGCCCGTCGCAATGGATGGCGTATTCGCCGTTGAGCCCAGCCTCCAGGTGATGAAGGACGGAGTCGTTGCCCTCTCGGGCGGCTCGGCCAACTGGCCGGCGCTGTTCCTCTGGTTCAACCCCGATGGCACGGGCACGAAATGGCAGAAGGTTGACATCCTCGCCCATCACAACAAGTACTGCACCACAGACCTGATCAAGAATACGTCCTCTTATACCGAGTTGGTCGCCCTGGATGAGACGCATCTGCTCTACATCTACGACCGCCTTGCCGTGGGCTGGGGCCCCATCCCCGACGGCATGGAGGACAACAACAGTGTGTGGGTGGTGAAGATCACGCTCTCGAAGTGATAGGGAACGCGCCGGATGGCGAGCGTCCTCTGTAGGCACCAAGGAGGCGAACCGTAGCCTGCAGGGGCGCAGTCATGTGATAATGGGCCGCGTATTTCGGCGTCGTGCCGCGGGGGAGCTACTCCAATGAGCCCGAACGCAGCTTCCGGATCACCAAACAGGGCTGCAGGATAGTACGACAGGAAATTTGGTTTCGCTTGGAGGCGGCGGCATGATCCGGTGGCGGGAAGCTTTCAACGAGAACGTCGTTGTTGTTCTGCAACCGCAGACACTGCTGTCCAAAACACCCCTGATTAGCCTGCCCGAAGCCCGAGTTCTCTAGGAAATCCCTGTCTTGGACGGGTTGGTCCAGTTGAGGTCTCCGCATGCTGTCCAAGACAGTCGATAGCCAGTAGAGGGGCCCAGAACGACTGCAGAATCCGCAAAACGGGCCAATTCCTTCGGGTTGGGGCGCCAGATCATGTCAAAGGCCATGGCAGATGCTGTCCAAGACGAAACCTGTCTTGGACAAGAGTGAACCGCAGACAAACGTTGACGGAGGTTTTTAAATTTGACGTGAACAGTGAATATTGGGGCCGCAACTTCTATGACGAATGGCGTACCGCCAGACTCCTGCGGGAATGGTTGGAGTGCTTGAAGTAGCGGCTGGAAACGACAGTGCAAGCGGTTCGGATGGCCTGGAGGATGCAACGATGTCAATGGAACGAGTGGCGATGGTGAGAAATGTGTTCACGAAAGGCCCGGAAGGATGGTGTTCCTACGATTACCATGCTGCCATTCTATCCGGATGGCGCGAGACCTTTATCCTTTCGACATGGCGCCCGGGACATGGCCCCAAGGGGACGAACTGCGTGACCGTCGATCATCATCAATGGAGCGCTGATACGCCGGAACAGCCGGTGTCCATCCTGGCGCTGATTTGCTATCGGAACTGGATGGACATGGGACCGGTTGATCTGCGCGGGGCTGACCTCTCCGTGTACCTCCGCGGCGATGACCTGAAGGCCGATGGCGCCGCATGTTACTTCTGGGTCAACACGACCATGAACCGGTGGCACTTGGTTTCGCAGCCGCTGCAAATCAGCAACGGTTGCTGGGCCGACGAGCCCAACCGACTCCGACTATTTCCAGTTCCACCGGGATCTGCTCAAGGCCCTGTGCATGACGGCACACGAGGCCCTGCGCGACTTCCTTAGGACAGCACTGGACCTGCCGGACGGCACCCCCGCCATCGTCATGACCAT
>Ga0172375_10008156_pt1 | contig 14157 bp, 11 predicted proteins | sample LakKiv1m_FD_114537 | JGI IMG/M metagenome (GOLD analysis project Ga0172375, IMG submission 114537) | Freshwater microbial communities from Kabuno Bay, South-Kivu, Congo - kab_092012_11.1m | ecosystem: Environmental > Aquatic > Freshwater > Lake | place: Democratic Republic of the Congo...
TAAATTCAAAAACTACTCTCTGCAACCCAGTGGATGAGGAGGGTTACATCGCTATAATAACACTGATCACTCCATGATGACTGCATTACTAGCTGTAAAAAATATATTGGGCGAAAAGAAATCTAATCAATGGGAAGTAAATTCAGATGCAGAGTACCAAGAAGAGAAAGATGATTAAGAGATTATTTAACATCTTCTTTTCCAGAAGCTTTTTTTTATATCTTATATTTGGAGGTCTTGCAACACTCATAGATTGGAGTAGCTTTGCTTTAGCAACATATAGCGCAGGATTGAGTTATTTAATTTCCGTGATTATTTCATTTAGCTTAGGATCGATAACTAATTTCTATTTAAACAAGAGACTTAATTTTAAAAATGAGTATAAAAAATGGTATTATCAATTTATAGTTTATCTAATTATCGCCTTGTTAGGATTATCTATAACTTTAGTTTTAATGTGGTTACTTGTAGACAACTTATTTATAGAAAAGATGTTTGCTAGAATAATAACCACTGCGATAGTTCTAATCTATAATTTTCTTGGTCATAAGTATATAACATTTAGAATTCTCAAATAAGCCTATTTAATAAAAGATCCCTGATAAACAAAGGTTTTATTTTTACATTCAAAAATAACATTAGATTTAGAGCCAACTTCTTTAATGATTTCAATATTTTTATAGTTACTAAAATCCCAATTATTATCTGTAAATAAAAAGATTATATCTTCTTCAGGTAATTTATTAATTTTAGCCAAGTTATTGATATTCCAAGAACTTGGATAGAATCTAGTTGATTTATGAGTATAGTAATAGACTAATGGGCTTTGATCATTATAAATCAGAACCCGTCCAGATAAATTACCTATGAATTGAACTCCTTCTTTAAAGCATAAAGCAGACTCTGAATAATTGGTATTATAATTATTAACAAAATTGTTAGATATTATAACAATTAAAAATGCAGACAGAATAATTAAAATTACTTTCTTGTAATATTTAATATGATCAATGAAATATGCGGCCAATAGACAAACAGCTGGAGCAATTGGTACTAAATAACGATCTTCTTTATGGCCCAAAAAACTTGCTACTATTAAAAAGAACAAGATCCAAATAAGAAGAATAAGTATCTGTCTATCAAATAATTTCTTTCTTAATATAATAAATATAAGTGAAATTAAGATAACAAAACCCACTATTGAAAACATCTCATTCCAGTTTTGAAGGTAAAAATACCATGGCTGATCCCCCCCCCAATAAGAAACGCTTTTGAATCCATGCAAAAATGGTCCTACTGGATTTCCATAGTCTATTATTCCAAAGACTAATAAAGGAGATAGAATCAAAAAGAAAATTCCTATTGAATACCACAAGTATCTGTCTATTAAAAATTTTAAAGATCTATCTCTTACTAAAAGATAAATAAAGAATATGGGAAATATCCAAAGAGAATTATATCTATTTAATAGAGAGAGTGCTAAGGCTACCCCGAATAACATTTTATATTTAGGGGTATCTTCTTCATATCCTTTCCAGAAAAAGATAAAAGAAAGAGTAATTAAAAAAGTTACAGAACACTCGTTTAGTATTTTTGAGCTATAAAAAACATGAAGAGGTACTAGGGCTAGAAAAACGCTTGCAATCAAACCAGTATTTTTGTTAAACAATTTCTTTCCTAAGATATAAATTAATACAACACTTAAAGAACCAATTATAGGCATTATAAAATCTACAATAAGATTTAACTTTAAAAGATAAAATAAAGACAAGAGAAAAGGCAAAAATGGCGGTTTAAACGCAGCGTGTGGCCAGTCTCCGGGAACAAAATCACTCCAAGGCTTATTAAGATAAGAATAATCAAAGGGATTATTACTTAGATCATAGCCCAAATCTGCATAAACATATTCGTCCCATATTTTCAAAGGAGAAGAAAAAACAAAAATCAGTCTGATTATTAAAGAAATTATAAAAATAATAATTATCCATCTGTTACTTTTTATTGTCTGTTTGAGATCCATAACACTACAACAATCAGATTGTCTTTGCCCTTTTATATTTAACCCCCAAGGGGGTTTTATCCTAAAAATAGAATAAATTTAAAAAAGAAGTTCTCTTGATATCTAAATGAAAAAGAGGTCAATAGGTTACATATTTTGTGAGCAGAATTTCGGGAAGGATGATAAGGCTTTTATGAAAATCGCTAAAAAGAAAAGAATAAATTTAGTATTGTTTAATGTAGGGAAAGAAGTAGATGAAGAGGAGATAAGTAAGAAAGCAAAAGAATGTAAGGTAATATTTAATAATTCTGCAGAGGATATAGCTATAGAAATTGTAAAAACATTAGAAGAACTTGGAAAAGAAGTCATTGACTCATCAAAGATATTTTATTACACAGAAGACAAATGGATGTTCTATTTAAAGTGTAAAGAGAATAATATTCCTACTCCCGAGACAAATCTTCTTTCTGAAAATTTAAATTTCATTGAGAATGAACTGAAAAAATTTAATCATTGGCCAGTTATTTTAAAGAGAGTTGAAGGTACTTGTGGAGAATATGTAGAAAAAGCAGAAAATTCTGAAGAAGCAATAAAAATAATAAGAAGCTTTTGGAAAAAGGGTGTTGAGAGATTGCCAATTATTGCTCAAGAGATGGTTAAGTCTCCAAGTTATAGAATAACTGCAATAGACGGAAAAATAGCGCAGACAGCAATTAAAACATGCAAAAAAGGTTGGAAAGCAACAGGGGTTTTTGCTAAAAAGATAAAAAAGTTTCCTGTAGATAAAGAATTAATTAATATTGTCAAAAAGATAACAAGAACAATGAAAATAAAAATTTGTGGGATTGATTTATTGAAAAAAGAAGGAAAGTGGGTTGTTCTAGAAGTTAATTCTGCTCCGGGCTTAGACTTCTTTGAATCAGAAAGAGAGATTTTGATCACAAAAATCTTAAACTTTTTAATTAAAAAGTCAAAAAGATAACTAGGGGTAAATATTCTCTGCCTTCTTTATTTCATTTAAATTTACTTTTGAAACAATCATGCCTTCTTTATCATAAATATTTTTAAGGATTACATGGGGAGAAGAAATAGCAGAGTAAGATACAAGATCCCTGAAATATCTTCCTTTTATCACTGGATTAACGACTGCCATAAAAAATAAATTTTCATAAGCCCTTGTTTTAATAATTGATTTTAATATTCTTTTTTCTTTTTGTTTTCTTTTTGAATTATATGCCTTAGACTCATAACACCATCTAGCAGGACAAAAAATTATTTCTGCTCCTTTCTCTTTCATCTTTTTAAATAATTCTGGGAATCTTAGATCCCAGCATATTGCAATTCCAATCTTAGCAAAATCTGTCTTAAAAACAGAGGTTTTATTTCCTTTTTTAATTCCCTCATCCCCATAAGAATTAATTTTCTTATAAATTCCTGCAATCTTTCCTTTTCTATTAATCAATAAAGCAGCATTGTAATAATTATCTTTTATCTTTATATCGTCATTAATTATTGCCCATATTTCATTTCTTTTACATTCATCTTTAATTTCATGTATAAATTTATGTTCTAATTCAAATTTCTTAGATTGATGTAAACAAGCTTCTGGAAAACAAACAATTTCTGCACCACTTCTTTTTGCGAACATTATATATCTTTTAATTTTATCTACATTCTCTCTGCTATCTAAAGAGTATTTTATCTGAGCTAAAGCAACTTTTACAACTCTCTTTTTCATTCTTTAATAAAGAAAGACTTATTTATAAGTATAACCCCCTATTATAATGATGTTAGAGTTAGTAATTACTCTGATTTTGGGGATTATTATAGGAACGTTTACAGGCCTCTTTCCAGGCATTCATATTAATTTGGTTTCTGCTTTTGTTATATCTTCTTTAGCTTTTTTAACAGGATATTTTGATCCTCTTTCATTAGTTATATTCATAGTCTCCATGTCTATAACCCATTCTTTTCTTGACTTTATTCCGTCTATTTATCTAGGTGCACCAGATGATGACAGCTCTTTAGCAACAATGCCCGGCCATAAACTCCTAATGAAAGGAAAAGCAAATATTGCAATAATCTATACATTTCTTGGCTGTATCTATGGTGTGATTTTTTCTATTTTAATTACTCCCCTGTTAATATTTCTACTTCCAAAGATATACCCATTTATAGAAAGGATGATGTCTTTTATTCTTGTTTTGATATCTATATTTCTAATATCTAAAGAGCAAAGTTCTAAATTCTTTGCATTTTTTGTTTTTATATTGTCTGGTTTTTTGGGTCTAGCAACATTTAATCTAAACATCTCCCAACCATTACTCCCTCTTTTATCTGGTCTATTTGGTGCTTCAACATTAATTTTTTCTATTTCCCAAAATACGCAAATACCTCAACAAAAAGTATACAAGCTAAATATAAAAAATAAAATTCTAAGAATAATCAAACCAGCTATAATTACTTCTTTGGTTTCTCCTATTTGTTCTTTCCTTCCAGGAATGGGCTCTTCTCAATCAGCCCTAGTTTCTTCTCAGTTTATTAAAACAACAAGAAGGCAATTTCTTTTTCTTCTGGGAACAACAAGCTTAATTACAATGTCTCTTTCTTTTCCGGCATTATATATAATTTCAAAATCAAGAACAGGTTCTGCCGCAGCAATTTCTGATATTTTAACTTTAACCCAAAAAGACTTAGTATTTATCTTCATAGCAATTTTAATTTCGGCTTTTTTTGCATTTTATATTGGATTAAAGCTTTCAAGTTTCTTTGCAACAAACATCTCAAAAATAAATTATTCAAAACTTTCATTTTTTATTTTGATTGTTATCTCCATTTCAGTTATTTTCTTCTCAGGTTTTCTTGGTTTTTTAGTTTTTATTGCCTCAACAACATTAGGTTTATTTGCAATTTACGCATCCATAAGAAAAGGACATCTTTTAGGATGTTTACTAATTCCAACTATATTATATTATTTGCCGTTTTAAAACCATTTCTTCAACTCAACCTGCTTAGTCTCGTCTTTTCCAAAGATTGATTGAATATATATCTTAGCAAGTTCTAAACCCTGTTTGGTATAGGCAGGAACAGCAAAGTTATTAGCTAAGTCTAAAGCAGGTTCTAGATATTTTACAATTGAACCTTCTGAAATAGTAAATATTATTTTACCTCCACATTTGGTACAAACTCCAATCATTGGTGGCCTTCTAAACTTTTCATTACAGCCAACACATCTAAACTCTTGCATTGAAAATTTTCTCAAGTTACCTCTAATATCCCTTATAAAATGTCTTTCAATAATTAATCTTGCAACATCTGCTGCATTTACAGATCTCAATTTAGAACATAACTCCATTTCTTTCCCAACTTTTTCTTTCATAGAGGGAAAAACTTTATAAGAAGAATTAACAACGCATTCGTTAAAGTTAGTAGTGTCATGCGTAAATCCAGTATTTGTAAAATTATCTCTGCCTTCTTTTAATCTTCTTTTGACATTATCTATTTTTATTTCAGAAGAGTGTTTTCCTTGTTCAGCTAATTCATATAACTCTAGAGGATAACTTGATACCATCTCTAAGTCTAAAATTTGATCGTCAACTTCGCCTGCTCTTATTCTAGAATTTAAAACTAAAGGTGCGTCTTGTGTTCCCCCCCTATGTGCTGGTAGAAATTTACGAGAAAAGTTAATTAAAACATCTAATAATAACATAATTGCTGCCTCGTCTCCATCACATTGAAAATTTAAAATTGAGTTAGCAACAACCAGATGATTCTTAGTATTAACATTTAAACAGTAACTTACTCCTTCATCTAATTTTTTTATTGAGATAATGGGGTCATATACAAAATTATTATCATATTTAATTCTCATACCATATTCATTAATCTTTTTATACTCTTCAATAATTAAGTTTTTTCTTTCAGATAAAAATCCTATTTTCTCAAACTTATCCACAAAATCAGAACCAATTATTAATTTAGTTATCTCAAATTCGGGAACTCTTCTATTTTTCCTTAAATAAAACTCCTTTACTCTCTTTCCTGGTTCTTTTTTATATTTATATCTTTTAGCAAATATTCCAAACCTTGCTAAACAAAATTCCAGATCATATAATAACCCCTCACTAACACTATCACAAGATATCTTTTTTCTATTTCTTTCTGCAAAACCATCTCCTTCAAAATACCCTCTTAAAATACATGCAAGCTTTTCTAGAGGCAAACTTAAGAATAATGAAGGAATTCTTTTTTCTTTAGCAATGCTTCCTACTTCTAAAACTTTATTAAATAATAAATACAATATTTTTGAAGAAAAAGTAACTCTATCTTCTTTTCGCTCACTTGGTTTTAATCCAAAAGAATCAAAAAAGACTTTCCTAACAAAGTTTCTTATTTCCATTTCACAACTTGCAATATAAACTTGGTTTAATCCTTTTTTTCCGCTAATACTTCTAGAATAACCTTCTGCAATATAAAGGCCAATTACTTCTAATAAAGAATTAGTCAACTTAATTTTAATTGGTAGCTTGACTCTATCTCTTTTTGAAGAAATCTTACCTATATTATACACTTTTTCTCTAGTTTTTTCTCCTAACTTTAAAACAAAAGATAAAGGATAACAATCTCGAAGATTATAATTTGAAAACTGCCGTTTAGATATATTCAAATCTTCTAAAATCTTTAATAAATGTGCCTTGTCTAATCCATACACTATATCTTTTATATTACTAATCATTAAATTTTCTTCTTTTAATAACTCTATAAGATTAAATTCTTCGATATCTTGTGGTTTAATACTAATATTATAAATTAAAGGTAATTTATCTCCTTCTTTTAGGTTGGATGCCCTTATCTCCTTTCCATTAATTAAAAATTTGTGGTTTTCTGTTACTTTAATCTCTTTTCCCAAAGAAGTTTTTATTTCTAAGAATCTAATTGGGGTATGTTTTGTAAAATTATTTATTTTTACTTCTTCAAGGTCTTTATTTAATCCCAAGGTCTTTACATTTTCTACTTTTTTTTCTTTAGTCCCCCAATTATCAACAACTTTCTGAGGGTTTAACTTCTCTACATATTCCCCTATTTTAACGATTTTCCAATTATTTCCTTCTTTAATTGGTAAATAAGTATTATAATCAAAACAGTCTCTTCTCATAGCTGCATGCATATAGGGTGAAGCAAGTAACCCTTGAGGTTTAGCATTTCCAATAATTCTTCCTATAACTCCTGCGCAATTATGTGGAGCCATACAAACAACTAACTGTCCAACTAGATCTTTTTTTTCTTTTAGGTTATAAAACCTGGGTAAATGATAAAACTTTTCCAGTAATTCATCAATAAAATTAGCTGCATTAAAAAATACGTCATCAGCTCTTTCATCTTTAGTCTCTGGACAAGAAGGTAAAATAATATCATGAGGTTTTATTTCTAAAATTTGTTCTTCGCTTTCAAGCTCTTTTCCATAAAGATCTTTTTTATATCCTAATTCTTTTAATTTAATAACACTTGTACCAATCTCTTTTGGTTTAAAGTGTGTTATTGGAAGTTCGGTGGCATCGTATCTGATTGTCCCATCTTTATTAACAGTTATACTATACTTTGCTCTTAATATACCTTTAGCAAGATCCTCCATATCATGCTCACTATTGGAAGTTCCCCTTATTCCCTTGATTAATTCTGGAAGCTCTGTTCTTGTCATTCCTAGTCTGTCTAGTGCTTTTTGTAAGTAATATTTTATATCTATTTTTCTATTAGAATACGTACAACATTTCTCATGCTCGCACTTTTCATTTAAACTTCTTCCACATTCATTACAATAATAAGTTTTTTTGAGTGGACTATTACAGATTTCACATAGTGGATAGATAGTTTCTTTTTTGCACTTATCACAATAAAATAAAGGGAACTCACTCTTAACATTCCCTTGATTAACTGCTTCTTGGAAGCTCCTCATTCTACCCCCTTGCTCACCCACAGGAAATAACACATTTGGGCTACCTGTTAATTTTCTTAGTTTTGCTTTTTCTGGCCTCCCCATTCTACTTCCAATAAAAGTTCCTGTTTTGTCCTTAATTTTAATTTTTGAAAATAGATTAACTAATTCTAGTACATTTTCTTTATCTTTAATCTCATTGTCAATTTTTACTAAGACCTTTAGTACATTTTCTTTTATATTATCTTCTTTATAAAAACCTAGATTAAATAAAAGTGCACTTCCTTTATTAATAACAATATTATCCATCACAATTTCATGCTCGACCCCTAGTATTTCCAGTGCACGCTTAGCAACACCAAATCTCTCTCTTATAGACTGTTCATAAGGAAGTATTATCTTTTCTTTTAATTCGTCTCTCCAAGTAGCATACTGCAAGAATTCGAGTAATTCAAGAAACTCTATCTTCTTTATTTGGTTCCAATAAAAAATAAAATTTGGGTGTAATGGGATTTCATATTTTTTAGATAGCTCAATTGCCATATCTAAACTTATCTTTTTATGATCAACTATTATTAGTTCTTCGCCTTTTTCTTTTGCTTTCTTATCTAATTCTAACTGCCACCATTCTTCAACATAACCTGCTCTTAGTAACTCATAATTTCTATTAATAACGTCTCCTAATGGAAAAAGAATATCTCCAAAGTATAATATTTCTATAGTATCTTTATACAATTTTTTAGCTTCTTCGAAATTTTCTAATTTTCTTACACTCCCGTCACTTAGCTTTACTATTGGTCCATCAATACTATCACAACTGGAAATAACGCACCCCTTTGTAGGACGTTCTATTTTTAATTGATTCCCATAAGATAAAAAGTTTCCTGAAATTGCCATTGTAGCTGGATGAATAGATGTAGCAGAAAATCCAGCAACTCTACTTCTGCCATATCTAAATCTAAACCCTCCTGAAGCAGAAGGATGACCAAAAACAGGTCTACCTGCAACCATGTCTTTTAAATAAGTTGGAGATAAATCTACTGTTCCTTTTTCTCTTTTCTTATGTATCTCTATATACTTATCTAAAAAGTCCCAGCCACTTGCTTGAAAACCTCTAGCCTTAACACTATTATATAACCTATACCCTTTTTGAGCTTTTTGAGCTAAACCTTCGCATAAAATTAAACACATCCCTCCCCTTATTGTATTTGTCTCAACTCTTGGAATATCTTTATAATTAGATACTTCTAATTTTTCTGTTGGATCTCCATTAATTTGAATTGGTAAATTTTGAGCTAAAAAAGTTATTTCTTCCTCTGTTGGGAGATACTGTAAATTTGTGATTCTTTCATGATAATCAAAACTTTCTGTAACATATCTTTTAACCTCTTTTTCATTTGGATCATATTTAGCATAACCAAAACATTCTCTTAAATAATCAATTAACATTAATGCAACACAACCTGCTGTTGTCCCTGCACTCCTAATTGGACCAGAAAAATAAGCAATAAAATAATCTTTTCCTTCTTTAGTTTTTCCTATCTTAATTCCTGTAAATCCTTCAATAGGAGAAGAAACAACCCCCAACGTTGTATAAGCAAAGCCCACTCTAATTCCTGCATCTATTGCTTCCATTTGGTCTTTAAATTTACAAAACTTTTCTTTAGCAACTTCTTCTGCTATTTTAAAAGAAACAGCAGTGTCCAACTGCCCATATTCTTTTTCTAATTCTAATATTCTATCACTTACTTCTTTTCCTAATTGAGGATAAACAGTAGATATTAAACCAACACATTTTTCAGCCAAAGTCATTGCTAATGGGATTTCAACTTTATTTACAGGGTCTAATCCTTTTTGTCTAGCTAATTCTGCAACAGAATATTCTTCTCTAACACCCTTGACCAACTTATCAAAGTACTCCTCTGTTTCCTGTGAATAATTTTCAACCATTTTTTACCTCTTGTTCCTCAATAACTTTCTCACCATGAACATTTGCATGCTCTTTTTCTCCTTCCCCTGAAAAGTCTAAAATTTTTAATTCTCTTGTCTTCAAGTTTAGTATTGGAACTTTACAAGGATCCGGATTATTACCAACTTTTTCTTCAAATGGAGTAATTGATTGCCAACAAGAAGAAGCAATCATCATAATATTATTATAAATACCTATATCGGGTCTATGTAAATCTCCTGTTGCTACAATATCTGGAATTTGAAAAATAACTAATGGGTCTTCTTTTTCATTTGGAATATACACAACGCTTCCATGCGTAGGGGCAAGGTGTCTTCTTTTTAACAATTCTTTGACAATTCTTACAGGAGAACTAGACTTATAATTTAATCTTATATCCTCTATTTCGTCAATTAAGCTGTGCATGCTTGCTCCATGATACATTAATACTTTAAATCCATCATAAATTTCAATTAAAGCTGGATTTGAAACTAAAGTTAAATTTTCTACTTTATGTAAATCCTCTGCCCAGGACTCTTCAACAATTGGTTGAGGTTCAGCAACCCTCACCCCATCATGCTGCCCGGGGCACATTATTATCTTTACATCCTTTCTAACCATATTCAATAGTTCTGTTAATCTTTTATATTGATTTTTTATGTCCATTATTTTGAGCATCTTATTTTGTTCTGGATAAACGCCTACACCATCTATATTATCTCCTGTTAAAAATAAATATTTTATTTTTCTTGCGATTTCTTTTTGTTTTTCATCTCCAATTTTACCATTAATCCATTTTATAAAATTTAAAAGGTTACTTTCTAAAAATAAAGAAGAGCCAACATGCCAATCAGATGTAAATGCAACAAGTACTTCTTTTTCTGCCTTCTTTTTATCTGCTAAAAAAGCATCTGGATAAAATAAGTTATTTCCAAATAGAATTTCACTACTCCCCATTACTTGAAAAGCAACAATATCGTCTTGTAATAAATCTTTTGCTTGATTAAATAACTCTGCTTTGTTCTGGTTAATCAGAATAGTTGCTTTTCCTGTAGGATCTTCAACTTCTAATAATATATTTTTATTTTTTGTTATTCTCTTTTGTAATACTGCAGCAATAATCGTATAGTTTTCTCTATTATTACCTATTTTTCTTATTGTAGTCAAATTTTCTAAGTTCTTACTTTCTAATATTCCCCTTATCTGGTTATATCTAGCCCTAAAATGTTTAACAAAATCTTGTACATCTACTTTCTTTGGGCCAATTGTAGGAGAAGACAAGACCTTAACATAATTTTCATCTTTTTTAACATCTAATTTTATAGATTTCTCACTATCTAAATTTGTACAACCCAAATTCATGAAAAACTTCACAAAAAGGTTTTTTTCTTTTTTGATTAAATAGTCAAATTTTTCTAAGTTCTTAATAAAAAAGGATTTCGTAACTACCCTTTCCTGCATTTTAAGATTATAAATACAATTAATCAATTCCATTGAACTATTTTCATCTAGATTAGAGAATAAATTAAGTATTTCCTTATCCAAAAGGAATCCTTTTTCCATACAAACTTTTAATATTTCATTTACCATTTTCTTTCTCAAACTCCAATCCAGCTAGCCCGAAGGTTTAATCGCTGATTAGTGAGTAATGATCATAATCCTAATGATTCCACTAATATACTCTCAACTTTATCTGTTAATTGTTGAGGTATAGATAATCTTATTTCTCTAGTTCTTCCATGCCTTCCTTTTGATATAACATTCGCATTTATTAAGCCTAGCATGTCTACCTCTGCAATAATATCTGATATTCTCCTTTGTGTTAATACTTCTGTTTTTGTCTTTTTGCATATATCTTGATATATATTATAAATATCGCCTGTAAACAACTCTCCTGCTTTTTTATCCTTAGTTAATAAGACAATAGCATATAAAACTAATTGGAATTGCTTGGGCTCTGTTTCAACTATGTCTAAAATCTTATCTCTTTCTATCTTTTCGTTGGCTAAATCAATATAATTTAAATCAACTTTAGTCGAACCTTCTCTCTCAGAAAGTTCTCCAGCAATTCTTAATAAATCTAATGCTCTTCTTGCATCCCCATGTTCTCTTGCTGCAAAAGCAGCACACTTAGCTATGACCCCTTCTCCAATAACATTTTCTTTAAACGCTATTTTTCCTCTTTCACTTAATATATCTTGTAATTGAGGTGCATTATAAGGAGGAAATACTAATTCCTCTTCTCCTAAACTTGATCTAACTCTTGGATCAATATTCTCTAAAAAAGTAACATCATTTGAAATTCCTACCAGGCTAAGTTGGGATTTGCTTAGTTCTGCATTTAGTCTTATCAAGCTATATAAAAAGGAGTCTGATATTTTTTTTATAGCTTGGTCTATTTCATCAAATATTAAAACAACTATTTGCTTTTTAGAGTCAATCATTTGGATAAATTTATTATAAACCTGGTCTGTAGGTAAACCTGTTGCAGCTATTTCCCCACCCATTTGTTGGATTAATGCAGCTAAGATTCTATATTCTGTATCTGCCACTTTTTTTAGTTTACAATTTAAATATTCTATTCTTATATCTACCCCTAACTGACTTGCTTTCTTCATTAACTCGTCCCTTACATACTGGACAGAAAGAGTCTTCCCAGTACCAGTTTTACCATAAATAAATAAATTACTTGCTTTCTCTCCCCTTAAAATAGGTGCCATCATACCAGCTACTTGTTCTATTTGTTTATCTCTATGTGGAATACTCTCGGGAGTGTAATTTGTTTGTAGAACACTTTTGTCTCTAAATAAACTATTTTTTATAGCTGAATCAAAAATATTGTTTAATTGTACACCCATTTTTTATTATTTTACCCCTAATTAATATATTAATAACTAACTCCTATTTAAATTTAAGTATAGTAGAAAGTATAGTTCTTCGCCCCTTACTTCTTATGGAAAATATTTATCACTATTTCTTCATTCTTCGTATATACTCCCACCCCTGTATTTCTTCTCCAAGAGAAATTAATTTATTATATAACTTATAACAAACATATATACTTTATAATATATATTATAATATATATAATATATAATATATATATTTATAAATAAAAAATAAAAAATAAAAAAACAATTTTGGACAATATAATATTTTCCATACGCAATAAAGGGGAGAGGGTAGATAAAGAAATATATATTAAATTATTTGTCATTAAATATAATAATAATAGTAAGAACAAAATCTGTAATTTACCTACTCAAATTAAGTTAAAAAATTATAGAAACATTTATAAATAAAATAAATTACAAGTTCATATGGATAAAAAACCATTTCAATCATTATTAACAAAGCAGGTTGTAACAAAAGAAGGTAAGAGGTTAGGTATTTTAAAAGATATTACTTTTGAAGCTAGAACAGGAGAATTAATTCATATGGTTATAAAGAATTTAACACCCTATACTTCTAATTTAAGTTTAGAAAGAACAAAAGAAGGAGAAGCTTTAATACCTTATAATGCTGTTATTGCTATAGGGGATTTTATTGTTGTTTCTGAAGAAGATCTAATATAAACATTTAAAAATAATGCTTTTTATAATTTAATATGGCAGATAAAGAAACTAAAGAAATGAAGCTATTAGGAGTTAATATAACTAGAGTTTTAGCAGAAAGAAATTCAGATTTTAAAGGTAAACATGAGATTTCATCAAATATTGACATATCTTCTTTAGATAAAGAAAAGTTAGGGCTAATTAAAGAAGAAGTAATAAAAGTTAACTTTAACTTTAAGTTAGATTATAAAGAATTAGGAAAAGTTGAGATACTTGGTAATTTAATGATGACTTTTGACTCAAAAACCCAAAAAGAAGTTTTAGAAGAATGGAAGAACAAAAAGCTTCCGAATAATATAAGACTAACCATTTTAAACATAATTTTACAGAGAGCCTCACTAAAGGCACTTCAACTAGAAGAAGAAATAGGCTTACCTTTGCACATACAACTTCCACGGTTAAAATTAGAAGAACCAAAATCGTGATCTTTTATTGACACAACTTTAATCTAAATCCTTATATATTCTAATATCTAGTTTTCCTTATGCCCAGATGCGACAATGGTTACTCGGGCGGTCTCGAAAACCGCTTTCCGCAAGGATATCTCAGTTCGACTCTGAGTCTGGGCGTCTCAACAAAAATAAAACATTTATATACTCAAAATATTTTTAATAAATATGGCAGCAACACCACCAGATGCACAAAAAAGAAAGCTTGATTTTAA
>Ga0172375_10008158_pt1 | contig 14155 bp, 13 predicted proteins | sample LakKiv1m_FD_114537 | JGI IMG/M metagenome (GOLD analysis project Ga0172375, IMG submission 114537) | Freshwater microbial communities from Kabuno Bay, South-Kivu, Congo - kab_092012_11.1m | ecosystem: Environmental > Aquatic > Freshwater > Lake | place: Democratic Republic of the Congo...
TAATAAATTTTTGATTTTTATGTCCTTTGGAGTATATGGAATGGGAGTGATGGCCACTGCCCCATAGACCTCGATGTCCTTTTGAATATCGCCTTGAGGAATATAGGCGTGACCTTTATCGCCCCAGTCTAAGCCCCACGAGTTGAGAATATCAAATAAGACTTCTTTGTAACCACTAACCAAAGTTGCGTGCGGGCCGACTCTTGTCCCATTTCGTCCAATTATCCACGGAGAAACAAAGGGGTTAGGAGTATAGAAGTCCCGGCCAAACGAAACCGCATATCCCTGATCTATGGCTTGCAATACCTCTAAGTAAGTATCGCACCAGTAATAACTCCCGATTTTATTCTGACTAGCAATCGGGTCAAACTTAGTGAAATCAACTTTAATAAAGTTATCCCAACCCTCATTCTCGTAAGAGGGTAGGTCTTTTTCAAACACTACCCCGAATTTTCTAGCAACCTTGGCAAACATCTCGACTGTCGCCGCCCCATTCTTTTTACAGTATCCTTGCTGGTATGCTTTAGCTGTAAGCCACTTGACACTCACCTGTTCGCCAAAATAGACACTAAGAGCATTTGCCCCCGCTTCAAAACTACAAACATTTAAGGAGTATTGATTTTCGGGAAAGAGAGGCCAAAGTCTTTTCGAGGTGAGTTTCTGTTTATATTCTCCTAAGAGTAAGTCCTTGAATTTAAGGTCATAAATCGAGGCCGCTCGTCTTAATAGTTTATTGCCTTGAATCCAATCTAAGAGGTCTCGTATCATTTTTTATTAGGGTCAATCCCTTGTTTTAATAATAAGCGGTCAAGTTTCTCCTCGATAATCGGGAGACGTTTAATCTCGGTTTCTACTGCCGATAGGCGTGCCCTTTGGTCATAAATCTTTTCATCTTGGGCGTTTATCTTGGGGACTAAAATAGCCGAACCCAAACCCAGTGCGGTTAAAGAAATTCCACTTGCCCACATCACTACCCCTAATAAACTTTGTCCTTTCGAGATATATTTCATATTATTCCAACCACTTTACGTAATTAGTTTCCTATATAATACTCACCAAACATTGCTTTTAATGTGACCATATCACGCTTGGACGAGAGCGTTGAAGTGGCACTTTGATTAACTAAACAACCAGTCACACAACCGATATTTACTTCACTTGTTTGGTCATCATAAATCTTAAATTCTTTGCCATCATTTTCTATTGGGTCTGGTAAGTAAATATCAATTTCTGAAGTTGAAGATGCAATAATCGTATTGTCTGTTGAAAGAACGTAGTAATCGGTAGATTTTTTTTCATATTTCGTCCCAAACGAACCCCATAAAGATAACGAGGCATTAGGCGTTGTCGTCCCAATCCCAACCCTATTATCAAAGGTGTAACCACCAGAGAAATCATTGAAGGATAAAACGTCTGTTGTTGTGGCGTATTTTAAGTGGCCATCACCATAAAAGACCCCATTTTTATTTGCCTCAAAGTATAATGATGGGTCACTATCTCCCGCTAAAATATCGACAATGGCCGAACGAAAAATTGTTTTACCAATATCAACATTATTAGAATTATTATCTACCGTTCCAACAATAAACTGATTCGTTGAAGTAGCAAAGGTTAGATAGAGGATATTGGCTGTGTTATCTGCTCCAAAATAGATGTATGGCGGGACATTAGTATTATCAGTTTTCCAAATATAAGCCCCATTATCAAAACCAAAAATAGTAGACAATACACCAGCTGTCATCCCTAAATAATCATATGGAAAGGTTCCAGCTGAAAATGAATGACCAAAGATAGAACTCTCATTACCATCGAATCTAAAAGTGGTAGTAGCAAGAGTAGAATATCCTGAAGTAGTAGCATTCCCACTAATAGTCAAGTTTGAGATTGTAGTCGTAGCTAGTGTAGTCGCCCCATTTATGGTTAATCCTCTTGTGGTTGTTGCGGGCGTAAGCACTGTTCCGTTATCAGACCAGAAATTTATTGCTGAAATATAGGGAGCGACAATATCCGAGAAATTAACTGGAGTATAACTTTGCAAACTATTCCCATAAGGAATTTGACCAAATGTCGGTTGGGTGCAAGTTCCAAGTCCTCCCCTACGAGCAGGGTAACAAGCCTCGGATAGAGTGATAAGAGGGAGAAAGATTAAAATTATAGCAAGTAGTTTTTTCACTTTATTCCCAGAAGTTTAGCTAGATAGCTAAGAATTAAATCTAATAATGATTGTTGATCGTTTAGTTTTTTCTCAATCTTAGCTAAGCGATCTTCCATTGCTTTGTTAATAAACCCGTCTTTAGTAATTGAGCCAATTTCATTATTTTCTCCATCGAATATCACTAACCCGCTATAATTTCTTCCTAATTTTTCTGCTTCGGTAATTCGCCAACCATTCGCAAAGTGTAAGTCCCCAGTGTAAGTGTTACTAGCTTCAATTGTTCCTGCTACATCTAGGTTCCCAGCCATTGTTGAAGTCCCTGTCCCTTGAATCTCATAGTCAGTTGACAATATAATCATTTCACTCGTTGTAGCATACTCAATTGATGCAGTGTTGATGGTATCAGCAAAATTAGCCGAGGCAAAAACTAAGGATGGATTAGCTGCTTGGTCAGCATCCTCAATGATAAAGGTTGAATTATTTATCATTAACCCAGATAAGTTTCCTAATGTCGTGCTAGAAACACTATAAATAGTCGGAAAGACAAAATCTCCAATACCACCGCTTAGATATTTATATCCAACCGTGATACTTGACCCAAGAATAGTGGCAAGTGTCGATGTTCCCCTAACAGCTAAATTGTTATACACGTAAGTCGAAGTAGCGAATTGAACACCAGATTCGTCGGGGGCAGAAGCCATTTCACTCTTAACACCAATAAAGAATTTTTTGCCAGTTGATATGTAAGAGTCATATTTTGACTCAATCGCTACTGAATCATCATTATAATCTGCTTGGTCATTTAATAACCGCAAAAAACCAGAACCATCCGCTCGTGAACCAAGTAAAACGCTGTAATTGCCGCTAGTTTGCCTAATTGCCAAATCGGCACTATCTCCAATGATACTTAATGGATAACTCGTATCCGTTGTTGAACCAATCGTTACATTCCCAAGTGTTACTGTTGTTCCATCAATTCTAACGTTATCATTTAATAATGTTGTTGTCCCAACTTGGAAACCATAACCGGCATGAAGTTGAGCTGTGCCATCAATAACAAAAATTTGGTCATTGTTAATATACGATACACCAATAGAGTCAAATTGAATTTTGGGAGTATCGATACTAGCAGAATTATCGAGGATTCTCAAAATACCAGACCCATCATCACGAGAAGCGAAGGTCACGCTATAGCTTCCATCTGGTTGTTGAACATAAATGTCTGCTCCTGTGCCAACAACAGTGAGATCAGACACAGGTGTTGAAGTCCCAATTCCAACAAAACCAGTTGCACCATCTACGGCAAGTTTTGTTGTTCCAGCATAACTCTTGACGACAAGCGGATCACCACCATTAGTCCCAGTTGGGCGGATAAGTAATCCCGTATAAGAGTTGAAATTATTGATGACATTTTGCACCCCCGAAGGTAAATCGTCAAGAGATAAATTAAATGATGGTAGCGCCCCAGTAACCGCATTTCGAGAGATATTTAAGTCAGCATTTAGGGTTAATCGTCTTGTTCCATTCGGGACTAAAGCTCCACCAGTATCAACCCATTTATCCGCTTTTCCACAAATCGTGCTCGTCGCTGTCCAACTTGCGTCTTCAGTATAACCAATATGCCACTTACCTGCCCCACTCATCGCTGAATACCACAATCTGAAATCATCACCCTCAACCCAGAAAGTTGGACGATAAATTGTCCCACCATCCCACTTTGTAGAAGGTGAGGACTTACCAAGGATTATTCCACCATACTGCCATGTAGTTTTATTGGTGCTATAAAAGTAGATTAAGTTAGTCTGAGTTGTAATGACCATCTGATAGAGACCATTGAAAACATTAACATCAATATGCCAAGCATTCGGATAGTAAGCCACAGTCGTTGTGGCAGTCCAATTTATCGCATCTGTGCTAGTTGCTAGGTTGATTTCATCAGTTAGGGTATCGACAGAAAACATTGAATAAACCCCATCTTCATAAATAACCGAGGGGGAAGCAAAGAGTTTAGAGTATTGTAGGGTAAAAGCATCTATTGGGGTCGTCCAAGTTACCCCGTCTGTTGAACTAGCTACCTTGAGAGTAGTTGGTCGTGGCTCGTCTCCATAGACATTGTAGCGATAAAAAACATACATTGTATTCCCGACCAAAGTCATATCGCCGTCACTATTAAAACCAGTGGGATAACCTTGAGCAACAATTGGATTTGTTCCCCCGGGTGGGACAATCCAAGTAGAATTATCATTAGAGACTAAAATTGAAGGGTCTTCATAAACATCCGATGAATCAGGGTATGGTTCAAATAACATCCAGTATTTATACCCATTCCAAGTTGTCGGGGAAACATAAATATCAGGGTGAATTACTTGATCAGAACCATCATAACTATCTAATGCTAAATAAGTTGAAGCATTATTTACTTCTGGATTATTATAAGTGGTGGTTGTGCCAAATGAAATGATGTTGCCACTAGCATTTGTCCCTAAACAAGCGTTATTATCTAACACCCCAGATAAAATGTTAGCTGGTGTAACCCAAGTAGTAGATGTCGCTGTATTAGCTTTTAGTAAATACCCCGCTACTGGTGAGGTAGCTAGTTGGTTAGGGGCAAGAGGTTTCTCGACCGCATAAACGATTGTGGCTAGAAAAAGTAACCCGATGATAGTAAATAAGTATTTTTTCATTTTAATAACTATAAATAATGGTTATTTGATCACTAATAATTGTATCACGAATTAAAATTGAATCACCTGTCTGTAGCCAGTCTCTAGTTACAGTCGAACTATCTTCGTCTAATCCTTTACCATTTTTAGAGACAAGGAGTATATCAACGTAGGTGTGACTAAGTTTTGTCAAATCAACCGTAATATCTGAACCAGAAGTCGCCTTGGCAGTGGCGGGGACAACCTCTTCGGTAACATCAAAACCATTAGCGGTATATTTATAGTAAATCGAGAAAATATCACTCTCGTCCGCATCTTGAATCACAAGATAGTCTCCCGTATGAGTCCAGTCATCAGTTTCGACTATTCCTTTGCCGATTCTGGTGACTCGAATAATATCAGATGGGGTATATTTTAGAGAGGTTGAAAGAGTGATTGTAACACTTGTGCCAGTTTGCGTGCCAGTGACCTCTTCTCGGTAATAACCAGACGAACTATACTCATACATTACCCTAAGTCGATCATTAGTTGTTGTATCAGAAATAATAAGAAGATCACTTAATTTTTCATAATCACTATTCGACTCAAATAATTCCTTACCATTTCTAAAGACTGAGATGATTTTAGAGTATTGATGTTCGAGAGTATCAAGGTCGACATATAATTTGCCTCCCTCCTCTTCACCAACAACTAACTCAGAGGCGGTTTTTCTAGCCCCAGTTGTAGTGGTGCTTGTTGTAGATGAACTACCACCACCATGTTTATATCCACCATCTCCTTGTGGTCCTTTAAGATTAACCCATTGTCCCCAAGTATTATCGGGATTTTCAAATCTTAATGATGTTCCCATCCATTGATGATTTGGTTTTGGCCCAATTGGTCCTGGTGGACCAACGACAGTATCGCCCTTGGGTCCTGGTGGACCAACGACAGTATCGCCCTTTGGTCCCGGTGGACCAACGACAGTATCGCCCTTTGGTCCTGGTGGACCAACGACAGTATCGCCCTTTGGTCCCGGTGGACCAACGACAGTATCGCCCTTTGGTCCCTTTAATTGTAAAAGAGCATCCTTTGCTAATTCAATTTCAACTTCACTTTTATTTTGTATTTTTTTTTTGAGCTCCTGAGCAACATCCAGAAGTTCAGAAAAAATAGTAAAAAGTGGCTCTCTTTTAAACTTAACCAATTTTACTATTTTTTCTTTATCTTCCATTTTTATTGTGCATTTCTCTTAGCAACAACTTCCGCGTAGAGAGTAGAATTAACAGTACCAATTGGCAATGAAAAAACAATTCGTGTCCAACCAGAAATAAAATCTGGTAATATTAACATCTTTCTAGTTGTTGAAGAGGTTGTATTGCCTGGTGTCCAAAGATGGGTAGGTGATGATGATGAATGATTAATGTCACCTAATGGAGTTGATAAATTTATATTGAACGTATTATCTCTAACGTCTTCATCATACCAATCAATATTATTATTACTATACTGGTACTTCCAATTTAGGATCGAGGCCGAAGTACTAGCCCTAAGATTAATGAACAAACCAGCTAGATCAACATCTGAAGAACTAAAAGTAATTGTCGAGGTCGCGGTGCCTGGTGTCATAAAAACACTTGTAGTCGTTGCTGTCGCATCATTTAGGGTGTGCCTTGTAAAATAACTAGCGGCCATTAATGTTTGGCTACAAATAAGTAGTGAAATTAAGATGCCAGTTGTGATAATTAATTTTTTCATGTTATTTTATTAATTTAATAATCAGAGGATTAGTTCCTCATTCTAGCCCTCGTAAAAGGGCTAGAGGAAGAACTAATCAGCGTCTAAGTAAGAAGTCATTAAAGCACCAATATCGGTGTCGGTTTGACGAATAAACTTAAGACACGCATAACCATTCGCAGGAATAACAAGAACACCAGCCGCACCAGAGGTTGTGGAGGTTGCTACTCGTTCTAAGTCGATACCAGTTCCTGCTGCTAACGTAATTGTTGAAGCAGCTGTTCCTGTAGCGTTATAGATACAAAGATCTTGTTGATCACCAGCGGTTGGAACCATACTCGTAAGAGTAGAGGTTGCAGGTAGAGTTAAAGTCTTTGTAGCGGCAGCTCCACTTGGGGTTAGCAATAAGGTGTCATAATTTAATATGTCAGCCTGTGCTAAGGTTCCAGTAGTAACTGATGAACTAGCGTTAGTATAGCTCTTTAGAATTCCACCATTACTTGTGAAAAGACTAGATAATTCCAAAGAATCATAATTAGTTGTTCCACTAACGAGCCCACTCACAGTCGAGACAACTGGAGTAAACAAGCCAATCGTTGCAATTATTAACGCAACTACGGCCACACCCCAGAGAATTTTACTTGTTTTCATAGTTTGTAGTTGCAATTACATTAATAATTAACCAGTGGTCGTACCAGAAGAACCAACCAAACCTTCATAAGAGATTGGGCCAACAACTTCACGGTATTCAGCCTTGTAAATGTAATTGTTGTTACGTTGGAATTTGTAATCAACAAGATCAGTTACAACGGCTTGGCGAACCCAGCGATACATCGAATGATCACTTGAGAGCAAGTACCAAGCAGTATCAGAGCCACCATAAGAAGCACCTAGGAACGGAGAATGAAATACTTGTAACCCAGGGTAAAGCTGGGAATAGTAGTTCATATCATTATTACCAGTGCCAGAACGAAGTTCTGATTTGGTAATAATTTGAGCATTCTTAAAGCCAGCCGTAGCTACTAAAAGAATTGCAGGAACATGACCACCGAGAGTACCATCTTGAGTTTTCTGTTCAATAAGCTTATTAAAAGCTGTATTGAGCGAAGCCTCAGTCAAGGTCTCGGTCATCAAGTTATCCACAGTATCACCATTAAGGGTGGTGTGGGTGTCAGAGAACAAGTAAGCATCATCATTAGTAGTGACGGTAGCAAAGCCACCATAGTACTTACCAAAAGCAATTTTGCTCTTAGTTAGACGGGCATTGCGAGCCATGTTCTTGACAATGCGATTAACAGTACTCCATTGATCATCATCAAAGAAGTTCTTGCTAATATCAACTGACTTAGAGTAATTGATAACAGAGAAGGTCTTTTGGTTACCAACTTTGGCTTGAGCCGTAGGAACATCAGCGAGTTCATCGCGAGTTTCAAAGTAACCAGTACCCATAAACTGTTCGACAATTACGGCAGCGCGATCCGTGCTGTCTTGCATGAAGACCCCCGGAGTATCAACGGTAGCATAACCCGGAACTGACTCAAGACCATACTCAGCCTCAAAGACAAGGTCCAATGCGGTTTTGACTGTATTTGGAGATAAATTAGAATTCATATCTTTTTACTTAATTACTAAGCTAAATCTTGGTCACCAAGGTTAGTGGCCCCCGACCGAATGATGAACTTAAGAGTTCCTCGTTCTGGGTCACCGCCAATAATCTGGAAGGCAAAGGTTTGAGCCTCACCCTCATCTTCGTCCACAGTCCAATCACCAGCAGCGGTGGTTGCGCTGACATCGATACCAACGCGATCACCACACAAAGCATCGATTTCAGCTTGAGTGTTTACGTTAGCAAGAGTCGTTGCATAACCCTCGTAAATAATGCCAGGAAGGGGCATATAGACATCAACAACACCATCAACTGTAGATGTATGGGTAGCAGTTGAAGCGGCCAATCCACAAATAGCAGTATCAGTGCCAATTGTATGATCACCAGTGACTAATGGTACAACATAAGGAGAACCATTAGCCTTGAACTTAACGAGCATACCAGGGTCAATAACACCATCACCAGCATCCGTTTGATAACGAATGGTTGGGACGACATTTGCTCCGCCGGTATCTACGATTTTAAATCTTTTCGCCATTTTACTTATAAACTAATTAATAATTTTTATTGGCGATGAGTTTTTTTCTTACAGCTTCCTCTGGGAGTTTCATGCGCAATGCAGTTTGCTTCACCCATGCTTCCTCCTGATCTGTTAATTTGATCGATTTCTGTTCCTTATTTTCGCCAGTAGCAGAACCATTCTTATTTTTACCCATCTCTGAATTCAAGGTGTATTTGAGTTCGTTGATTTGTTTGGATAATTTAGATTTGTTTGCTAGTAGCTGGGCTGAGACTAAGTCTTCTTGGATAGATTTGCGATCAGTGCCAGATCGAACAATTCGATTTTCATAATTGAAACGAATCAGTTCTTTTTCATCAGAGTTTTCTGTCAAGGTACTCAACACATCATCAATAGTATCTTTAACAAGGTCTGTTTTTAATTTTTCAAATTCTTGTTTCTGTGCCTCTTTTAATTCATTTAACTTTAAATCGAAATCATCTTTTTCATCTTCTTCATCTTCTTCATCTTTCTTTTTCTCTTTCAATTTTATAATTGTATGTTGAGCTTGGTTGAGTTCTTTTTTTGCTTTTTCTAACTCAGCCTTATAGTCGATCTTATCTTCACTAGGATTTTCATCCTTATTAAGATTAGGATCAGTTTTTGATTCATCCCCTGGAGCTGGGGAATCGGTAGTGCCCTCTTCTACCTTTTTGTTTTTATCTTCCTCCATAATTTTTGCGCCGTTTACCGCACGACACTGCGGGATTTTAGACGTGCTTTTGACAATGGTGCACGCTACCAGATTATCAAAAAGAGCCTCCAATCGGAGGACTCTTTAGACTACCCGAAAACAGAACCGCCGTACTGTCATCGGGTACTCTAAAGAGTCACCGAATGGTGTTTGGCGGTTCTCAATTGTCAAGGTTCATTATCCTAATTATACTACATACTAGCTAAATTATCCACTTTTCTTTTTAATATGTCAACAACCCATAGGGCAGCTTTCCCAAAGAGAATATCAATTTCAGTTTCACTCTCATAATATAACTTTTTGTTGGCTAAAAACTCCATTTCCCCCATTAAAAGAACGTATAAATCCATGTTTCTAATCTCTTTGGCTTGACTAATGATGGTATCCCGTTGCTTATTGTCGAGGATTTTTCCGTTATAAGAGAGTTTACCACCAATAGTACGCAAACAATCTTTTTCTTTCTTATTGTTGAAGAGATCCTTCGTTATTAAGTTAAGTTTTTCTTTAGTCATTATTCACTTGAAGCAGCCACCCCTAAATTATTTGACCCTGTAATTTGACTGAGTAGGCTAGTATTAACGCCCTTTTGTTTTATACCACCATTGGTTAGAGGATTAGCACTCCCATCTGGACTGGGGACTGCGGGAACTGCGGGTCCCCCAGTGTTTTTGGCAAGGTATTTATCAGACTCTCCTGGTTTATAAACATCCAGCAAGAAATCTCTCAAGACTGCTTCTTGATCAGCTAAGGGGTTCTGGATAAGGCGATCGTAGGCTTCTGTCGAAAGGGCTTTCTCTAATGCCTTACTCGGTGGAGTAAGATCATCAACACTCACCTTAATTTTATATTTATTTGTTCTGAAAATTGCAGGATTAATCTGATAAATTCTTTGGTCACTCTCCATCCCTCCTTCTTTCTCCAGTAATTCATAACTTTTATCTTTCATTTCTTTCGCCGAGTAAGAATCTTTTTCGTTCGCGGGATTAATGAATTTTAATTTCTTAGAAACTTTCCTACCATCAACAATTTTATCCGGCAGAATAAATGTTCTGAACTTCATTACATTAGTTAATTGTTCCATTTCACCAACCGTCATAAATTGTAGAATGTCACCCTTAATAAGTTCCCCGGTGTCTTCCACTAGGAACCGAATTGATTTACCAAACAACCCAAGCGCCTTACGCGCATTCTCCTGAAGAAGCAGCACTTCTCGCGCTGTTCGCGAACCAACTTGGGCATTTCCACTTTGCAAAGCATCCTGTGAACTCTCCGCCATTGATCGTTCAATCTCTGAGGCCACTTGTAATCCCCCACGGATATCTGATCGCGGACCGATGTTTTCCAATTTAGCGTTAGGGTCTTTGAATGAAGTCACTGATCCGGGGATCATTACTGAACTATTGACATCTTCCATTCCATATAGTGCCATTGGTGGCATTAATGACATAAAGGTTCCGTCAATAATCATGTTATAGATCGTATCCACAATCTCCTGATCACTACCCAACTTGTTAGCCGCGCTCTTATAGTAGAAGAATTGCCCATTCCCAATTGGTTCATATCCTCCTTTAGCGATGGGGTATAATTTGTCGATTCGTGGATTTGGTTGATCTGGAGATGTAACTAAGATACCATTAATAAAACAGAGTTTTAAATCTTTACTGCGATTCCAGTAGGTCACTTCATTCACGAGGCGATCTTTCATCTCGGTATCCACCACTTCATAGAACGCACTCGTCATCTCATCAAATACTAATCTCACTCCTGGTTTAACGTAGATCCAATTTTTATGGTTGCCATAAATTTGTTCTGCTTCTTTGTAGTCAATGTATTTATTTCTAATTACAAATCTTTGTTTTTGGATTTCTGGTTCAAAAATATTTGGAATTAAAACTTCTCGACAAGGAATTAAATCAACCTTAAATCCAGATAGCACTTCATCAAGAACCTCTTTCTCCTGCCATGTTCCATCTGCCACGACTTCTTTGATCTTGCGCATCACTTCGTAGTATTCCACTCCAATAAAAACAGCGGGATCAACGAGAGCCGCGATTACCGCCTTAACAAATGTTCTGACATAGTTTGAATTATCAATTACATATTCAATCAAATCCCTCATCGCTTCCGCACTGTCTTTGTCCTCATCATCGTTTGCATTTTGCGCGAAGACATTTGGATAGAGAACTGGTTCAGTAACGTGCGCCGCGATTGAATTTAATTTGTTGCGTGTGATTGGGCGAACTGTTTGCGCCCGCCATGATTCATCGGGATCGAGTGATCGTGGAGGAATGTAACTATTATATGCCTGTTGATTTAAATCAATTTCCGATAATACAGAACGATCATTGAATTCTGTTCGTGATTCTGTTTGAACAGTGTTGCCCCACTGCCAATCTTCACTGACCATTTTGGTCACGGCCACTGCCTCGCTTCCTGGATTATAAGCGGACATTTGATTGGTGATTTTCCCTTTTCGGTCAGTTTTAAATGATGCGTACATTTTTTATAAAAATAGATTAATAATTGCCTTAAATTATACCATACACATTTTTAAAATACAATGTCAACTACCTTGTCCGGAAGTACCCCGTGAAGGTTTTCTTGAACTGTTTGGCATATTGTCCCCCGGAATGGTCTTCAGTTAGTAAGATGAAACTCATGGCGTCACACCTATCATCATGTCTTCCTCGGGGGAAGGTTAGAAGTTCCCGTTCATAGTCAGTGTCCCCTTTCCGGTGCCAAATGACCCCTGCTTCATAAAGTGGTAGGAGTCCCCTGATCCTTGTTTCCTTATTGCTCTGTGTTTTGATTTCCCGCAGAATGAAGTACTTCTGCCTTTTCCGTTGTTCTTCTTGGATCGCATACTTGAGCGCCGCCTGATACTGTACTGTTTCCACGAAGACATCCGACTTATACTCCTGTTGGTGCATGAAGATCAAGTCCACTGTCTGACTCGGAGTGAAGTGTCCACTGTCCTCTCTAATCCGGTACCAGTTCGGTCCATTAATCTCCTTCGCCACTGTTAGCACGACAGTGTTGTCTGCGCTTTTTTTCTGACTAATCGCTGGATCTACTAGTGTATAATACCGGAAGTACTTGTATTTGATTTCCTCATCAGTGTAGTACTTGAAGTACTTTTCCTTGAACTCCTGCATCTCGCTGGCGATGGGATCCTGTTGATATTGGGAGTTGAAATTATAGATCCCCTGTGTCTGTTGGATATTATCGAGGACCTTTAGTGGGAACTTGCTCGGCCAGAGCGGTTCTCCCTCCTTTCTCACCAGTTTTTCCTCGACGTACTCGTCCTCCTCCGCAATCGCCGGGAAGTTGATGACCTCCCAGTTCTCCGTGACCTCCCCTGCCTCCTTCCGCCTCTTCTCGTCCTCTAGGAGTCTCGCCACGAGATCCTTCTGATTCCATCTCTGCATGATCACCACAACCGCCCCGTAGCCCTCTAAACGGCTGTATAACGTTGATCGGTAGTATTCCCAGGCTGATTCGCTAATTGAGTCACTTTCGGCCTCCTCGCGCGATTTTATGAGGTCATCAATCAGAATGATGTCTCCCCCGACGCCCGTTATCCCGCCCCCCATCCCAACCGCCGTATAACTTCCTCCCTTGTTCGTCATCCATTTTGCCTTAGCTTTGACATCCGGCCTTAAGTTAATCCCCGGAAAGATCGCTTGGTACCCATCAGAATTAATCACGTCCCTAGTATCGAGCCCTTTCTTTTCCGCTAGTTCTGCCCCATAGGTCGCGAAGATGAACTTTAGGTCGGGGAATTTACCTAGAGCCCAAGCTGGGAAGTAGATACTTGCTAATTGTGTTTTACCGTGGCGGGGTGGTAATGTCAAAATGATTCGAGCCTTCTCTTTATTTTTAACCTGTTCTAGGGCAGTCTGCAATTTTTTCGCAATTAACGAATGAAACCAAACCGTTTCGAATTTCGGATTGATTATTTCACAGAAATTAATCAATCGATTAATCGCGGCCTGCCTCAAGAAGTTTTGCTTCTCTTTTAAGGATTGACTCATATTGATCCTCGGTTAAATTATTAAAGAAATTAAATTGTTGATTGTTTGTTTTGTCTTTCTTTTTAATTTCATAGATGACATTTAGGAATCTTTCAAGGTCGGCAACATTTTTACTTTCCTTAACCTCCTTGTAGATTGATTGAATTAACTCTGGAGTTTTTGATTTTGCCCAGGCGAGAGTTTCAATTAACAAATCATCGGCATACTCCGGCCGGTCACAAAATGCCCGCAGATCATTCATGGTGACACCATATTCTTTACAGAAATCGGTTGGATTTTGCGGTTCCTCTTTACTTGATGGTTTTGACCTCCAGCGAATGAAGATGCGATAGATTTTATCTAAGTCCATTATTACAATTATAATGTAGATAGTGGAGATTGGCAAGTAATACACTTAAAAATAATTGAATAAGACACTTAAAAATTTAACTCTATACCTAAAGGGGGGTGGAGAGTAGAATTTTTAGTGTGGATTGTGGAGATACCACCCCATATAATAAAATAAGTGGGTGTCAGATTTCGGGGATTACTCCACCCCCACCCGTTAAAACATCACCCATCAAAAATAAACACCCCAAACAACAGGCCAACAACAAAAAAACGCCAAAATACTCTGGCGGATTCCAATTTTAGGTCTTTTACCATGTCGCACAATATACATTTTGCGACCTAATGTGTAAAATATGGCCTAAAATAAGGATATTCTGGCGGATTTGCCTATAAAACCA
>Ga0172375_10008159_pt1 | contig 14153 bp, 12 predicted proteins | sample LakKiv1m_FD_114537 | JGI IMG/M metagenome (GOLD analysis project Ga0172375, IMG submission 114537) | Freshwater microbial communities from Kabuno Bay, South-Kivu, Congo - kab_092012_11.1m | ecosystem: Environmental > Aquatic > Freshwater > Lake | place: Democratic Republic of the Congo...
GTATCGGGTTAATAAAGATGTGCCGCCGTACATTATGGCCGCGCGCGAACCGTTATCCTACGAGGGTTTGAACCGAGTCGGACTGAAGCGCCGCAATTTTCCGCAGGAAACTATCCTGGCCCTGAAACGGGCTTATAATTTAATTTATCATTCCGAATACAATGTCTCGGGCGCTATCCGTAAGATCGAAGAGACTCCCGATTCGATAATTCCGGAAGTCCGCAATGTTATTGAATTCATCCAAAAAAGCTCCCGCGGAATTATCTGATATTGAACGGTCGGATGATTCGAAACCGGAAGCGTTATTTATTGGTCGGAATTTTTCTGACCTGCGCAACCCTGTCGGCCGGCGGCCTTGACTTGACATCCCTTGCACAAAATCAGGTACGGTCTCACTTACGGACTGTCGTTCCAGAAATCTGCGCCGGATGGGAAGCCCCAGTTTTTCTTTTTAGTCGTCCGGCAAAATCGGCGGTGTTGGTGACTGGCAGATATAATTGGCCGGATATGAGCACAATATTCTCCGAATTTCCGGTTGCGCCGACGTTTGGCCTGGCTGTCGGCGTGACTCCTTCAATTACAATGGCCGGGCAACTCGGAACCGGCCGCTGGCAAGGCGAAAGTCTGAATTCCATGAGCTTTTATCTTGGCTATCTCTGGCGGAATACGCCCCATCCCGATCAAATTATCTGCGGCATCAACCATACTAAAGGTCCCGCTGATTTCCATTTCCGCGATGTATCTCTGGGGTATCTGAAAATATTTCTGTGGAATAATTGGAATTTGTCTTTAGCCGGGACGGCGCATTTTACGCAAGTCGACATTCATGTAACCGATCATACCGACTCGGCCGACGATTACAAAACCAGCCAAAAGATTGAATTCGGTCTGGTAAGTTTGGGGTTGAATCGAAAGATCACGGAACGTCTGAAAGTCGGGACAAATCTGACTTTTGCGACTAAGAGTATTTCAGGCGGTTTTTCGATTGGAGGCTATTTTTAAATGGCGGCCGTGCAGGATCTGAAAATATTATCCGTACTGGGCTCGACCGGTTCGATCGGCGTCAATACCCTTGATGTTGTCGCGGCCAATCCGGAAAAATTCGCGGTGCGTTATCTGACGGCCGGTCACAATGCCGCCTTGTTAATTGAGCAAGCCCGCCGCTTTCATCCGCAGGCCGTCGCGATCGCCGACGAATCCCAATATTCGTTTCTGAAAGAAAATCTAATGGATTGCGCTATCGAAATATTGGCCGGTAAGGACGGTATTCTGGACATCGCCGCCCGGACCGATGTCGATCTGGTGGTCAATGCTATTGTCGGAATGGCGGGACTCGAACCGACTTACCGGGCGCTCACCGCCGGGCGGGATGTGGCGCTTTCCAATAAAGAATCTTTAGTCATGGCCGGCGAAATTATTATGAACCTGGTGGCCGAACGCGGTCTGAAACTTTTCCCGATCGACAGCGAACACAGCGCCATCTGGCAATGTCTGGCCGGAGAGGATAATACCAGTGTCAAACGCCTGATCCTGACCGGTTCCGGCGGACCCTTCCGCAACCGGCCGATCGCGGATTTCAACCGCATTACACCGGCGGAGGCTTTGCGGCATCCGACCTGGAACATGGGGAAGAAGATTACTATCGACTCGGCAACCCTGATGAACAAAGGCCTGGAAGTCATCGAAGCCTGCTGGCTGTTCGGTGTAAAACCGGAGCAGATTTCGGTACTGATCCATCCGCAGTCGATCATTCACTCGATGGTCGAATTTTGCGATGGTTCGGTCAAAGCCCAGCTGGGTTTGCCGGATATGCGGCTGCCGATTCAATACGCCATCGGCTTCCCGGAACGCCTGCCGGTGACCTGGGAAAGCGTCGATTGGCCGGCGATTGCCCAACTGACTTTCGAGGCACCCGATTACCAGAAATTTCCGGCGTTGCGGATAGCCTTCGAGGCGCTTCGGCGCGGCGGCAACGCCCCGGCCATTATGAACGTGGTCAACGAACTGGCCGTGTATGCTTTTCTTGAAGAACGGATTAAGTTTACCGCTATCGCCGAACTGATTGAAAAAGCGCTGACCGAATTCACAATTATCGATAAGCCGCAACTGGCTGACATTCTAGACGTAGAATCACAGGCGCGTGAATTTTTCACCCGCGCTCTGAACATTGACAAGGAAAGGAAATAATAGATTATGATGACCGTAATAGCTGTCCTGATCGTGATTGGCGGCGTAGTCCTGGCCCACGAACTCGGGCATTTTACATTCGCTAAACTGACCGGTATGCGGGTGGAAGCCTTTTCAATTGGTTTCCCGCCCAAACTCATCAGCAAGAAGATCGGCGAGACCGATTACCGCATTTCCGCCATCCCGCTGGGCGGCTACGTGAAAGTGGCCGGCGTGATCGACGAGAGCATGGATACCACCAACGTCGACAGCAACGAACCCTGGACTTACATGGCCAAAAATACCTGGCAAAAAATGCTTTTCATTACCGGCGGCGTGATTTTCAATATCCTTCTGGCAATCCTGATTTTCAGCGGGCTGACCATGAAAGCCGGGATTTACGAGCCGGACGGACGCCCGGTCGTCGAAAGTGTGATTCCGGGTTTGCCGGCCGATTCACTTGGCATTAAAGCCAGCGACACGATCCTGGCCGTCGGCGGAACGGAGATCGATTCCTGGAATACCATGACGGAATTGATTCACGATCATCCGCACGATTCGCTATTAGTAAAGTGGCAGAGCGCCGGAACAGTTCGGGAGAAAAAACTCTTGCCTGTCGCCAATAAGGTGCTGAAAGGTTCGAAGTTTGTCGAAGTCGGTCTGATCGGTATCAGTCCGGCAATGACGCATCGTTCTGCACGCTTTTTCGAAGCGATCGGCAGCGGCGCGGAGAATACCTGGTACTGGCTGAAAATCACGGTCATTTCGCTGAAAATGCTGGTCACCGGCGAAGAATCCCTGAAGAATATCGGCGGCCCGATTTTCATCGCCAAATTAGCCGGCGAGTCGGCCAAATCCGGACTCGGCTCGATTCTGGGATTAATGGCAATTATCAGCGTCAACCTGGCGCTCATCAATATCCTGCCGGTGCCGGCTTTCGACGGCGGTCACCTGCTGGTCATTATAATCGAAGCCATCAAACGCCGCCCGCTCTCCGTGAATGCCAAAATCCGGATTCAGCAAATCGGTCTGGTGCTAATTGTGCTGCTGACCGTGCTGGTGCTGTTCAACGACATCTCGCGCGTCTTCAAATGGTAATAAACCGGAGCGCCGATGTCCGGAAAAATCGTCAAACTGACTCCGCACATTATCCTGGAAGGCACGCGCCTGACCCACAAAACCGAAATCGCCTTTGCACTGAACGAGCATCCGCGCATCGTCGGTCCGCGTAAATACCGCTATCATTCGCCGCTGGTTTCGGGTGAGTGGTGCGCTTTTACCAATTTCCCGTGGGGCCGCGGCCTGATCAATTTCGAGCCGCAGGAAGAGGCATTGGCTATCGAAACCTATCAAACCTGGATGCGCCTGTTCGAACTCGAACGCTATTATTCCTGGATTATCGACCGCTTTCACATCTCAACCCAGGTTTACCAGCTGCTTACCTACGGCAAGCTCTATGATTTCGGCTGGCTCGAGGAACGCCTCGCCGCGCTGAACTTTCGTTTGGTTTTCTGCACGCGCCGCCCGGAATCCTTCGCTGCCGCCCGCGCGGAACGCCTCAAAGTCTCCGGCAAACCTTCCCAGTACGACGATTTGGGTATCTTCGTCAACGAACAGCGCCTTATGCGCCAGTTCGTCCGGGATTCGCAATTGCAAACCTTCGAACTGGATATTTCGGACGACAACGTCATCAACGCTGTTGAGAAAATCGCCGACTGGCTGGAAAAGACCGACGGACTGAGTCAGGACTGAAGAGCCATATTAACCGCTGAGTTCGCAGCCAACGCGGAGAATATTTTTATCATATTTGTAGGGGCACAGCAGGCTGTGCCCTTAATAATTTTGTCATTTTCTCCCGGTTACACCGCTCCCGCGGTGTATGAAGTTAGTATGATCGTGAGACCCCAGTAGATTCACGGTATGCCGTGTCTCTACTCTCCATCCTTGTCATTCTGAAGGAATTCCGGCGGCTGCCGGATAACTGAAGAATCGCTCAGGTCTTCCAACCTGACTATGCCGACCCTTCTCCGTCAGCCGGCGGATCAGGATGACACGAGAGGACAGGATGACAGAGGAGAGCCGAACTCGCACCTGAGCGATCTGCACTATTACCGGACTTGATCTGTTCCGGTTCATCAAATAGTTATTGATTTTCATTTTAATATCGCTTAATATCAAATCAGGGAAATGGAAAAAGACCGCTTATATCGAATCAGTTATTGAAGTTCTGCTTTCGGATCGGATAATCGCGGTCGGGCGGTAACCGGTAAAGACGTAAACAGGGTTTTGTATTCCGTGGCCGGAAGGCCGGGAAGTTAGTAACATAAAGAAACCTTAACGAAAGGAGCCTTTTATGGCAAAAGACAATTTGCTTTCGATTGTGGTTCCGCCGGAGGTCATTACGGCCGTGACGGATGCCATCAATGTGATTGTGACGCAGCTGAAACCGTATCTGATCTCGCTTAAGCCGGAGGAGCGTAAGAAACTACCCAAAATGGGCGATAAAACCCTGCCGTTCGTGTCGAAGGTCATCGAGTACGCCGGCACCAATCCGGAGTTCATTCCGCCTTTTATGAACCTGGCGGAACTCAAGAATGATTTTGCGGCCGTGACGGTTTTGAATCAGATGTTCCATCCGCTGACTGGAACCGTCAGTAATCTGAACGATACGATTTTAGTGGAAGGCAGCGACTCTTTTAAGGAGAGTCTGAAGTATTACGACTCAGTTAAAATCTCGGCCAAAAACGACGTGCCGGGCGCCAAGACCATTTATGAGGATTTGCGCAAGCGCTTCGAGCCTCAGAAGAAAAATTCCGAAGAGGAAGATTCTAAAACCGAATAAAATCTGCGCTCCTGCTAACCTCCTTTAGCAGGCATCCCGGTGAACGGGCGGCCGGAGAATAAAGGGAATTGAGTGGTATGGATTCCCCGGTTTCTCCGGCTGTCTCTTTTCCGGCGCGCGGGCCCTCCGCACTCATTAAAGTCAGTTCTGGACAGTCCTAACCGGGTTCCGAACCCGGGAAACCTTACGAATAATGAGGATTTCGGAGTAAATCGTAAACTTAGCGGAGTTCCAAACTGCCTCAACCCTGTTCCGAACCCGGAAAACCTTACGAATAATGAGGATTAGGGAGCAAATCGTAAACTTAGCGGAATTCCGAACTGCCTTTACCTGTAATCTGGCCCTATAAGGACTGCGCGGATTAATTTTAGATTCAAACCGGAATTTGAGGAAACGGGGCAAGGCATTTCATCAAAATATCGGGATGTTATTAATTCATCATTTTACTTGCCAATCAAACAGATAATCAATATCTTTCAACCGGATTTGATACTAATAACTGCTAATCGTCGTTTTTTTGAGGGAATGAGCGTGGTTAGTCTGACTGCAAAGAAAAATAAATAGTCTGTTGATCTGAAAACTCCGCGGGAGGATTTGATTCCTTTGACGAGATATTTCGGAATAATGGTTTTTGCGCTTGCCCTGACAATTAAGGCTGGGGCGGCGTCCATCAATGGCTTCGTACGCGCGGAGGCTACTGGCGAACCGCTGGCTTTTGTTAACGTTTTCCTGAAAGATACCTATATCGGAACCGCCACCGGGCCGGACGGATACTATGTCATTCCCGATGTCCGGCCGGGCACCCACGAAATATTCGTTAGCATCATCGGTTATGAAACGATCGCGCAAAAAGTGACCGTGGCGCAGGACAACCTGCGGCTCGATTTCCGTTTGAAAGTAACCAGCCTCGAAGGCGAGAGCGTCACCGTCACGGCCGAGCGTATGAAATTCAAAGAGAAGATGGAACTGAGCTCGACCAATCTGTCACTCAAGGAGATCAAATCGGCGCCGGGATTTATCGAAGCCGATGTCTTTCGGGCTATCCAGCTGCTGCCCGGCGTGCAGTCACTAAATGACTTTTCGAGCACTCTGTATGTTCGCGGCAGCACCCCCGACCAAAACCTGATAATGCTGGACGGCATTACGGTTTATAATCCGTTTCATCTGGGCGGGGTCTTTTCGACCTTTAACACGGATGCCATCCAGGAAGCCGACTTTTCGGCGGGCGGTTTCCCGGCCCGTTACGGCGGCCGCCTTGGCGCGATTTTGAATATCATTAACCGGGAAGGCAATACCGAGGAATTTTGCGGAACGGCTAATGTTTCGCTGATCTCCAGCAAACTGCTGCTGGAAGGACCGCTGCCCAAAATATCCGGGGTGAAGGGTTCCTGGATGCTGGCCGGACGCCGGACTTACTTTGACCAGATTATTAATAGTGCGCTGTATTTTAAAGAGCGTTATGACCGGAAAAATGGTAATTATTACGAAGAGGAAGATTATATCGGTTTCCCTTATTATTTTTATGACCTGGAAGCCAAACTGAACGTCGACCTGGGCGTCAATCACCGTCTGACGCTGAGTTCGTTTTACGGAGATGATGTTTTGTCAGTGGCTTATCAGGATAAATGGGAAGATACTCCGAATGCCGGTTATTATGAAAAATACACGACGGATAATCTTTTCGACTGGCGTTGGGGCAATCGGACTAACAGTCTGAACTGGCGCTGGATTGTTTCCCCGAAGTTAATCGTCCGTACGTTTTTAGCCGAAAGCCGTTTCCGGTTCCGGATTCAGATTGATAATGACGAGCAGGATTATTTTACCGGTGGCGGCGATACCACGGATTACCGCAGCATTTATCACCTCGATGTTTTCGATATTGTCCGCGATAACAGCCTGCAAACCGAACTGACCTGGTTTCCCAATGCGCGGCACACGGTCATGGCCGGCGTTCAGCATAAGCAGATGGATTTTCAGCTCGGGATGCTGACTAACCGCGAGACCTTCCAGGATTCGCTTTATGAAACTGCCCGCGATACGTCTTTGTGGATGCGGGCCCGGCCATACGAACAGGCGGTATTCATTCAGGATAAATGGGAAATGACGCCGCTTTTCTCGGCGCAGGCCGGTCTGCGTATCAACCATTACAGCCTGCATGATAATCTTTATCCCGAGCTGCGTCTGGCGCTGAAATATCTGCTCCAGGAAAACCTGTCGGTCAATTTGGCTTGGGGACAATATCACCAGTTTTTAACGACGGCCAATCCCCAGGACGAGAATCTGCGCTTTATCGATATCTGGCTGGCGATTCCGCAGGACCGGAAAGCCAGTTCGGTGGAGCATACGATTCTCGGGCTCGATTATCTGACAGAGCGCAATATCCTCTTGCGCCTGGAAGCCTATTATAAGGATTTCAAACACCTGCTGACCCTCAATCAGGGCAACGTCTATGCCGTCGATGAAGATATTTTACTGGATTCGTATAATGAGTTCCGGGATACGGACGCCTACGCTTACGGGACGGAACTGCTTATCAGGAAACCGACCGGCAAGGTGCAGGGCTGGGTCGGCTATACCTTTGCCAGAACCCGACGAAAGATCACCGGCTATGACTGGACTTACCCGAAATACGACCGCACCCATACACTCAATCTGGTTGCCGACTGGCAACTGACCAAAACCTGGCATTTCGGCACGGCGGTTTCGTATGCTTCCGGCAATCCGTACACGCCGATTCTGGGAGTAATTCAAAAATGGAATGCCGAGGCGGGCTACAGTGAAACCGGATGGTCTAATCTGGCAACCGCGGATTGGGGAAACGAGGATGTTATCTATTTAACCGGCAAACAAAACAGCGCCCGTTATCCGGCCTACTTCCGCTGGGATGTCAGTTTTATGCACCGGAAGGCCACCCGGTATGGCTTCCGGGAATGGTACGCGCAGGTGCTGAATGTTACCAATCATTTGAATATCATGACTTATATTTACGACCAAAAACAGAATGATACGACCTGGGGTCTCAAAGGCGTGCGCCGGTACGGAATCCCGATGTTACCCATTATGCCGACTTTCGGAGTCAAATTTGAATTTTAAGGAATGGTTACGGTGAGACGTCAGTTTATTCTTTTAATAGGGATGATCGCTATCCTGACAATGTGCAATAACTGGGGGTGGGAGAATATTGAATCTGACCAGGAAGCGCAGCTGAATATCTTTGGATTGGTGTCGCTGGATACTTCCATAATAAGTTTCGTGCAGGTTCGTCAGACCCTGAATCTGGGTGAGGACGAAGACGTACTGATCGCAACAGATACGGTTTGGTACGGCGACAGTCCGTATGATTTTGTCTTTGAAGAAACCTACCGCTCGAAGTTTATGATTGACAGCGCCGTCGTGACCATTTCCGACGGTACTCAGACGGTTCGTTTTTTTCCGGTTTATACGGAAGACGATTATTCCGGATATTATAAAAATGAATATCTCTTTATAAAAAAGGTAAACGTCGTTTATTTAGATACGCTGCACCGGTTTATCCCGCAGCCACAGACGAATTATTATCTGGAAGTTACCGTTCCGGACGGAAGGGAGGTGACTGGCATCCTCATTACGCCGGCGCAACCATCTCTGGAAAAACAATCCATCCCCGACACTCTGCATTTGCTTAAATCCTTCACTATTCCGTTTGCCGTCCTGGATGACGATCATCAAATCCTGCGCACAATTACCGAAGAGGAGGTCGGGGAGAATGAGGCCATTATCGAACCGGGCAAGGCCTCCTGGAGTTCCCTGCCGGAGAGTTTTTCTGATACTGACGATGAGGAATTCAGGTGTACAATGGAAATCCGGTTAACGGCCATGGACGCCAATTATTACCGGTATTTCGTACAAAAGCCGCTGGATGACGAGTTTGTGTCTTTTGTGCTCGGCGAAGCCAATTCCGGTTTATCCTGCGGTATCGAAGGCGGATTCGGATTGTTCGGTGCCATTGCGGTCGACCGCATTTACCGGATTGCCGTGAGGTGATGAATGAAAAAAGTTACTCGTCTGAACCTGATCATTGCATCATTATCAGCCGGATTAACACTAACCGGATGCGATAATACGGAATTGGACAGCTATGAAAACAATCTGTATGTCGTCAATCCGGATGCATCCGGTCTGCGCGAGATTTCATTGGATGCCGACTATATTTCCGAAATTGATTTTCTGCCGGACGGTTCCGGGATTAAATTTAAATCCTATGGCAATCTTTATGGTGAATATGTCTATGATTTAACCTCGGCAGAAATCTCCGTCTACCAGACAGAAAACCCGGACAGCATCCGGGTGCTCGGACAGGGCGATATATTTCTGTTTACCGGATATGGAGCCGACACGGTGAACCTTACGGAGAGTGAGGAATATGATTATGACCCGCTTCTGATTAACGCTAATACTCAGATTGTGTTTCTGACCCGGCAATATCTCGATGAGGAAAGTTGGGTATCGATAGTCCATCTAGCGGATTGTCATACGGGTTTATACCAGCCAGTCGATACAATTGAAGGAAACGGTCGGATGCTGGATTATTCTGACGATCGTTCCCTGATTATATACGAACAGAATCTGTCGCAATTTACCAGGCTGTTACTGTTACGGGCGTCTGACCTGACCCTTACTGAAATCTGCAAGACTTTTCAGACCTATTCAGTCGGTTTTAATCCCGGCCAATCCGAAATATTAATCGAAGCCTATTCCGGCGATAATCATGAGATATTTCTGGTAAATCTGGATACCGGTCAGAAATCCAAACTGACTGCGAGCGCAGGGGATGATGTATATCCGCAGTTTACACCGGACTATTCAGAAGTAATTTTTATTTACCGGAATGCTGGAAAAGCCTGTCTCCGAATCATGGATCCAGATGGTCAAAATCTCCGGAATCTGACACCGGAGTTTAATGGTATCGAAGCGTTCCGCATTTCGCCTGGCGGAAATCTGATAGCGTTTACCGCTGAACCGGATTAATCGGGCATCCGGATTAAACTGGATAGAACTTTGGCGGTTTAATATTTTAAACCTTCGGAAGGTTTTTCCGGTAATTAAAAAAGCCTTAAATTCCAATGTTTGAAATCTAGAATTGGAGGCGAAATGAGAAAACTTGGTTTAGTATTGGGTCTGGTCATGGCGCTCAGTTGGTGCGGGCGTCAGACCGGGATTCGCTTCGCGAAAATGAGCTTTGACGCCGCCCGGCAACAGGCTCAATCCGAACAAAAGCTGCTTCTGACTTATTTCTACACCGAATGGTGAGGCGCCTGCAGGCAGTTGAACCAGTTGGTTCACACGGACAAAGCAGTTGGTGAATACATCAATGCTCATTACGTCAGCGTCAAAATTAACGGCGACAGTCTGGAAGGCAAACAGCTGCGCGACCAGTATAAATATCCGGGCTATCCGACCACAATCCTGATGACCGCCAACGGTGAGGAAATCGACCGGATCGTCGGTTTCGGTGGCAATAAGGACGAATATTTTCAGGTATTGAAAGATTACACTGAAGGACGTGGTACACTCGGTGATTATCTGAACAGGCTGATAAATGAACCGGGCGATTTCGAGGCGAATTATGCCGTCCTGAAGAAATATGAAGACCGCAACGATTATCCGGCCATGCGGCAATATGCCGGGACGATTCTGAAGCTCGATCCGGAAAATAAACAGGGTAAACGGTACGAAATGCAATATTATATTGCCTTAGGCGACTTCAAAACCTCAGGAGAGGTGGCGGCGCTGAAAAAATTCATTGCCGGATGCTCCGATGAGCAGTGGCTCCAGCAAGCCTATAATAACATCATCCGGTTTTATTCCAAAAAGCAGGACCAGCCGAATGTGCTGGCGACTTATGAAGCCGCTCTTGAAAAACTCCCGCAGTCAGCGGATTTGATGAACGGCTATGCCTGGTACATTTTCGAGAATAAAGTCTCTGAAAAATACGCACGTGGCATACAGGCCGTCCGCCGGGCCGTCGAAATGGAACCGGAGGCCGATCATATCTGGGATACGCTGGGACAGTTGTTATATGCCGACGGACAGGTAGAGGAAGCAATTCAAGTCATGTTGAAAGCCGCGGAAATTGATCCGAAAGAAGAATCGTATCGGGAGAATATTAAAAAATACCAAAAGCACTAATAGGCTTCAATCTGAAGGGAAATTCTTCGCGTCTGAACTTTTAGAATAACAGAAAACAAGACCGGACCTCACCAGTGTGAGGCGCTTGTTATCTCGGAATTTTGTAGTAAATTACCGCCGTTTGATGTATTATTATACTGAGTAATGATTAATGAATGATGAATATATCGTATTCTTATATTTAAATGGATTGCATCATCTATATCATTCGGCCATGACAGCCGTTGAGTTTGCAAAACTAAATAATTGCCAAAAAGTAATCTGTGTTACATGCTGCAAAGAATATTCGGATATACTATTGCGATTATTTAAAACAAACTCTGTGGCAAATTACCAAATCGTGGAAATACCATTGCCATTTAGTTTTAAATATTTAAACATAAAAAAGAAAGCTTATCCATCTCCCTTTAGTACGATGCCTAAAGTGAAAGGTCTTTTGAGAAATGCCAAAGCGATTATCACCACTTCTCATGCGACCGTTAAAATGTGCCAAAAATACAAAATTCAGGGGCCAAGAATAATTTACCAATATCACGGGTGTGGCGATGGTGCTTATGGATTTAGTAAAACCATGGGAACTTTCGATTTACTATTATTGCCGGGTGAGTATCACCAACAGCGATTGATTGCCGAAAATGTGACTACTACCGTTAAAACTCGTATTGTCGGTTGGCCAAAGCTGGATCAAAAAATCGACATAAAAGACTTAAAAAGAGAACTGTTTAACAACGATAAACCGACGATCTTATATTCACCTCACTGGAATCCTAAAATTAATTCATATCAAAAATGGGGCGAGTCCGTTCTTGAATATTTTAACAACCAATCAGAATACAATTTAATCTTTTCTCCCCATATTCAAGTTAAACATTGGAGCCGTAAATATCATTATCGGACAGATTTTAACAACTTTAATAATAAACAAATCCTGATCGATTTCGGCAGCCGATTGAGTGTGGATTCTTCGTATTTACGAATCGCTGATTTATTTATGAGTGATGTTTCCAGTTTGATTTACGAATGGATAGCAATTAAACCGCGTCCATGTGTTTTTTTAAATGCGCAAGGCATTGAATGGCAGAGTAATGTAAATTATCGACATTGGGATTATGGACCGGTAGTGGATGATATTAATCAATTAGGTGAAAAAATTGAGGAGGCCATCCATACTGGATCTTTTTTAAATACTCAAAAAGATAGAATCGTTTACTATATAAATCAAACCGAGGAACCATCTTCCAGACGGGCGGCAATCGCGATTAATGATTACTTGTTTGATCGATGAGAAAATATCGATTTTGAATAAATGGTAATTAATAAGTATACATTTTCAGTTGCTCATAATTTGGCTTCATATCTACAATATCGTTATGGTAATTCAGAAAAAGTTAATCTGAATTGAGTTAATTAGGTGATTTGAAAAAGCATATGTTTTTATATAAAAGGTGAGAAATTGAAAATTATTTGTGTGGCAGTGGCGCTCAGAAAAGTCGAGAATAATCTTAACATTAGCCGGCATTTTTTATACTTTCATAAGTATTAAAGAAGGCAAATCGCTGAACATACTATTTTCAAGATTTTAAATGATAAGAGTTGACAAGAATTGAAGATAATTCGGACACTATTTATAGCGCCGTCTGCCAATAGGCCAAGCACCAGGGTGCGCATTATAAATCTTATTAAGCCTTTGGTACGCCATGGTATACAGGTGGAATTACGCGTTTTACCGAAGTCATTTCATGCACGCCGGCGAATGTTTCAAAATATTTCTGGTTATGATATTATTGTTCTTCAAAAAAAATTATTATCGCTATTCGTTTTACTTCTATTAAGGCGAGCGAGTAAGGTTTTAGTATATGATTTCGATGATGCCGTTTTCCTCCGGGATGCTTTCGGATCCGATAATGCCTCAAAGAATTGGTTCAGCAAGTCACGACAACACAGGTTCAAATGGATTATTAAAAAGGCAGATCTAGTACTGGCAGGTAATGCTTACTTGGAGCACTTTGCCCGAAATTTTAATCCTAATGTTGCAGTAATTCCTTCTTCGATATCTTTAATTAATCTTCCGACTCGGAACGATTTTCCTGATAATCCCGAACCGGTTGTGGGATGGATTGGAAGCCGCACGACCGTAAAATACATTCTGTCTATCGAAGAAATCTTAGCTCGAGTGATAGCTATTCATCCTTTTCAATTATGCATTATTTCTGACGTAAAGTATTCAATGTCTAGGCTGACATCTCATCATATTGTCTGGAATCTGGAACGACAAGATATAGACATTGCTCATTTTGACATCGGGATTATGCCGCTCAGCGATGATCCTTGGACGAGAGGGAAATGTGCATATAAACTATTACAGTACATGGCGGCCGAAATTCCGTTTGTAGCTTCTGCGGTGGGGATGAATGTAGATGTCAGTGATGGTAATACAACCGGGTTTGCAGTAAGATCGGAGCAGGAATTTATTGAAAAGTTGCTTCTGTTGCTAAAGAACAAGACTCTTCGGCAGAAGATGGGAAAAGCGGGTAGAATCTTTGTAGAGAAGCATTATACGACCGAATTGATCTCCGATAAGATAGCTGACCTGTTTAAGAATCTGAAACCGATATCATCTGCACATTCTATATGACAGGTATTTTTTTCTGATATATAAATAATCCCGAGTGTTTCGAGATGAAGTCCGTCAAAACCGGTTATTTTACCGGTCTCATCAAGTATTGTATTTGCCAAGCATGGAAAATTCTTGATAATCTTCTTTCATAGAAATTCTGCCAAAAAATATTTCTATTGACCACCTTCGATATTATACCGGCGAAAAGCCTGTCAATCAAATCGGATTGATAAAATTGTAGAATCCTTCGCAAAACCTCTTTTGTAGCGGTCTGATTTTAGCTAAATTCCTGTTGTGGAATCAAAAAAAGCAAAAGGAAGATCAGAATGTATCAAATGAGCCTTGGAGATTATCAGGTCA
>Ga0172375_10008161_pt1 | contig 14150 bp, 13 predicted proteins | sample LakKiv1m_FD_114537 | JGI IMG/M metagenome (GOLD analysis project Ga0172375, IMG submission 114537) | Freshwater microbial communities from Kabuno Bay, South-Kivu, Congo - kab_092012_11.1m | ecosystem: Environmental > Aquatic > Freshwater > Lake | place: Democratic Republic of the Congo...
AAAGAAGCAGATTCAGTTTCAAAAGCTATGACTGAACCAGACGAAATATCTAACAATAAACTTGAATCATTATCTGAAAGAGGAGGGTCATTTCCTGTGGAAATCGATCCTGCAGCGACCAAATCTCTTGAATTACCACTAAAATCCACTAAGCAAGAACTGGTAGCTAACGGGTAATATGCCCAAATATTAGTTAAATCCGAAGGACGCCCGTATATATTATGCTCCGATACTATTCCTGAAGCAGATTTAGCTTCACTCCAAATTCTTACATCGGCAGCATTTCCATTCCACCAAGCGGTATTACCGCCAATAGTAAAAAATTGACAAGTAACTGAATCTGTATTGTTCACACTTATTATTGATGCAGAATTCAAATAAACAACATGTGAACCGCTATTTCTTGTATAAGCTATATCATACCATTGGCTAATATTAATAATTCCACTTGCTGTATCAGTATTTCCACCAGTTAAAGCTAATCTTAAATCGCCTGTATCAAGAAGGCGTACATTTTCAAATTGAGAAAGAGCCCCGTTTGAAATCTGAAAAATTAGAGAACTTCTTAACCCTTCTGTATAAAATCTTCCAAAAAAAGTAACAGGATCGCTTGCCGGCACAGTAGCGTTACGATAAACATATTCTCCTGACGCATCCATTCTTAATGACATTATGCACGCTCCAATTTCCCACCCATATTGTTACTTATGTTAACCATCCAAAGTAATTCCCAGGGTTTTAAAAATCTTATATTTAATCCGTATGCTTCGTTAAGAGGTTCTAAAAGCATATAATTAACCCATAAACCATTTGCTATTGTTCCCAAATGTTCATTGTCTGACAAAAGGGCATGATGAGGCTCATCCCCATTACTATCTGAAATTATTCTTTCATCCCATACATCGAAACCAATATTATTTCCATTATCATATACGTAAATATCGTTCCAAACACTTTGATCTCGATAAGGAATGCTGCGATTATTAAAACCGCTTATTATTCCATCATTAATTTCATTTAAAGCATCAGTTACTCGCTGATGATATGTAGCATTGCTAAAACCGGCAGCCGCGGCTTCCGCTGCTGTACGACGCGGAAATAATTGACCCACAATTCCCAAAGGGCTAGCACTAATAAGAGTGTCTGCGGCTATAAAAACATTAGAAACACACTGATCAATAACCGTTTGAAGAGATTCGCCTGACAATGATCCATTATAAGTATTTTGGTAATTATCTGAGCTAAATCTAAAATCATTAGAACCAATCCTTATCCAGCACAGCCGAGGAGACCCTGCTGTTACTTGAGACGCCAGACCTGTATGTTGCCCCCCGCTAATCATAGTTGTTGAAGTAGCTCCGCTTCTGGCCCAATTATAAGCATAATCGGTTCTTCTAGGTTCATCATAATTCCCCCACTCCCCGCAATCGAATCCTCTTAATAAAACCAATAAATCAACCGGGCCAAAAGTAATAGCTGCATAATCCCCACCTCTATTATCTGTGCCGCGATAAGAATCTACTCCACTATCGCCCAAAACACCTAGTTGAATAGTCATAATTAATATTACTCCTGAGTGCCTTATAAATTAATACTTTTAATATAAATACCTCCTGCACAAAAATATCTGCGAAATATAGGTAATATCAAGAAAGAGACAAAACGACATTTATTGTCCAGGTAGAACCGGGAGGTTTTGTTCCAAGAACAACAACTTTTCTGTTTAACATTCTACCCTCTGCGTCATCTATGTCGTTAAATATCGCCCACTCGTTCCAATCAAAATTAGCTTCACTAGAAGTAAAACTGGATTGAAAAGTTACCGTAGCATTAGCCGAAGAAGATGTTCCGTCGTTGTGTTGAGGATAAGTTGCATCCATCCCCTTCCTTATTTTATTAGTAGCTGCTTGCAAATTTGTTTGAGATGCTGAAGCTGCTGTAGTACTATCCCCAACCCCAATACAAGCACTAGCGTTTGTAAAGCCTATTATGCTCCCTCCCGTTAAAGCAGTCCACATATAAGAAGCGCCCCCATAAGTCAATAAATTCCCCTTCCCTTCTATTATCTCATATGGTTGTGGCGCTTCTTCTCGAACTATTTGTTTTCCGCTCCAATTTCCATATCTTTTATATATAGTCCACCTGGATTCCCACATGGGAAAATCTATCTTTGATGAAAACACTGCGGATGAAGGAATTGTTAAATTATTTTTTTTATTATTCATAAAATTTTTTATTTACGCATTACCATCGGTAAGATTAAAAGTTGTTACAGTTACCGTTTGAGATGCGCTTATGCTCGTATTATCTACAGTCATATCTCCGCCCCCACCGGTAAGAGTTACGTTACCCTGCATGTGTTGAGTTGTACCATTACTGGCATATAATCGAAAATGGCCCGCTGTTCCTGTCCCTTCGGCGCTTGTTGACCAAGTCCCAGACATTGTAGTTGATCCTGCAGAAGGCCCTAACAACCAATCTCCGGGGCAAGTAATTGTAGCTAAAACATCTCCGCTATCCGCATCGGTAATATTTGTAGGAGAAGCCCCTGTTCTAAGTTTTACAACGGGGCTCGCGCCGATATTGGTTTCGATGGCGCTGAGTCTGGCATTTCTAACTGAAACACTTAATTTTAAAGGCATAAATAAATACTCCTTCCTTTTTTTTAAATTAAAAATCTTCCTTTTTCAAAGAAGATTTTTAAAAAATTCTTATAAATTAACTATTTAACTGTACTACTAGCAATCCAAAGATTGCCTATACGATACCATAAAAGCCCGTTTTCATCGGTCGCCATTTCTGCAACATCCAAAATTGTATTTTTTGCAACAGCCCCGGCGATATTAGAGGGTATGTTTGTTGTAGGCGATGTACGAATTCGCGTTCCATTAGCTAAAACCGTAACAGTCTGGACAACAGGGTCAGGATCAGGCGGCGGTTCTGGTATGGGGGGGGTTATACTTCCTGAGAATTGTTCTTCACCACCATTATACCAATTCAAATCAATCGATTGTGCTCCACCTGCACCAAACTCTTTACCTCGGCCATTAGCTCCACCGCTAAACTGCCATAAAGCATAATGAACCCAATCACGAGGCATAAATGGTTTTGCGACATTCCAATTTGCAACCCATAAGGGCAAAGTCTTCCAGTAAGATGCTTCTAAAGTATTATAATTCCACCAACCCGGCGAAGTATAAATGCCCAATTGCAAATCAGGTCTGGCGGCTTTAAATTTATTTTTGAAAGAAAGAATTACTGATGAAATATAATCATTATATTTTCCATCCGACATCTCACAATCCAGCCAAACTGTTTTAGCGTTTGAAATAATATTTCCATTACCATCACAAACACTAATCGGATCGGGATCGCCATATTTGGCTAACAAAGTTAATACCGTATTAATTTGAGTATTAACATCAATCGCCCCAGGATGAAAGAAATGATAAGGTTGCCTTTTTATACCCAATCTTTTCGTTTCGCTATAATTATATTCAAACTTTTCATCAATCACATATTCTGACATTTTAATAATAGCAAAACGAACCCCTGCTGTCTTAGAAATCTGCCAATTCATTACCCCCTGCCATTTAGAAACATCCAAACCAAGAATCGAATGAACCCCCTCGCCCAAGGTAACTCGTTCTACCAGCCCATACCCATTACCTAAATCGATTATTCTAACTTGAGGAGTTACAGCCTTAACCCAAGTCCCTTCATGCGAATGTAAACGATATTCGCTAAATTCACAATTTTTCAATAATTACGTCCTCCTTTCTATATTTCTAAGAAACATCTCTCGCTTTAGCGTGTGGTTTTTCAAAACACAAAATTTATAAAATACTATTTTCATCTGCTTCCCCATTGTTATCATCGCTATGCTCCCCAAGTTTAATAATTCCATAATATTTATATTCCGCTTTTGCAATTTCAGTAGTAGATTTCATCTTTTCTAACAATATTTCCAAGATAAATTCTTTATCCAATCCCCCATCTTTCAAAGCGTCATAAAAACCGAGCCAGAACATAGCGTTATCTCTTCCAGATATGTATAATTTTTCATTAGTAGTAGAAGAATCCTGTTTTTCATCCTGGCTATTATCACAAATATATGCACACTGATCTTCCATAATGAATATCCTTTTTTTTATTTTTTAAAATAAATGATCAACAATACCTAAAGATTTTGCTTCTGGGGTAAAGAAAAAATAATCTTTATTATTTATAGAAATATCATCCAACAATTTATCATCAATTTTTGTATTTTCTTTTACAACCATTTTCAGTAACCCCCAAACCGATTCTAAATCCTTAAATTCTCTGCGTTTTGATTCTACAGTAGAAAATCCCATATTCTCAAATTGACGAGGCTCGTGCAATAAAAAACGAGTATATTCCTGACTAAACCGGTTCTTTTTACTTCCACACAAATATATAAATAAACCGGCAGAAAAAACAGAACCATATCCATAAGTATGGATTTGATAACCTTTCTTTTTCATACTCTTTATTGCGCTCATAATCGAAAGACAAGCCGAAAGTTCGCCCCCTTCAGTATTAATTTTTAATATAACTGGAGGTTTGCTCTGAGTTTTAACATCCTCTTTACAAAGTTTCTCAAAAGTACGATTTACGATTAAAGCCATATCGCTATCAACCATATCCCACAAATAAACACTTCTTTCTTTAAAAGCGTTTTGTTTTATTTGTTGTGCTAAAGAGTTTTTAACAATTGCAGTTTCTTCAAAGTTATTCATGACAATCTATTCCGTTTCATTTTATTAAAGATGCCATCCTTGCAACAACAGATCTTTCTATATCCGTCAATTCAACCATCCCAAACAGAAAATGACCAGAGAACGCCTCGGTTAAAGCGAGCATGCCATTATCCTTTTCTAAAGATTTGCGATCTATCTGGGAGACATCAAAATCAAAAACAATCCGGCTACCTTCTCCAATGCGGCTAATAATCATACGAACATGCTCACTACTTAAATTTTGAGCTTCATTGCATAGTATAAAACAATCATTTAAACTACGCGATCGCATATTCCCCAAATATAATATTTCAATTTTATTTTGTTGGAGAAATGTATCCAATAATAAATCAGATATTATATCACTCATATATGCGCAAGAAGCCTTTAATTTATCGGTTATATCTCCGGGTAAAGCTCCTAATTCAGGGATTCCTGAAACAGGAATAGGATTTCTAATAATTACAATCTTATTATACTTTCCTTTCTGAAGTTCTCCTAACGCAAAAGCTGTTGATAAATATGTTTTTCCGCTCCCAAAAATGCCTGAAATAGCCATAACCGGAATACCCGAATCAAGCAAATCAAAAACCAACTCTTGTCTTACGTTTTTAGGTCTTATTTTGCCTAAAATTTGATTATCCAATAATTGCTTATATTTAATTTTTATCAGCTTCTTCCCATCATAGCGATATCTTTCGACTATTTGGCCATCATCTTTTTTAAGCAATAAATACTGATTAGTTAAAAGATCGATTTTAAGATTATTAATATAAAAATTTTCAAATTCATCATTTGTTAATATTAGTTCTTTGACACCTGTATAAATTTTTCACCTCCGGATTTAGAGGACAATATTCCAAACTTCTTCTATACCTTTATTGCCAACCACAAAACATTGCGATCTTTTTTCAGCCTGAATAAAACCATTGTTATTTAACCAGCGAGATGCAGAAGAAAAAGTAGGCAGACGATAAATTTCCATCAGCCCCTCTTTCTCGTATTGCATAGCTTGATGTAAATGCCCTAAAAGCCAATAAAACTGATTACATCGCCCCCATTCATCTTTTGCTTCGACAGTCATGAGTTGCAAAGCCGTTTTTATCTTCAGATCATGTGAAAAACCAAACAAATTAGAGCTAAAAGTATAATATTTTCTGGGTAAAATACCAGTATCTACCCAAACATTAGAATAACCTCTATAAAAACATTCAAGGCACTTCATGAGCAAATACATCGTATTCTGATCATGATTAGATACAACATTATAAATTTTAATAGGGGCATAATTCAATAAATAATTAATAGTAGCAACAAGAATCGATAATGCACTATCGATTATATTATAATAAAAACCATCCATATCCTGAGGGGTACCTCTAGACGTTGTACCTTCGTGATTGTCACAATTTAAGAAATCATTACCACATAAAAGTACAATTTCATCAAAATTTCTAGAGGCGATTTTTTCGGTAATTTTTTCAATAGTTTTACGATATAAATCGGTTGCTATTTTTATATTGTACTCACTGTTACTTGTTTCATATTTACTCAATAAACCTAAATGCACATCAGATATCCCTATAATCAAAGCTGTGCTCGATTTTTCAGGATAAAACCGAGTTATATTGGCTGCTGAAAAAAGATCATATTTTATATTTTTAAAAATATCTTCAATTTTTTCTTTTGTAACTCGCTGAACTTTTCTTTTCAGATGAACCTGAATACTGAATAAAGGAACTACCAATAAACGACCGCTATCATCTACGCGGCCTTCAATTACTTTGCCGTCGCTAACTTCCCACTTTACAGCCCTATCTTTACGATAACCTTCATGAGTCGAGACCTTATATCGATCAACTTCCCAAATTTGCGTATCTATTTTAAATTGTTTAAGAACTTCTTCTACAGAAAGCAATCTCTTAGATGAACAAAGAACATTAATAAAGTCTTGTCCTTCTTCATAAGAAGATGAGTTTTCCTGAGAAGGCTTATCTAGCGACTGTTCTACACTTTTATAAATTCTCCTGAATTGTGATCTTAATTTTTCACCATTTTCATAACTATATTCTTTAGCCAGTTCTTCCCAAGACAGACAATTTAATTCTTTTTTTTCATATTTAGAAAGGCAAATCTGATATAAATCTTTATTCAATAATTCTCTCCTTATAATTTTTCCTATTCCTATTTCTTATCTGAATATATTTCTATTTCTTCAGTTTTTTCTAGCCAAGGCTTTTTAACTTTATCGGGCCGAATAATGTCTCTCAAACTGACGGATAATTTAAAAGTAACTCTCTCAGAACCCTTTACCGGTACAATCTCACCGGTTTGGAGACTTCGCATAATTCGATCTTTCCCTCGGTAATAATCTAAATTTCCGAAACCGGGCAGGCTTAATCTTACTCGATTTGTTATCGCTTCTGCAAATATTTCTTCAACGGCTTGCCAGAATATGTAAGTATCCTGAAGAGTAAAATTAGCCTTATGAGCCAAAATCCGATAAAACTCTTTTTTAGCAATTTCTTTTTCTGTTTTAATTTTCATTATTATTCTCCTATATTATTCTATTCCATTTAACGAAAATATCCTCTAACTGTCCACATTTTTACGTTTCTTGGCCATAAAAGATTTTTTTTTATTTTTTCTTATTACTTCAAAACATTTCGAACAAAATTTTTGCCGATTAGACCCTTTAATAACCATAATTCCGCAATTTTTGCAATAAACAATTTCTCCTCCGTAATAATTAATATATTTTTCCACAATATTCGTCTCATTACCTATCTCTATAATTTTTTTACTACGATCATCTCCGTACAATAAAATATCGTAATTTCTTAACTTAAATCCGGGTTTACAGGGTTCTATCAAATCTAAAATAGTCATTAAAAATTTAAAATCATTAAACTCTCTTTTGCCCATTTTTATCCGGGCAGTTTTCATTGCTAGTGAAAAGTTATCTCTAGAAAAATAATATAAGTTCGAAGAATTTCTTGATGATTTTTTCGCCCAAACTAACATTATAAAAGCCAGTTTTTGAAATTTAAAATTCTTTAATTTTTCAATATTTTTTATTTCATTAAAAGTGATAAAAACGTTTTTAGATTTTTTAATATCATTTTTAAATGCTTTATCAACCGCATTATTTATCAAATTTTGATCATTTATTAGATTAAAGTTTTTATCTTGCAACTGACAAAAATCTATAATCGATTTTTGCGTGGATTTTTTATCATAATTACAAGACCATAAAAAATATTTAGCTAACAAATAAATTTCATAATAATTAAATTTACTATTTGTAAATCCATTACGGATTATCGACTTAATCCGATTTTCTTCATCAATCAAAATATTGCCTACGATAAACTAAAGTTTTTTAAAGAATAAGTTTTCCATAAGTATTTTATATCCCCATTAGGAGACTTAACTGGAAAAGAATAGATATTTTTATCATTATTGGACTTTAAATTTTGAATAATCCCTTCAGGAAAAAGTTTCCAAACAAACTCTTTTGGACCCTTTTTCAGTTTATATGTACAATAAACCCCCAAAGAAGCTAACTCCTGAACATCCGCGCTAATCAGAGAAAAACATAAATCTCGTAAATAAGCAATATAAATATCCAGAGCATCAAAATTGCGATAATCATCTTTAATTCTTTTTTTAGATTTAAAAAGTTTATATTTTTCTATTATCTCAATCATAAACATTACTTTAACATAATTAGTATTTAAATCATTTATTAAGATTTTCCAATCAAAATCATCCTGTCGCAAAGTATCTTTTATTTCTTTTATATTTCTTTCTAAATATTTACAAATTTTATTCATTACAGAATCATTAAAAGTAAAAAAGGAATATTTATAATATTCAGCAACAATTTCTTTTTCGTTTGGAGATAAACTTTCTTGATTTTTATTCAACAACGCAATAAAAGAATTGTTAAATTTTGTCCAACAATAGTCGTTATATACTTTCAATTCTTTTAAATACCTATTATTATAATGCGGATAAATATATCTAAAAAAATAAGGGCGTTTATCAATTATTAATAAATTAGAAAATTCTTTTTCTTGTATTATCTTTTCATCATCATCGACTTTAATCTTAGAATATTTAAACCAATTGGAGGGCATATTTTTAGCATAACCTGTTTTAGCCTTATCAATATTTTCGCCCTGGAAAAACCTAAATAACTTTAACCGTTTGAATAACTCGGCATATTCTTTTGTGTCCTTTTTTAAATTGTTTATCATTACATATGCTGTACTTGAGCAATTCGTAATAAAGCCTATTTTCGAGTGCATCCCATTAACATCGCTATTTATCAATGATTGCCGATCCGGGATTATTTTAGAAGATATTTTCTTAGCATATGATATCGGTAAACCGCCCTGAATGCCGCTAATAATTTCTTGCGAATTTGTAGTATACACACAATCGCCATCAAAATCAGAATCGGCATGTAAAAGTACATCAATACCTTTGCAATTATAAACAATACCGGTATATAAATACTTATACCATTCTTGAGTATCCTTTGTATCTTTAAAATTTAACAAATTTATTTCACTAATAAAAGTTAATGGTGCTCTGCACGCTGCTACCTGAGAAATATTAAATTTATTCCAATAATTAGAATAATGTTCTTTATCTTTTAACAAGCCTACAGGTTTTAACCCCAGACAATGTTCAGTTAAAGCATACGGGTCAGAAATCATTACTGAATAATTACCTTGCGAAAACAAAGACCCAATATAAGACTCATGTATCTTTTTATTTAAACTAGTGATAATATGCTGGCGTATACACGGATCAAACCTCATTTTTGGATCGATCACCAACGCCTGAGTCATTGGATCTGAGATAGACGATAAAGGATCGCCATCATTTAATTCACCAGCACCCGTAAAATATAAAATCATTTTTTCTCTGCTCAAACCACTTAAATCTTTAAAATAATCTAAAGTATTTTCACAAAGACTTTCTATTTGTTTATCGCTTAAATCCAGCACTTGTAAAAATTGATAATTCGATCTAACATAATCCTTATCTTTTTTAGGAGAAATCCGATTAATTCCAAAGCTAAAGTCATATTCTCTACACATATCAATAAAATTCTTTTTAGATTTATAGCACATCCATAGTTTTACTTGAGAAGCAGTAAAAATCACATCGATATCGTGTAAATCAACATCATGCTCCCAAATATCTTTTATTTTCCAAATATTTTTTTGCTCACAGAGTTTATGAAAATCAAAATTAACCAGTAATCCTTTTGTGAACGCCCCCCGGATTATATAAGTTGCCGGCAAATAATCGATTTCTAATTCTTTTGCCCATTTCTCCGCTTGATGTGGAGAAATTAATCCTTCACCATCAAACAAATTAAATTTAATCTTTTTTTTCTTATCAGTTACAACCATTTCCCCATTTTCATTTTCGTGTACCCAATCAACCAAAACATCTCGTTCCACTTCACAATCGGGAATAACACAAAACTTGGGCATACTAATTCTGTGTGTAGAAGAATTAGCTAAAGAAAAATAAACTGCATATTTATTAGGAACTAACGGAACATCCTTATCTCGCCCACAATCCAAGATATCTATCAGTTCGGATATAATCGAATCATTGCAAAAAAGAACACAATTACGCCGTATATTACCCGCCCCAGCTAACAATCTCGAATAAGATTTACCGTTGATAAAAAATTTATCCAATATTTTTTTATAATGTCTCTTATCTTTTATAAAAACACTTACCAAATCGTCAACAAATAAAAGATTATTAATTTCTTGTATTATTTTTAAAAAAGTATCTTTATTTTCTGAAGTAAGATTCGATTTTATTAAATTTCTTTTTTTAGCCTGTAATGATTCTAACTTTTGGTAATCGAACACAATCCCTTTTATTTTCTGAACACTGCGTATTATCTGGCAATCAGCTAAACTTATTAACTCCCCATTTTTTTTAGCATCATCAATAGATAATTTTATATCACAATCCGAGTTAATAATTCGATCAGAACTCATCTTGTAAATATAAAATTGTTGTAATTTTTTCAATAGTCATACCTATTCGAATTAATAGCAGATAAATATAAATCCCATTCAGAAGCTTCCCCATAATCTAAACCATTGTCTAGAAATCGGTTATAAGACATTTCAGACCATTCTAACTCATCCTTCTCAAGAAATAGATCATCCCAAACCGGCATATCTTTAACAGTTTCAAAATAAAAATCCATATAATTCTCGATAAAATCTATACAAAAACCTGTATTTCTGTTAATTTTATGGTTTGGAGTGCAATCATCAAAATATAAACAATATCGGCAACACTCCATTAAAAAAAAATACTCCTTTCATAAATTTATAATTTTTCATTTTTCTAAACTTATATCACAATACTCAAAATTTGTCAATAGAGAAACTAATAACTAGAAAATTTTTACCTAATAATTCATAGGAGAAAATAATTTCTAACCAACCTACAGAATAGCTTTATATGACCACAGGAAGGCTTCTAAGCGTTTTTTTTTAAAAACATGACATTTGATACCTTTAATTTTAAAAAACGCTTGTAGCCCTTCGTGTTAGCTTACAGGGTTATTCCTTTTTTTTATGTTTTCTTTATTTATGACTATTAAAAAAAATGTTAACGTATTATTTGTTACTAAGAGAAGAATATCATTGATTATCAATACTTACATTATCTTATTTGTTTAAAATTTCAATAAATTTTTGTTCATAAGCAGAAACTGTTCAATTTATTTCGCATAACCTTAATTATATTATTAAATTAAAACTATTATAACTTAAGTATTAGGTTTAAGATTAAGTCTTAAATAGATTAACTCATTAATAGGATAATTCTTAAAATTTAAGATTAAGTCTTAAATAGATTTATATTAAAGATTATTTATTTTTTTATTTCTTTATATTATTATTTTAATACTGTAATCAATAAATATTTGTAATTAATCCTTTTAATAGATTAATTCTATTAATTATTACCTCATAAAGTTAGACTTAAGTTATAATTTAAAGACTTAAGCTATAAATTAATTTAATCATAGTTAAATTAAATTAATACTATAATTTAAAGACTTAAGTATTATAGGCTATACGCACTACAAAATTTAAAAGAAAATAAACAGTATAATTGACAAAAAATCAAAAATATGATAATATGATTTAAAAAATTTAAAATATTAGGATTAATGTATTGCGCAACGTTATAAAAATAATTGATTCACCCTGCGGGACAGGTAAAACATCTTGGGCTATCGAATATTTAAATAACTTATCTGAAGATAAAAAATTTATTTATATTACACCTTTTTTAAACGAATGCCAGAGAGTACAAGATTCGATTAATAAAGAGGCCATACAACCCGATCAAAGGATAGGATCGGGCAGAAAGCGAACTCATTTTTTGAATCTTATAAAATTAGGAAAAAATATATTAAGTACACATAGCTTATTTTCAGATATTGACGATGATATTATTTTAGCTCTTAGGATGCAGGATTACACTCTAATTTTAGACGAGGCTTTTCAAACCTTAGATAGGTTTGATATGTGGGAGGAATTATCGCTTTTAACTCCGAGAGAAGTAAAAGATCAATTAACTAAAAACAATATAAACACGCTTTTAAAAAAACAATTTATTGTTACGGATGAGAATTATTTGGTTAGATGGATTGATAAGGATCATCCAATTGATAAATATAATAAAATAAAAAAATTAGCAGAAAGAGAATTATTATATCTTATTTCTGATTCTTTATTGATTTGGAGTTTTCCTTATAAAATTTTCTTATCAGATATTTTTAGAGAAATATATGTTTTAACTTATTTATTCGATTATCAAATACAAAAATATTATTTTGATTATTTTAGTATAGAATATAAAAAATATCATATTAAAATTATCGATAATAAATATCAAATAATCAAAACTGTAGATCAAAATTATGAAATAGAGTGGAAAAATAAAGTAAGAAAGCTAATAAATATTTTAGAAAATTCAAAGTTAAATAAAATAGGAGATATTTATGAAGATAAAAGAGGGGGAAAGAAAAACACGGCTCTTAGTAAAACCTGGTATGAAAAAAATAATCAACAAATAAATATAATTCAAAAAAATATTGTTAATTATTTTATCAATATTACAAAATCAAAGACAGATGATCGAATGTGGACTTGTTTTAAAAGCAATAGATCGAGATTTAAATCAAAGAATTTATCTATCAACGATAAGAAATATTGGGTAGCCATTAATAGTCGTTCGACTAATGATTTTGGATGTAAATCTGTTTTGGCATATCCGGTAAATCGTTACTGTAATCCTTTCTATACCTCATTTTTTAAAATAAAAAATATAGAAATAAATAATAATGGCTTTGCTGTATCTGAATTAATACAGTGGATTTGGAGAAGCCGTATTCGCAATGGGCAATCTATTTCTCTTTACTTGCCCAGTCAACGTATGCGCAGCTTGTTAGATGACTTTCTTCAAAATAAGCCTTTATAAGTAATTTATGGAACTTTTAAAAACAAAGTTCCATAAAATTGACATTTTGCCTTTTTTTTATCATATATAAAATACAACTTTAAAAAAAGATCCGTTAAAACAGAGCTTAAAAACTTCAATAAAAATAATTTTTAGTTTAATAAATAAATTTGCTTTTTAATAAGTAAATTTGCTTTTTATTTTTAAATTCTTATACTTATATTTTTTATTTATTTTATATATTTATTAATATTATTTTGATATATTAATAATAATTTAGTTATTTTTTATTCCTATATTTATTTAACTTTTTATATTATTTTATATGAAATTGTAAAAATATATTCTTATTTATTTATTATTTAAATTTAATGGTAATAATTTGGTTATTTTTAGTTATATTTTTGGTAATGTTTAGTTATAATTTTAGTTATTTATTTATGTGATTTTTTTATATTTTTATGTGTTGATTAACCAGCTAATGGCCTGGCTGTACTAAAAATGAAACAAGAATATGTAAACTAGGGCGGCATATATCGTACATACAAAAAATATCTTGCGATAATACACTATTATCACAAGATATTAGTAATAAATAAGTAATAATAATTATAACTAGATAATTACTAATAAAAAATAAATATACAGATCAGTATTACTAATAAAAAAAATTACAGATAATATAGTTAGTAACTGGTAATAATCTAAATAACTAAATTATAACTAAATCATAACCAATTATAACTAAATCATAACTAACATATAATCAATCCATTTAAATAAATACAAATATCTATTAAATATTATAAATAAATAGATAAATTTAATAATAATTACAACTAATAAATAATCAAAATATAAAAT
>Ga0172375_10008162_pt1 | contig 14150 bp, 11 predicted proteins | sample LakKiv1m_FD_114537 | JGI IMG/M metagenome (GOLD analysis project Ga0172375, IMG submission 114537) | Freshwater microbial communities from Kabuno Bay, South-Kivu, Congo - kab_092012_11.1m | ecosystem: Environmental > Aquatic > Freshwater > Lake | place: Democratic Republic of the Congo...
CAAGAACGCGCTGATCAAAATCACCGATTTTGGCATCGTCCAGACCAGCAGGCACCCCGACCCTGAGGTCTCCGCCCCCCTCCCCGATCTCCCCAGCCACGAAGGCACCATCGGTTTTCGCGGCACCCCGGGCTATGCCTCACCAGAGCAATTCCGTAACACCCACAGTGTTGATTGCCGCACCGACATCTTCTCCTTTGGCATCTGCCTATGGCTGATGTTCTGCGGCAGAAAACCATTCCGGCACAATCAGATACCGGAGATCGCCGTGCCCTCTCCCCTCCCTGGGGCACCACCCTTCCCGCCGGTGCTGACCAAGCTCTTGAAAAAAGCGGTGGCCTACGACCCAGAAAGCCGTTATCAAACCTTTCAAGAGCTACGCGCCGACCTCAATCAGGCCCATATTGACCTCTACCGGGTCGACTGTCCCTACATGGAGGTCGACTTCACCGACCTGGAGGCCGAGAACTACAATAACCGAGCCCTATCCTACCTTGAATTGAACAAAACCCGCGAGGCCAGCCTCTGCCTGGCCCGCGCCTTAGAGATCAACGACTGCCTGCCCGAGGCGATATATAACGACACCCTGCTCCGCTGGCAGGCAGGGAGCGCACCTGTCACCACCCTCCTCCGCGAAATCGAGGCCGTTCGCCAGCGACTGCCCAAGGCCCATCTCCTGGAGCCTCTCGCGGCCTCTCTGAAGCACACCCCCCCAGAGGAGGCTGTCTTTCCTGAATACGCCCTCTGCCTGCCCAAGAACTCGGCCGATGTCTTCCGGGCCAGCCAACTGCACCTAGCCAACCAGCGCAACATCACAGACCTTCTGAGCAAAGAGCAATATCGCCAGTGCTACGAGGTCTTGAGCCGTGCCTGGGAGAGCATCGGCTACCGGAAAGACCCGATACTGCTTGCGGCCTACGATCAGCTCGCCAGCCGTGCCAGCAAGAAATCGATCAAGGCGATTATCCGCCTGATGACCCTGCCTGCCGATGGCGATGTGGCCGACTGGCTTACCACCCTGCCGGCCTCCAAGAAGATCCTCTTGCTCGGCCCCAAGGGCAAGGCCATCCTCCGTTCCTACGAACCCGGCCCCAAGGCCAAGGCCTTGGACAACTATGACCAGGTCACGGCCCTCGCCCTGAGCGCCAACCAACAACGCCTGGCTGTCGCCTGTCCGGCGGGCATCCACCTGCTGTCGATCAAGACTGGCAGGGCGGAGAGATCCATGGCCATCACCAGCCCAGTGACGGCCATGAACTTCAGCCCAGACAGCACCCTCCTCACCTACGGCTGCGCGGGCGGTCAGCTCAGCACGGTAGACCTGGCCTCCGGCAGGACGCTGACCGTCAACTCAGAAAAAAGCGGCCCGCCTCGCTCCCTCACCTACTTCGACAAACGCCATGATTTTGTCTCTGGCCACGAGGATGGCACCCTCTGTTTTTGGGAGGCGGGGCACAAAGAATGCCATCGCCAGCTCGCCGCTCATGCCATGCCGGTGACCATCCTGAGGGCGGCCGCCAACGGCACAACCTTCCTCTCCGGGGCCTCCGATCGCATGATCAAGCTCTGGAATCGGCAAAGCGGGCAATGTCTCAAATCCATCAAGCCCCACGACGCCGCCGTCAACGCCGCCATGATCCTGCCCGACAACACCCACTTGATCACCGCCAGCGACGACGACCTCATCAAATTTTGGGGGCTCGATTCCGGCCTCTGCCTGCACACTATCGATGGCCGAGGTGATGGCATCCGCAGCCTGGCCAGCGGCCCTCAATCCCATATCGTGTTGGCCGGACGTAATGATGGCGCGATAATCGCCTGGATGGTGATCTATGACCTGGAATTTTCGTAAGCCCCCTCAGCCCGTCCCCGGCAATGGCGAGGACAACCCGGAACCCGTCTTTGGCCGCACGGATACCGGTCAGAGCCGCCCCAACAACGAGGACAGCTTCGTCATCCTGCCCCTCACCGCTCCCTGGTGGCGGGCGGAGGGGCTCTTGCATGCCTTGCGCAGGGCCGTGGGGCTCCCCCCCCGCTGGTCTTGGGCGGGACGGACAATCATGATGGTGGCGGATGGCATGGGGGGGCATAAGGCGGGAGAGGTCGCTAGCCGGACAAGCGTCGAAGCGATGGTGCACCTGCTCAGCGCCGACAAGACCCTGCGACAGGGGGCGGCCAACCGCGAGGAGATCGAGCACCTGCTGATCCGTGCCCTGCGGGAGACCAACGATCAAATCATGCGTATGGCCTGCGAGAACGAGGCCCTTTCAGGAATGGGGAGTACCTTTATCGTTGGCTTCGTCCAGCGTAACACCCTGTTCACCTGTCATGTCGGCGACGTCCGGGCCTACCTGCTGACTGGCCAAGGCTTGCGCCAACTGACCAACGACCATAGTTATCTGGCGGAATTCAAACGAACAGCCACGTCGCCCAACGACCAGGCCCCACCCCCCACCATGACCCGCCATGTTGTCAGTCGGGCCATCGGTTTCCCCTTTCCCGAACCCCCAGACTGCACAGCGACCCACCTCACCCCTAACGACCGTATCCTGCTCTGCTCGGACGGTCTCTGGTCGATGTTGCCAGACCCGCGTCTGGCCCTGATCCTAGGCGAATCAGCAAGCCCGGAGGAGGCCTGCGAGCGCCTGATCGCCGAGGCCAATCAGGCCGGCGGCAAGGACAATATCACGGCTGTCGTTGGTTTTGTCTGAGGGGGAAAAACGAAAGGTGGGATGTGGGGGGGGGTAAATGAGTTGCCTCGCTAAGAGGCAAAGTGCATAGCCTTCGGAAAAGGGCGGTCTTCTCCGGCCAAGTAGGCAAGAAATGAGGGCTTCCCTGCTCTGCTGTCCTGCTGTCTGAGGGGGGAGCTCCTTTCTGTCTTGGCCAAACAACTCGAGCCATTCGTCAACCAGGGCAAGAAGTTGGTGGTAAACCTCTTCTTCATTGTCTCCATGACAGCCGCCAAGAAAGAGGCCTGGACATGACCCCACATAGCAACCGTCTTCCTCGGACCACTCAACGATCTTCACATACCGGTCTGATGTTTTCATGATTCCCCCGCCATAGAAACGGCCTGAGCTACGGCCTTTTCCTGATAGCTCTTGGCGTCATCACCTGGAGCCCCTGTAGCGTGGGAACGATGAAAAACTATGGTCGCTAGAGCCATCGCGTGGGCAACGGTAACGATGTTGCCCACCAGGCTTGATCAAGGCAGATAGGTCTGCCAGGGGCTAGCCGCCAAACAGTTTGACGATGGCTGTCATAGCCCCAATCCCAGCGACAATGGCGGTACCCAGCCTAACCGTCATCCGTAACTCCATTTCACGCAAGTCACCCTTAGTCGCCAATTCTGCGGAGGCTTGGGCCTCATTTGATAGCATTGGTGATAGCCTCTGATTCCTTCTGCCCAACTCCGGCGGCCTGGAGATCACAAACAAATTTATGCGTATCAAAGGTGAGGGCAGTCATGAATTATCCTACAGCAATGAACGTTCGATCCACCGTCTAATCGCGGCTGGGAAGCCGCTCCCACAGAGGTCCGCATCAAGATAGATACCGCTTTGCCGCCCAGCCAGAAGGGGGATTAAAAGAGTCCCCTCCCCGCTCGGAGTCTTCACTTTCCTGCGGGGAGGGTCAAGGGGGGGGGCTAACAGCAAAAGGCTATGCTCGCTAGAGCAATCGCCTGGGCAACGGTAACGATGTTGCCCACCTTACCAGGCTTACTGCAACTTCACGGTCTTCACATAGGGGGCCGCATTATAATCAGCAGCCACAAACCACGTGGGGCCTGCCGTCACCGTCACCGTAACACCGGTCAGATCAGTCCCATAGGCGACGGTGAAATCCCCAACGGAGGTATCCGCGTCGGCACAGGTGGGGCTGGCGGGTGAATAGGCAAACGCCCCCGCAGCATTGATCGCAGAAACGGTGTGCCCTGTAGATATACACTTGGCATGGGCAATGGTGACGTTAGACGCCCCCGCCCCAGCCGCCCCTAAGACCGCCGCTTTCCGGGCGTCGGTCTGCATATCCATGTACTTCGGCACCGCCACCGCCGCCAGGATCCCGATCAAGACCAGGACGGCGATAATTTCGATGAGGGTGAAGCCCTGTTGGTTTCTGATGAGCTGTCTGCTGTTCATGCCGGTTCTCCTTCGTGGTTAGGTTTCGATACAATGGTTCCTGATCAAAATAATCAGGGACTAAGAATTGTCAGACTATACTCGATCTTTTTTCAAAAAATCAAGCCAATAAAATTTGAGGTCAAAAAACACGGTAACTTGCGACAGAGAACCCCTGCGCAACTTTATGAAGGCACCATAAATAATGCTACACTCTCGCCCATAAGTGTACTATTATCGATCCAAAAAGAGGAGCAGCCCTTCCCCCTGCCAACCACAACCGAACTGGCCTTGCCATGCCCATTGCCAAGCACAAGAAGCACCTCACTGGCGTCATTTCCCCCCAGCCCATCTCCTCTCCTCATGGCTGTCAGGGCTTCACCCTGATTGAAGTCATCTCTACTCTCATGCTGATCGGCATCCTGGCGGCCATTGCCATCTCGCGCGCCCATTCCACCGTCGATGTCGATGTGGCCACGGCTACGGCGATGCTCAAGACCCACCTGCGCTACGCCCAAACCAAGGCCATGAATTCGGATGAGAGTTGGGGAATTAGCTTTACTGTGGCCCCCTATGGACTGCAAAATGCAAGTGGAGTTGCCGAGCCTCTACCGACCGATCCCAACGAGGCAGGCAATTTTCCAGCGGAGATAACCTTGACCCCCAGCGTCAATCCAGTGATGTTCGACAACCGTTGGGGATACCCGGCTGACAACACCGGCACCGTGCTCGCCGCCGATTGCACGATCACGGTCAGCAAGGGGGATGCCAGCCAAACCGTCACCGTGACCAAGAACACCGGATTCGTGCCATGACCACGCCGCCCATCCACAGAGTTCGCAATGACCTTGGCTTCACCCTGATCGAGATCATCATCACCTTGGTCATCCTGGCGATTATGGCCTCGTTATTGGTGACCACCCTCGGCACCTCGTTTCTCAACAGCCCTCAGCCCCTGACCGGTCTCCAGCAGACCGTGGCCCTGCAGGCGGTGATGGAGAGCATACGGGCCGATTTCCTCATGCCCTCCTCGCCACGGTACAACAACATCGACGCCTTACGAACCAACATTGGCACCGCTGGCAACTCCTACACCAACGGCTATGGTAGCTATGAAGTCATTGAAAATACCACCATTCTCTTCTCAGGCTATGCCCAAGTTGAGGGGGCTGGGGATTACACGGATTACATTTTGAAAGTTCAGCTTAAAGACTCAACTACCGGCATGATCTTGACCGACCTCTTCGTCCAACTGTAGACCTTCTCAAACAACCGCCATGACTTCACCTCGCCACCACCACACCCCGAGCCAGCAGGCCGGCTTCTCGCTGATCGAGATGATCATGGCGCTGGTGCTCCTGGGGATCTTAGGGGCCATCGGGCTCAGCGGCTTCAGCAATGTGATGAATGGCTTTGTCCTCAGCCGGGACGCCGCCACCACGGCCGGCAAGGGGCAACTGGCCATGTTGCGTCTGGCCCGCGAGTTGAGGGTGATAGAGTCCGTTGACAGTGTCGCCTCCTCCAACACCTCACTCACCTTTGTCGCCCTCCACGATCACGACGAGGCTACAAACACAGACATTAAGGTGACCTACACCGTGACCATCACCGGCGACACCATCACCCTAAATGATGGCACCAGTACCGACGTCCTAAGCGATCAGGTCAGCTCGTTGACCTTCGCCTACTACGACAACCCCTACAGCAGTCCGCCCGAGACCACCTGGAGCGACACCCGCTCGCTGATCCAGGTCACCATCGTCTTAAACGGCCCCAATGGCTCTCAACCATCCTTCACGACCCGCATGACACCGGTCAATACGCCAAACATCCTCAACTGATGAAGACGCTCACCCTCCCCACGACCCCCCATCACCCTACCTCCCCGGCCTCCATCCGGCTCGGTGAGCGCGGCTCGGCGCTCGTCGCCACCATCATCGCCATCGCCCTGGCCGCTACCGTGGGAACGGCTATCTACTCCATGGTCTCGACTTCATCACGCGCCCAGATCGGTTCCCTCAATTACACCAACGCCTATTACCTGGCCGATGCCGGTTGCCAATACGCCACGCGATGCGTGCAAAGCGCCCAAAGCTCAACCGACTCCTGTACGCCGGGCACCTCTTACGATCTATTTAACCCCAGCCAACGGCAGACCTTCATCGACTGGCTCGCCGACCCCGAACATGCCTCACCTGACGGCCAGTTTTATACCGTCAACGATATCGGTCAGTTCCGCTTGCAGTATCCCTCCACCTTTTTTGTCCACGATGGGGTGACCGCCAAGATCAAGATCCTCTCCACCAGTCGGCTCCTGGCCGACAACTCGATCTCCCGAACCATCCCCTGTGACGCCCCCTTCCCCGATGCCTCAGGCACCAATCTCCCGATTGACGGCTTAGACCCCAACAAGTGGAACCCCAACGGCCCGGTCACCGCGACCGCCGATCCGGCCATCGCCAAGACCGACGGCACCGCCGATTCCCAGACCAGTCTCAAGTTATTCGACACCGGGGGCACCCCCAACCCCGCCCTGCCCAATATGCTCGATGTCTGGAAGAAGGCTGGAGAACTCCTGACTTACGAGGCCCAGCTTAAGGTCAAGTTGGGCACACCCAAGGACGTCATGGCCGGGCTCTCCTTCCGTTTGGACACCAAGGGCAACAGCGACGTCGCCGACGACAACTTCTACGGGCTGTCCTACCTCTGGTGCTCGGCCACCGCCGCCAACCGCGACCTCCCGGAGTTCTGCGGCTCCGAGACCTCAAAGGTCTATATCGTGCTTTGGAAACAGAATCAGGGGATCAAGACCATCCTCGGTAAGCAGTTGGCAAGCGTTGTCACCTCGGGCCTGGTGACCAGCGCCAGCCCCTACGGACTCGAACCGTGGGCCACCCTGGTTGTCCGTTTGCAAGAACAGTTTAGCCTAGCCGACAGCTCCGTCCGCGAGAATATGATCTCCGCCTTTGTCGGGGTGCCAAGTCTGACCCCAAAGGGCACCATCCATTGGGATTACACCAAATTCCCTGCCGTGTCGTGGGACTCAGACCTCACCGGCGCCACGATTGGCAAGGACTGCTCGGGCGGCCAAAACCTCTTTATCTCCGATTCCACCTTCACCTCGGAGACCTTCCAGACCTCCCCCCGCGACGAGGTCGGCTTCCACGCCCTGGGCCGCTCCACCGCCGAGATCACCGACCTTGCCCTGCGCTTCAACTTCAGCGGCGGCATCGCCAGCGCCTGCGTCGAGGGGGCACCGGGCACCATCAAACTCAATTCGACCAACGACTACTCGGCCAGCGAGGGGGATGCCCCCATCACCCTCTACGTCTCCCGTGCCAACGGCTCGGTGGGCAACGTCAGCGTCCAGTACGCGATCACCGACGGCACGGCGACGGTGGATAGCGACTACACCACCGCCGACAACACCTATTCGGGCACCCTGTCGTGGGTCAACGGCGATACCACCCCCAAGCCGATCACCATCAGCGTCGTTGATGACCTTGGTTTCGAGCCGGAAGAGACCTTCCACCTGGCCCTCTCCTCCCCCGGCGGCGGGGCGGTCTTGGGCACCCCGAACAGCGCCGACATCACGATCACCGATAACGATGGGGTCATGCCCTGCAATGCCTGGCCCAACAACGCCCAAAGCTCGGGCACCAACTCGCTCAGCGCCAGCCTGGCGGCCAGCGCCTGCCCTAACCGGCTCTTGGTCTGCGCCGTCACCTCGGAGTTGGACGCCAGCAGCAGCAGTTTCACGGTGACTGGGAGTTATGGGGGCCAAAACCTCACCACCCTGCGCAGCACCAACGGCAAGAGCAGCCGTCAACACGTCTGGCTGGGCTACCTCAAGGAGGCAGACATCGCCGGCCGGAGCGGCAACACAATTTCGACCTCGGTCTCGGCCGGGGCCAGCCGCAATGGCTCCAACCTCTACTGTGCGGTCTACCAGGGGATCGATCAGACCTACCCGGTCGCGGGCTCGATCGCCAACGTCAACTCCGGCAGCTCAAACATTTCCTTTGGCGGCCCGGTTGTCGTCACCCAGGGCGGCAGCATCCTCTACGTCTCGGCCGCCAACGGGGCCAGCTCAACCCCACCCACCGGCTACCTGGAGCACTGGGATAAGGCCTTAAGCGGCTACTCTCAGGCCGGTGGCTCCAAAAAGATTGTCACCACCGGCACCGAGCAGCCGAGCCCGTGGGCGCTCAGCGCCAGCGAGCGCTGGGGCCTGGCCGTCGCCTCGTTCAACCCGGCGCTTGGCGGCGGCAATAACGGCACCATCGACTTCGCCACCACAGACTACTCGGTCAACGAAAATGGGGGCACGGCGACCATCACCGTCACCCGCTCCGGCGGCAAGGTCGGCCCGGTGACGGTCGATTACGGCACCGCCAACGGCACCGCCACGGCGGGTACGGACTACACCGCAAGCTCCGGCACCCTCTCCTGGGCCAGTGGCGACGACACCGCCAAGTCCTTCACCATCCCCGTCATCAACGACTCAATCCCAACGGGGGACAAGACGGTGAACCTGACCCTGACCAACGCCACCGGCGGGGCCACCTTAGGACAATCGTCCGCCGTTCTGACCATCATCGACGACGAGGCCCCGATCCCCGGCGACATTGCCTTCTCGGCCCCCACCTACTCGGTCAATGAAAACGTCAGCACGGTGACCATCACCGCCACCAGGAGCAACGGCAGCAATAACGCGGTCGGCGTCACCTACGCCACTACCAGCGGTGGCACGGCAACGGCGGGCACCGACTACACCACCAAGACCGGCACCCTCTCCTGGGCGGATGGCGACACGGCCAACAAGACCTTCACCATCCCCATCCTGGATGACATGATCTACGAGGGCAGCGAGACCGTCAACCTGGCTCTCACCAACCCCACCGGCGGGGCGAGCCTGGGGGCGCAAAACACCGCCGTGCTGACCATCGTCGACAACGAGTCCCCACCGGCCGGGACCCGCTACGACCTCACCTTTGACGCCGCCGGCCCCAACATGGGCACGGATGGCAACATCAACGTCACCTCGCAGGGCACATACAACTACACCTCGTCGGCCAACACAAACCGGGCCGTCTTGAAGACGGGGGTGACCTTGGGGAGCAGCCGGGGGAGGTACCGCTATGGCAATGGCTTTAATAACACATACGAAATGGTGCGGGCCTACACCCCGGCCTACACCACCGCCAACGGTCTGATCGACGCCAATATCCAAATCAGTGTCGACTACTATATCCGCTCAAGCGGCGGCAACAGCTCGGGCAACACGATTACCGCCGAGCTCTACGAGTACAACACCACGAGTGGGGTGGTTGGGGACATGAAGGGCTCCTGGACATCGAACTCCTTCAGCGCCTCAAACACCACCAGCGCCCTCACCCTGACCGGCGTCATCAACAACCCGTCCTTTACGGTAGCCGCCGGCAACCGCCTGGAGGTGCGCTTTCGAGCGAAACAGACCGGCGGCGAAACCGCCCTGCTCTATGGGGCCAACAAGTCGGGTAGCAACGGCAACACCTTCATCAAGGTGGTCGAGATGGCCTCCGGCCCAGACACCACACCGCCGGTCATCGGCACGGTCAGCGTTTCGCCCAGCAAGAACAGCTACACCTCGGCCAGCCCAACCATCACCGCCACCGTCACCGAGGCCGACTCACTGCTCACCAGTTGCGAGTACACCACCAACGGCTCGACCTGGGTGGCCGGGGTGCTCAGCGGTTCCGCCTCGCCCTACACCTGCACCGGCTCGCCAACCAACCGCAGCGGGGCCTTGACGATCAACGTCCGCGCCACCTCAGCTGGCGGTGTCGGCACTGGCACGGCGGTGACCCGCACGGTGGACAGTAGCGGCCCGGCCGATGGGGTCTTGACCGTCACCCCTGACTGGCAGCAAAACACCCTGACCTGGACCGCCGCCACCGACACTGACGCCGGACTCAGGGCCAGCAATACCTATGAAGTCCGCCGCCAGACCGGGAGTCTCCCCGCCTGCCCGTCCGGTGGCTCCTCGATCTACACGGGCAACAACCTGACCTATACCGATAGCGGACGGACCAACGGCACCCTCTACTACTACCGGGTCTGTGCCTATGACGCCATGAACCAAGTCTCGACCGGGGCCGCCGGTAGCGGCATCCCGGGCGATACCACGCCGCCAACCCATAGCGGGTCGCTGACCGCCACCCCCATCAGTGCCAGCCAAATCAACCTGAGCTGGCCCACCGCCAGCGATACCCATGGCCTTGGCTCACCGGCCTACAAGCTCGTGGTCACCCCCGGCAACACCGCCCCGGCCGATTGCAGCGGATCGACCATCTATTCCGGCAACAACACCTCGTACAACAACACCGGCCTTGCCCCCAGCACGCAGTACGCCTACCGCGTCTGCGCCTCCGATGCCGCCGGTAACGTCAGCACCCCGGGGCTCACCGCCACCGCCACCACCTTGGCCGATACCACGGCACCCACCCACAGCGGTAGCCTCTCCGCCGACACCAGTAACACGAGCCAGCTCATCCTGAGCTGGCAAGCGGCGACCGATTCCGATTCCGGCATGCACCCCACCTCCCCCTACAAACTCGTGCAGGCCGACGGGGCCACCCCCCCCAGCAATTGCACCGGCACCGCCCTTTACAACAGCACCGGCCTCAGCTTTACCCACACGGGACTAAGCGAATGTAGCCAGCATTCCTACCGGCTCTGCGCCTATGACGTGGCAGGCAACGTCACAACCGGCCTGACCAACACCTTCACCACCCACGACGGCACCGCCCCCAGCCAGAGCGGCCCCTTGACCGCCACCGCCACCAGCTCCAGCACAATTTCCCTGAGTTGGCCAGCGGCAAGCGATTCCTGCTCCGGCCTCGCTACCAGCAACGCCTACACGCTGAGGCGCGCCACCGGGGCCACCCCACCGGCCAACTGCTCATCGGGGAAGGCATTAAACCCCGGCACCACGCCCTCGTACACCGACAGCGGCCGAACCGCCAACACCCAATACTCCTACCTGCTCTGCACCTATGACGCCGCAGGCAACGTCACCATTGGCCCGACCCAATCGGCCACCACCTTGGCTCCTCCGGTGAACGTCACCTACTCCATCACCCCAGGCACGGCCACGAGCGTCGGGGCCGACGGCAACACGAACTACACCGCTGATGAACCGTCCTCCTCCCCCGCGATCAGGTCGATGCTCGGGACAACGGCGGCCAACACGGGCTACAGCTACCGTCCAACCAGCGGCATGGACAGTGAGAGCTGGACGACCCTCTTAAAGGCCTATAGCCCCGTCTACGCCACCGCCAAGACGCTAAGCGCCGCCACGACGGCCAGCGGCGGTTTTAGGGTCCGGAGCGATAGCAAAAGCGACCAATGGCGCTTCCACATCTACGCCTATGACCCGGCAGGGTCAGCGGGCAACAAGACCTTGATCTTTACCTCGTCAACGGAGACCACAAACTCCACCTCGACCGTAACGGTGCAGCCCACCTACACCGGTAGCGGCACCATCCCGGCCAACAACCGTCTGTTACTGCTGATCGATTACAAACCAAGCAATAGCTCACCCTTCCCCCGGATATACAACACCACCTCAAGCTTCACGGTGACCGAGGATTAACAGTTTGTTATTATGAAGCATGGCTATCCCCATAAAGAGGAATCGACATAATGCAAAACGCCACAGAAATACAACACCTTTCCAGAGAAGAAAAACTCATGATGATGGAAGCTATTTGGGAAGATCTGCTCCTCGATAAAGAACCAGTTGAATCACCAGACTGGCACCATAAAGCGCTACAAGAAACAGAGATTCGACTTCGCTCGGGACAGGAGAGGGGAGTAAGCTGGCAAGAGGCAAAAAAAGAACTCCGCAAACGATTCGAATGAAAATCAAGCTACTGTCCTCCGCTCTGGAAGATTTATCCGATGGTCGCTTGTTCTATGAACAGCAAGGAGAAGGGCTGGGTGACTACTTCTTTGATTCCCTTTTTTCCGACATTGACTCCTTGGTGCTTTTTGCCGGAATCCACAAAAAAATTTACGGCTATCATCGCTTGCTCGCCAAAAGATTTCCTTACGCAATCTACTACCGGCTCGAAGGAGAAACTGCGGTGATAGTCTACAGAGTTCTTGATTTGCGGCGCAGCCCTAAAAACACTAAGCAGAAGTTAAGGATCTTCCCGAAATGACACAGAATACCATGACGATTGGACATGGCGTCCAACTGTCGGCATCCCACCATCAACCCCAATCAAGGAGACCTGATCATGACAAAACACTACCACAGCATTTGGATTTCAGTCATCGGCGTGCTGACCATCAGCCTAGCCGTCTCTCTCTCCCCCCAAGGTTTGATCTCCGGCCATGGCCTTTCAGGGCTGGTCAGTTCGGCCCTGGCCGATGACTATGGCTCGGACGGCTACAACAGCAAGGGCTACAACCGGGAGGGGCGTGATCGGCAGGGCTACGATCACGAGGGCTACAGCAAGGAGGGACATGACAAGGATGGCTACAACAAGGAAGGTTACAAGGAGGACGGCCACCACAAGGATGGCCACTACGACAGCAAGCACGACCGCCATGGCCGACACGACACCGGCGGCACGACTGACGAGTCAACACCGCCACCAACCGTGACGACAACCACTCTGCCCAATGCCCCAACCGCAGGAACGGCCCAAGGATACAATGGCAAGTCGAATAATGGGAAGGCCACGCGAGGGAAGCAGTATTAAGCGACCAAGTACCCTCCCGGCAAATGCCGGGAGGGTATGCCCGTCCCGCCAATTTCTCACGCTGAAAAGTTACGGCTATAGGTTCCTGCACCCTTCTCGGCAAAAGGGTGGACAATTACAATGCTGAACTCGCCCTTGATATTGTATCAATATTGATGAACCGTAACCCCCTATGAACGGCAAACAAGTCATCAAACTAATTGGAAGCGGTGGGCTGGAAGCTGGATCGGGTAAGCGGCAGCCACTACATCATGACGCTTGACGGCAAGGCTGTGTCAGTGCCGGTGCATGGTCAACGCGACCTGAAGCCAGGGCTGGTATCTGGTCTACAAAAACAAACAGGGGTGAAACTCAAATGAAGGCAGTCTATCCAGCGCAATTCACGGTAGAAAACGAAGGTGGGTATTTTGTTCAGTTTGTGGATTTTCCCGAGGCAATGACCGATGGCGAAACCATGGAAGAGGCGGAACTGAACGCCAGGGAAGCCCTGAGCGGCATCATAGGCTTTCGCCTTGACCACAACCAAGAGATACCAGACCCGTCCCCAATCGAGGGCAGCAATATTCGCGGCATCGCTCCAGACACACAGGTGCAAGCGGCATTGCTGATCAGGAAGTAGCGAGGCAACCAACCGTTATCAGTCTTGGCCAGGGCGCTTGATACCTCATGGCCTGCGGCGCAACGCCTGGAGAGCCCCCACCATTGGCCCACCCTTAAACAATTGGACAGGGCGGTGGCAGTCATGGGCAAGAAGTTAGTTATTTGCTTAGAATAGGCAACTGTGATCCCAGGATAAACCGCAGCACTTGACACTCTGCCCCAGCCCTGTGAGCGATCGCTTACCAAGGAACACGAAAGGGATGGCCTATGAAAAAGATAGCGAAGGGAATTATCGTGTTGATCGTCTGCTGGGGGGTGGTTGCCCTTGCTCCCTGGGAAGCCCAAGCGGTTGAGGGCCAGGTCAACATCAATACCGCCGGGGCGAAGGAGTTGGAGAAACTGCCCTTCATCGGCCAGTCGCGGGCAAAGGCCATTGTTCGCTACCGGCAGGGCAAGGGGCCGTTTGCCAGTATCGAGGCAATTCGCCAGGTGCCAGACATTGGCGAGGGCACCTTTGAGGCCATTAAGCCCTACCTGACGGTGGCCGGGGCCTCGACCCTGCGCAGCGAGGCGGCGATTATCACCCAGCCGGGCGAGGTGCGCTTGCTGACCGATCGGGACTACTACCCGGCACTCGAGACCATGATTGGCCAGGCGGCAAGCCGCATCGACCTGG